>Ga0209533_1001201_pt1 | contig 24476 bp, 24 predicted proteins | sample COG_04_FD_184748 | JGI IMG/M metagenome (GOLD analysis project Ga0209533, IMG submission 184748) | Pelagic Microbial community sample from North Sea - COGITO 998_met_04 (SPAdes) (version 2) | ecosystem: Environmental > Aquatic > Marine > Neritic zone/Coastal water | place: Helgoland, sampling...
TACTGAAAATAACCAGTCTCTCGGGGTTGAAGGGGTAAAGTCGCCTACTGAAAATAACCAGTCTCTCGGGGTTGAAGGGGTGTCCCCTTCTTCTTTCAAACTTCCAATTTCATATATTAATGACAAATACCCTTTACAAGAATGTATAAAATCAGATTTAGAATTATTAGAGGGTATAAAATCGCAACCCGGAGAGATAGTCGGAGGCGAGGGGGTGTCCCCCTCTCTCTACACACACGTATTTAATCCAAAATCAAATTATGCGAATAAAATAACGCCTATGTGGAGCGAATATTATACGACGAATATTCCATTTTTAAAAGATACAAAAAACTTAATAAAAAAGTTTAAACATATAAAATCTCCCGACGAGACTGATTTAGTTGAAAATATCGATAAAGTTACTGAAATATTAGGTGAAATAAATGAAGAAACCGGATTTTATGAAAAATATAAATATATAGATATAAATTTTTTCAAATTTCTTAATAATAATCCATTATTTCTTCAAGGTCTTACTATATATAATTTAATGAGCCCAGTTATAAGTCTAATGATACCAGTCCTAATGTTAATAATTCCTTTTTTTATACTAAAAATTCAAAAGATAAAGATTTCAATAAATACATATTTTAATATATTAAAAACTGTTCTAAGTAATCATGTTATTGGAAAGGCAGTTAGTGAATTTGGAAACGTTGGATGGGATAGGCGATTCTTTTTATTAGTATCTGTTGGCTTCTATTTTATGAATATTTATCAAAATATTACAACATGTTACACATTTTATAACAATATCTATAAAATTCGACACCATTTATTAGCAATAAACAATTTTATCACTTATTCTATAAATTCTATTACTAATTTAAATAAATATTGCAAACCATCTTATGTCGGATTCATTAATATGAATGAAAGTATTAAAACGACATTATCAATATTTAGTCATGAAATAACCGCTATTAAATTAGAAAAAATAAATGTTAGACAAATTACTAAAATCGGAAATGTTTTAAGATCATTTTATCAATTATTTAAAAATGTGATTTATAAAGAGGCAATAATATATTCATTATATTTACATGGATATATAGAATGTATATGTAATTTACAAAATAATATAAAAAACAAATCGCTCAGTTATTGTAAATTTACTACACGAAGTTGTCGATTTAAAGAAACATATTTTGCACCTCTTGTAAATAAAACTCCGGTTAAAAATACATATAAACTAACTAAAAATATTCTTATAACAGGGCCTAATGCTGCTGGTAAAACTACATTATTAAAAACAACACTATTTAATATTATTTTATCACAGCAACTTGGTGTAGGATTTTATAAATCAGCGTTGATTAACCCATATAAATATATACATTCATATATTAATATACCAGATACATCAGAAAGAGATAGTCTTTTTCAGGCCGAAGCTAGACGTTGTAAAGAAATTCTGAATTCTATAGCAGAATCAAATACTTTAGAAAGACATTTTTGTATTTTTGATGAAATTTATTCTGGCACAAATCCCACCGAAGCAATCGCTAGTGCATTTGCCTTTTTAAAATATATTTCAAAATTAAATAATGTCGATTTTATGCTTACAACTCATTATATTTCATTATGTAATATGATGAATGAAAATAAAAATATTTCTAACCAGCAAATGGAATATGGTGGTTTAAAAGATGCGAATCCCCATTATACATATAAATTAAAAAATGGTATATCGAATGTTAAAGGTGGAATTAAAGTTTTAGAAGAATTAGAGTATTCGGAAGAAATTTTACTCTCGGCCAAAGAAGCTATAAGGAAAATTGACCTCTAAATAGGGGGAGACCCCCTAACCCCCCGAACTACGTTTAAAGAAGGGGAGACCCCTTCGACCCCCCAAACTACGTTTAAAGAAGGAGATTATCCATTACCAGAATCCCTATTCCAAAACCCTTATCCCAAAACACCCTTCTTTAAACGTAGTTTGGGGGGTTAGGGGGTCTCCCCCTACATTACGTTCAATAAGTATTTAAAAAATATATATTATTCATAATAATAATATGTATCTTTTTGGTTTAGAAGGAAGTGGATTTATTATAACTTTAGGCCTAATTTTACTAATGTCAGGAGTAATAATGTATTATTGTCTTCGTAGATTTGCAATGTTAGAAGCATCTATGATCGATCAAGGAAGAATTTTACACTCATTTATTAATAAAATCCAAGAAAAAGAACAACAGCAACATTTTGCACATTTACCACAGCATAATAATGTTGATAATGTTGATAATGTAGATAATCTTAGCACCTCTGCACAATTACACCAGGTATCAATGACAAATAATAAAATAGAAGTATCTGATGATGATGATAGTTCGGATGATGATAGTGATAGCTCTGATGATGATAGAGATAGCTCTGATGATGATAGCGATAGATCTGATAATAGCGATAGATCTCTCATCATGACGAATAATCGTTTTGAAGATCTGATTGATCTACAATCCGATAAAACAATAAAAGTAATTTCAATGGAAGATCTAAAATTAGATGTATTACCAATAGATAATATGTCAAATATTAATTTATCTAACACTGATAGTTCTTCTGTTGTTGATGATGTTTCGGTTGTTGATGATGTTTCAGTTATTGATAATGGTTCGGTTGTTGATGCTAGTTGTGTTATTGATCATTCATTATTAGACGATTTTAATGTTAAAAATGAAGTAAATCAGGAAATAAAAAAAGGCGGGATAACTAAAATGAAAGTATCAGAATTAAGAGAAATGGTTTTAGAAAAAGGATTGATTGATAATGAAGATGCGATCATTAAATTAAAAAAAGAACAATTAATAAAATTATTACAAACGAATTAATAAAATTATTACAAACGAATTAACATGAATTACTGTAAACAAATTAAATATTATTATTATAAAAATATATATTAATGAAAAATATATATTTTTATAATAATATATATTAATGAAAAATATATATTTTTATAATAATAATATAATAATTATAGTTTTAGGAGTACTAATATTAGTATTGTTTGTAAAAATATTCATAATTTTTATAGGTAATTATATTAGTTCAGAAGAACTACCAACTATTACACCCAATTTAACTGATATAGAAATAACGAACGATAAAATATCTGATGATATAGCATCTGATGATGATATAAACTATTATTCAAATGAACAAACTGAAAAATATGAAGATGATGGATTGCCATCGTATAGTGACGTATTTTCTAACAAATAATACTTTTAAGAAAAGTATTACAAAAAGTACTTTTAAATAAAGTTTGTTTTGTTCAAACTTTTTCAAAGTTTGTATATATGAAAATTTTAAGTATTGATGTAGGAATTAAGAATTTAGCATTATGTATTTTAGAAACTACAAATAACAATTCTGACTTTGTTATTCGATTCTGGGAAGTAATTAATTTATTTGAAGAACAAAATAAAAAATGCGAATTTAATATAACTAAGAAACCTAAGAAACCTAAGAAACCTAAGAAACCTAAGAAAGAGAAAGATACAAATGACAATACAAATGACAATACAAATGACAATACAAATGACAATACAAATGACAATAAACAATGCTGTAAAAACGCGCAATATCATAAAAATGGTCATTATTATTGTAAAACACACGCTAATAAAACCGAATATACATTACCCACCACCGAGTTGATTAAATATAAAAAAATGAAAATCGATAAATTAATTCAAGTAACAAAAGAGTATGGTATAGCTTTTTCTGGACCATCAAATAAAAGTAATTTAATTAAAAGTGTAGAATCTTTTATACAAAGTAATGTATTCGAAAATATTAGCACTATGAAATGCAACGAAATTAGTCTTATTAATATTGGAATCGCTATTAAAGAAAAATTAGATAAATTAGATAAATTTACTAATTTTATATTTACCGATATAGATATAATATTAATTGAGAATCAAATTAGCCCGATAGCGAATCGAATGAATTGTATACAAGGGATGCTCTCTCAATATTTTATTATGAAAAATATGAATAATATTTTATTCATTTCTGCCGCAAATAAATTAAAAGCATTTATTGATAAGAAAAAAACTACTTATAGCGAGAGAAAGAAACTCGGAATTGAAGAAACTAAAAAATTATTATTGAAAATGGATAATAATACTGATCCGAATAAAGATAATGTTATTGAGATGTTTAATAATCATAAAAAAAAAGATGATTTAGCTGATTGTTTTTTGCAAGGAATTTGGTATATAAATAAGGGGGAGAGGTCAGTCTTCGACTTTACCCCTTAAACCCCCCGAGCTACGCTTAAAATTAAATGGAGACCCCGCTTTCTTCACTCCCTCCCCTTCTTTCCATAATATTTCGGGGGGTCGAAGGGGTCTCCCCTTCTTTCCATAATATTTCGGGGGTCGAAGGGGCCCTCCCCTTCTTTCCACAATATTTCGGGGGGTCGAAGGGGTCTCCCCTTCTTTATATAATATTTCGTAATACTTAAAATTATATGTTCTTATTCATTTATAATGAATAGTGAATTAGAACAGGTGGTTATCGATATAAATAAAAATGATAATTCGGCAACAAATATTAATTTGGGTGGTCATAAACCGTCTGTTAATTTTGGAGGAGGTATAGAATTATTAATGAATGAAAAAAAAAAGGGTTCGTCGGCAGAGCTTGGTTTAGCAGAATTAAGTGATTTAGAAAATGAATTAAATGATTTATCTACAGATATTAGTAAAAAAACGTTGGAAAATTCTAGGTCAAGCTTATTTAATAGTGCCATAAATTCAGTTAGTAACAACGGTCCAAAAGTAGAATTTAAGGATATTCCATTAAACCCAAATATTGGTGGGAGTAATAATGTAAATAGAGAATCGGTATCTAATATGAATGAAGAAAATTTAGGAGAAGCTACATCGGCAAGTTATAACGAAAATAAATCGTGGGACGGATATGGAAAATTCAAAAATATTCCTGTAGCTTCATCGGAAGCTCAAATGGATAAAGAAGAATTATTGAGAGAAAAGTTTAAATTTTTACGTCGATTAGAAGAATTAGAACGAAAAGGGGCAAATTTAACAAAAAAATATTCGATGGATTCTCCTTTAGCAGAACTTCAGGGCGAATATGAAATGATTATTGCAGAAAAAGAGAACTCTAACAGTGTTAAATTTCAAGGCAGAATATTAATGGCCGCAATTACAGGTATAGAATTTTTAAACAATAAAGTTGATCCTTTTGATCTAAAAATGGATGGGTGGGCGGAACAAGTAAATGAAAATATTTCTGATTATGATGAAATATTTAGTGAATTACATGAAAAATATAAATCCAAAGCTAAAATGGCGCCAGAACTTAAACTGTTATTTCAATTAGGCGGGTCTGCTATTATGGTTCATATGACAAATACTATGTTTAAATCATCTATGCCAGGCATGGATGATATAATGAAACAAAACCCTGAACTTATGCAACAGTTCACACAAGCAGCGGTAAATACGATGGGAGAAAATAATCCGGGGTTTGGTAATTTTATGAATAATTTTGTACCAGGCGCATCAAATAATATGACTCCACCAGAACCAACAAATATGGGACCACCTCCCCCATCCGTTAATACACAATTTAATAAAAGCCAACGATATGAACCACCAAATAATAGACCAGATTTAATGGCTTCTAGAACTCAACAAGGCATTAGTGTACAAGAAAAATTCACATCACTAGAAGAATCGTCTAATTCTATAAATACTCCTGGCACATATCAACAATCAAATCGCCAAGAAATGAAAGGACCGAGCGATTTAACCAATCTTTTATCTGGCCTAAAAACAAAACAAGTCACCGCACCGTCCAAACCACCGAGTGAAAAAAACCCAAGTATAATTAGCATTCAAGATCTGAAAGAATTAAATAATCAAAAAATTCCTAGATCAAATAGGAAATCAAAATCTAGTAGTTCAAAAAATACGATTAGTTTGGACCTATGAAGGGGATACCCCTTCGACCCCATTTATACATAAAAAAACTAGACAATCTGGGGGAGAAGCAGCCTATCCCCCCGGGTTGCGCGACTTTACCACCGAACCCCCGTGCGACGCGCTGATATTGCATAGTCAGGGTTTAAATAAGGGGGAGACCCCCTAACCTAAGAGCGACGCTTTGATGAAGTATAATAGGAACGATATAGCACAGTCAGGGTTTAAATATTGCACCGTCAGGGTTTAAGGGACGGGAGTCCTTTATTTATCTATTTATCTATTTATATATATCTATATCTATATATATAGATGGAAGATAGAATTATTAAGTTGCCCGGTTATTCTAAAAAATTAGCGTCTAAAATGTACGGTGGATATATAAATTTAGATAATAATAAACATACATATTATATTTTTGTTGAAGCAGAAAAAAACCCCAAAACAGCTCCAATAATGTTTTGGACAAATGGTGGTCCCGGATGTTCCGGGCTTATGGGTCTTTTTGAAGAATTCGGACCATATATTCCAACCTCCGATAAAAAACTTAAATATAATCCTTCAACATGGACTAAATTTGCGAATATTGTATTTATTGAGCAACCTATTGGTGTTGGATTTTCTTGGTCAAAATATAAGACAGATTATACGTCAAACGACGAGCTATCAGCGAAAGATAATTTTCAATTTATATTACAATTTTTTAATAAATATCAAGAATTTAAAAAAAACAAATTATATTTAATATCGGAAAGTTACGGTGGACATTATGTTCCATTATGGGCAAATGAAATTGTAAAATATAACAAAAAAAATAATAATATTTTGAATTTTAAAGGTTTTATGATCGGTAATCCATATGTAAATTATATATCTGGATCTGCGGCACAAATAGAAAGTTATTGGGGGCATCAAAAATTACCATTACATTTATGGAATAAATTTACTAAAAAAAACTGCCATAAGAGAACAACGCGGAAAAATAATAAGTGCGATAATTTAGCATATAAACTTGTAAACAAGGTTGGAAAAAATAACCCATACGCAATGGATTATCCAATTTGTGTAACTGGACAACAGGATAATTTAATCAGTTTATATCATGCAAAAAATAAAACAGTAAAAAAAACATATAAACCGTGCATTGATACATATACATCTAAATATTTAAATAGACAAGATGTACAACACGCAATACACGCGAAAAAACCACCGGTTAAATGGCGTGCTTGTTCTAATATATCTAAATATAGATACAAAGATTCGCATAATTCACAAGTTCCTTTAATTGATAAATTATTAAATGATGATGATCTAAAAGATTTAGACGTTTTTATTATGTCTGGAACAAACGATTCTATATGTGGGACGGTTGGAACACAACACTGGATAGATAAATTAAATATTAAACCTAAACACATGTGGAAACAATATTTTATTAATAAAGAACCGGCTGGATATATTAGCACATATAAAGGAGATAAAAATAAACGATTTACATTTGCAACAGTTAATTCCGCCGGTCATGAAATTCCTATGTATAAACCACAAGCAGCATATTATCTTATGGAAAAATTTATAAACAATAAATTATAAATTTAAAAACAATAAATTAATACATATTATCATTATGGATTATAATTATAAATTAATTAAAATGTGCGAGAGAAGTTTATATCCGGATAGACCAGAATATTTGAATTCGCTTTCCGCATTATATATGTGTTATATTAGTGCGCATTATTTAAGACGACAAACTTTTAAAAACGAACTTTTTAAAAAAGTTCGATCAAAACAATCTTTAACAAACGTTGAAAACGAACTTTTAAGAAAACAAACTTTAAAAAAGTTTGATCAAAATGAACTTTTAAGAAAACAATCTTTTAAAAGTTTTATTCAGTCAAAACGATCTTTAATACCCCATTTTTTAAAAAACGAATTTTCAAGGCGAACACTATCTTCGAATAGTATATCTATTATATATTGGTGTATTTTTACAAATGGAATTGGTTCTTTTTTATATCATTGGTATGCCTGGTATATATTTAAATTACTAGACGAATTTAGTATGATTATACCGGTTTGGATCGGAATTTGTAAAATAATGCATAATTTGAATTATTCAATGTATTATACTGGGTTTTTTACAATATTAAATATGGTATTTTTAGTATTAAATGTATTTTTGTGGTTTCAAGATTATTTCCCCTTAGCCTTTGCTAGTCAAGTCATATTATTCATACCATTATATTCTCAATCTTTAAAATATAAAAAAGATAAGGATTTAATTGGGTTCAAAGGTATTTTAATATGCTCTGGATCTGGACTAGTATGGGGAATTATAGAAGCAAATTGTAATAAATATTTAATATTTGGTCATTCAATATGGCATATCGGTATGAGTACTGGTTTATGTTATTTAATTGAGTATTTCAAATAAAACTAAAACTAAAACTTTAAAAAAGTTTTAAATCAAACAAAACTAAAACTTTAAAAAAGTTTTAAATCAAACAAAACTAAAACTTTAAAAAAGTTTTAAATCAAAGAAAACTAAAACTAAAACTTTAAAAAAGTTTTAAATCAAACAAAACTAAAACTAAAACTTTAAAAAAGTTTTAAATCAAACAAAACTAAAACTAAAACTTTAAAAAAGTTTTAAATCAAACAAAACTAAAACTTTAAAAAAGTTTTAAATCAAATAAAAAAAACTTTAAAAAAGTTTTAAATCAAATAAAAAAAACTTTAAAAAAGTTTTAAATCAAATAAAAAAAACTTTAAAAAAGTTTTAAATCAAATAAAATTGATTAAATAATATAAATATTACGAATTATATTATTTAATATGAAGCTTAAAGTTATCAACGAACCAAAAGTTATTAACGAACCAAAAGTTATCAACGAACCAAAAGTTATCAACGAACCAAAAGAAATCAAAACATACATTTTAATTGATCTAAGTTATTTTATATTTTATCGTTATTTCGCTTTAATTGGGTGGTGGAAATTAGCAAATGAAGATGACCCACTTGGAACCCCCATTGAAAATCCGATTTTTGTTGAAAAGTTCAAGAAAACATTTATAGACAAGCTTAAAGAAATCCCGAAAAAATTAAAACTAAAAAATTATACATTTATTGTAGCGAGTGATTGTCCAAGAGTTAATATTTGGAGACATTCATTATATGATAAATATAAAGAAAATCGCGTATATGATGATAAATTTCTCGGTGGTCCATTTTTCAAATTAGGATTTGATATTATTGACGAATTAAAAATACAGAGATTATCCCATCAATTTCTAGAAGGCGACGATTGTATTGCTATTTTTACAAAAGATTTACTTGTTTTGAATCCCGATTATACTGTATATATTATAGCAAATGATATGGATTATTTGCAATTAGCAGCGGATAATGTTAAGCTCATTAATCTAAAATATAAATATTTGACAGATAGTAAAAAATGGTCGGGTAATCCGAAAAAAGACTTGTTTTGTAAGATTGTAATGGGGGATAAAAGCGACGATATTCCATCTATATTTAAAAAATGTGGACCAAAAACCGCTGAAAAATATTATGAAAATCCTGAATTATTTCAAAAACAATTAGAAAAAGAAGATGCATATGAAAAATTCGAAACAAATAAAAAACTTATTGATTTTAACGAAATACCAGAGAAATTTGTTCTCGAATTAAGGGGAGACCCCTTAAACCCCCTAGCTACGCTATAACTTTCTAGCTACGCTATAACTTTCTTGCTATGCTAGAACTTTCTTGCTATGCTATAACCTCTAGCTATGCTATAACCCCTAGCTATGCTATAATTTCCACACCTTAAACCCCCTAGCTACGCTATAACCCCTAGCTACGCTATAACCCCTAGCTACGCTATAACCCCTAGCTACGCTATAACCCCTAGCTACGCTATAACCCCTAGCTATGCTATAATTTCCACACCTTAAACCCCCTAGCTACGCTATAACCCCTAGCTACGCTATAACCCCTAGCTATGCTATAACCCCTAGCTATGCTATAACCCCTAGCTATGCTATAATTTCCATACCTTAAACCCTGACTACTCAGTATATAAACCATGCCACATTAAACGTAGTTCGGGGGTTTAAGGGGTCTCCCCTTATTTAAATCTTTTAATTCCGGATTTGTTGGATCATATTCATCATGTGTTTCATCGGAATATGCCTGGAATTTTCGTCCTAATAATATTTTTTTCATATATTTTTTAATAACATGAAGCGAATATCCTTCGGCTATTAAATCAGCGATTTCCGGTGGTAATAATTTTTGTCTAGACATTTGCTTAATTGTTGCTATTTTTTTTCTAAACGCTGATCCAGTTGCTCCGCCTTTACGCGTTTTTTTTTTCATTATATATTATATAATTAGATTAATCTATAATGAAAAAAATTTAACGAGAGAAAGTTATAGCGTAACTAGGGGGTTTAATAGTCATCATTTATAATAATCATTTATAATCATTTATCATCGTTTATTATCATCATCACTATCATCAATATCATCACTATCATCACTATCATTACTATCATCACTATCATCACTATCATCACTATCATCACTATCACGATGATCTGGATCATCATCATCATCATCGTCATCGTCCGAAGTGTTTGCCCATACCATTATTTTTTTAGTATTATTATTGTGAGAGATAATTTTTTTTCTCTCTTTTAAAGCGTCGTTTATATATACTTTTTGTTTTGCAGAAGATAATTTATTCCAATTATCATAAATAGCAATAATCGATTTTTTATTTGTCTGGTCGTTTTTATTTTCAACATAATATTTATTAAAACCTTCCAATTCTTTTCTTTTTAGAAGTTGTTTATCTACATCATTATTAGATAATCCAAATAATTCATTTATTGTATTATATATACGTTTTTTTTGAGTTTTACAATTTTGGTTAATTTTAGATATATGTTTAGTTTTAACATTATAAACATTTAATGAAATTGTAATATTTTTTATAATTAATGAAGTATTTTTAATTTTAATTCCTTGAGTTACATCATACTCGTATATTGTATTTTCTTTATTTCGTTTCGCTCGTTTATTTAATTTAACGACTATTAGGTTAGCCTCTTTTTTTATCACATATTCTAGATCACGCCTTTTCATGTCTAATATATATTTTTTCGCCGCAATTTTTGACTCATCAAGTATCTTTTGTTGTTCCTCCGCAGTGTCTTTTGTTGGATCCCTCTGTAATAAACCTAATTGTAAGCGGTTTAATTCTTCTTCTTTTTTCTCTATTAATTTAATAATTAAGTCATTTCGGGTCTGTAATTCTTGATTATTTATATTCGCGGGGTTACTATCATATTCTTCTATTTTATACTTATTAATTATATATTTTTTATCCTTATAATAAAACACCGATTTTGGTTTGAAAAATAAGGATATAATAGTGTCAATATTCAATTGATTTATCTTTTGTATTATTGTTTCTTTTTCTGTTTCTAATGATTCTATATCATCAGTATTCGCAGCTTTCGCAGCTTTCGCGGTTTTAATTTTTTGAGTTAAACCTCTTATTTCTTCGGTTAAATGCTCAGATGTTTTTTTTAATATCGCAGATCGTGTAATTAAAAAGTCTTCCATTCGTTCAATTGTAACAAAATTTTGCTCCGGATTCTTTAAATAAAGAGTAGATTTGTTCTTATTTATATCACCGATTAATCTATTTTTTGGTATATATATTTTTGAAGATTTTGATGTAGGATCAGTATTAACTGAATAATTATATATTGGTATTATTTTTTTAATATCTCCTTCTAAATTGATTTTAATATTTAAATTATAATATTTACTCATACTATATATTATTCCGAAAATAAATAAATATTATCACATAATTTGATATCTTTTGTTGATTGAATATTCTGTAATAATATTGAACTTCTCAAATATTTATTTTCTATATAATGATTATCTTGTTCTATAAATATTTTAAATATATTTGCATTCATAAGATAATATATTTTATCTGGCTGTATATCCCCCAATTCTAACCTTTGTTTTGTTGGATAAATCTCGGTTTTAAATTGTGTAGCTAATAATATAATATCATTTGACAGCATATCATTTGTTATAATAAAGTTGGGCTGAATAGTTACATTATTATCTATAAATAAAACAAATTGTCCAATAATATCTACCGGATAAATGGTGTCTTTTATTTTTTTGTCTATAGATTTTTCTATAAATGGTAAATATACATTTTTATAATCAATATTGAAATTATTATCTAAATTATTATAGTTTATTATTGTATATTGGTTATTCGTATTTGGTACATCTATACTAAATTGTATATTATTACTATTAGTTATATCTAAATTATTAGCATCTAAATTATTAGATATTATATTAATAAACTTAGATAATACGGTTTTACTAGACATCATTTCATTAATTTTATTTCTTGCATATTCTGCGTTATTTGGGAAATTTTTATTATAAATATCTTCTAATGCTTGTGCTAGTCCATCTACATTTGGTATAGACCAAATTCCTTTTCCTACATTATCATAACTTTTTTGTAAGGAAGGTACCGAAATTCCATAAAACGTATAATCACCCATAGCGCCAAATTTATTAGTTACAACTGGTACCCCTAACACTTGCGCTTCCAATACAGGTACACCAAAGCCTTCTGATTTACTACCTTGCAATAAAACATCCGACATTTCCATTATTTCAAGGATTTCATCATATATCCTTATTTTTTCTTCAATAATATATTGATCAGATGATATATTAACATATTTCATAATATGCCTTAGATCCATAAAATCTTTCGTATTTTTATATCGTGTATCTGTTATATTACTTATATTAAATGTGCGAATATATAAAAAACTATTCGGGATTTTCTCTACTAATTTTTCAAACGCAAAAATAGATGTATCAAACGATTTGCGATTCTGATAATCATAATTACCAGCATTAATTAAAACTACAAACGCGTCTTTTGGAACATTATATTTCTCTCGCAAAAATTGTTTTCCTTTAAACATATAATTTAATTCAATAATATGAGGAATAAATACTACTTCTTTATTATGCATTGCGTGTTTTAATAATTCTGTATCACTAGGCGATAAAGATACTATATGCGAAAACGCTTGTAATTTATTTTTATTAAACTCATTAATTGGATTAAAATGATTTGGATACCAGGCGAATGATTTGCATGAAAAAAATGTATCTGTTATTATTCTAGTTAAATCCATTAATACTATAAAACATGAAATATCGTATTTTTTTATAAGAATATTTATATTACTAATTAAAATATGTTCTTGTGTAAAAAAAGAATGGCCAAGAAATTTTGTTTCTTGTAAAATAGTATGTTGCTTATCGGTTAATTCTTCATTAAAAAACATTGCGTCATTCTTACAATTTATAATTTCTTTATATGTATAAATTTTGTTATCTAAGCTCGTGTTATATAATCCCATATAATATAAATTAAATTGCTTAGTTTCAACTAACCCTTCTAGTAATTTATACATTTGTTTACCATATGGAACTAAATGCCACGGTAAAGCAGATGACATTAAACATATATTTTGCATTATTAAATAAGGATAATAATTATTATTTAATATTGTTTATTATTTATTAAAAATGGGATTTTGATCTAATTAATTTATTATTGTACTTTTATAATTTACATGCAAATGTTTTGTCATTACAAATGGAATCGGGCAAACATAAGCGTTCATTTTTGAATAAATATCATTCATAATACAATCGATTGTATATGATTTTATTTTTCCAATTAATGGTATATTTATAATTCTATTATCTAATGGAAAACAATTTTTTTTCAAAATATTTGCACCAATTGGATTAATTATATAACATCCAAGACCAAATAACATATTTAACTTTGCAATTGTTGGATATATTTTTGAGTTTTGAAAATCATCGATATCTTTATCATTAAATTTTTTCTTTGTAAAAAAGTATATGCATTTTCATATGATGTATTAGAATAACCTAATATTGAATCGCAATTATAATTTAATTGTAATATATGCCAATTATATGGTAACATATCTAATACAGAATTTAAATGTATTTTAAAATATTTTGATACAAATACATCATCTTCCATAATAATAATCGGTTCATTTATCTCTATGCATTTATTCCATAAACATAAATGAGACATTGCACAACCTATATCACCATTTTTATATCCTATAGTATTAGGTTTCAATATATCTTTTATATTGAATTTTTCTGAATTTCCATCTATTGCTTCAAAATATTCATAATCGATGTAATTAGAATTTGTTTGATCAAAACTATTTCGACGATCTTTATCATTTTTCATATTAATTACATAAATTTTCATTATGTTAAATATTTATAATACTTTTTGGTCGAACTTTTTTTAAAAGTTAGTTTTTACACCTTTGGAAATTTTAAACGCCGATTTAAAAATTATATTTATCAAATATTTCTTTGGTTCTATGAGTATTATTTACATTTCTATTTACTATATAATAAATTGGATTAAAATCTTTAGAGCTATCACTATCGTGGTAAGTATTTAACATCATATCTAAATCTTCATAACTTAATTTATGGGAAACAATTAAATCGTGCCAACTATTATGATGTAATTCAACTTTTTTTATAAAATTAAAATATTTTTTTGGTATAAACATCATCATATCATTAACTCTAGGATGTACTCCACATTTATGGTGTGGTTTAAAACACACTGAAGGAAACAATATTTTATCACTATATGGATTAAAAATTTCAAAAAATTTTTCTTTTAAGAATAAATCTATTCTCATACACAATATAAAATCATAATTATTTATATTATTAATTCTATCAATACGATTATGAATTAATTTAGTCTGTCCTATTAAATTTTCGTAGTATTTACTATCAACTAATACAGATTTATATATTTCATTAAGAGAATTATTAAATTTTGTTGTATAACTATTTATACTAACTGTCATATTAATATTATTTTTTTTTAAACTTTCTATAAATTTTATATGTGATAATGAAGCATTAATTTGTTGTTTATATGATTCATCACTACCTCTATTACGATTACCCTGTCCTCCTAATCTAAATGATTCACCAAATAATATTAATAATGAATTCATGGGACTGATATATTATATATATAATAATAATTACGAATAAACACAAAAGCGAAGACTATAAGATTTCGGCAGTTCAATATTATAAATGGAGAATTATGTATTTTGAAAGATGTTATACAACAATGGAATTTAGAAAATATATATAATTTTTTAAATTATATAGTTGAAAATAAAAAGTTTAAATATATTTTAATAATAAATTGTTGTAATCAAACACAAGATAATACAGATATTAATAATGGTGAATGGAGACAATTAAATACTAATTTCTTACCATTAAAAAAATATAATGCTAAAAAACTTTGTAATTACGATACAAAAGAAGTTTCTATTATAGAAACATAATTTTTTATTTTAATATAAAAGTTCGTAAGTTAGGATTTTGAGTTAGGATTTTGAGTTCAGATTTTGATCGAACTTTTCTTAAAAGTTAGTTTGATCTAATGTATTAACTCGTTGCAAAATCTTTATAGCGTTATCAATCTCTTTTTTAGAAATATAATTATCTTTATTTGTATCTAATTCATTTTCTAATTTTCTATATTTCTTAGGCATTACACATAATTTGCTTTTCTCGTTAAAAATAGTATTTGCTAAAATTACAAACGCAGCGGTCATTAATATTGATATAATAATATCATGAGTACCTACAAAAATAACAGTAAAAATTAGTAATTCTCTACTGATAGAATTTCTAATATATTCTTCTTGGGTTTTACTTAAGTTCACTTCTATATATTTAGAAAAAATATTTAAAATGAGCATAGCTAAACCAGCTAAAAATTTACTATTATTTAAATTTTTATAATATTTGTTATATTTGTTATATTTTTTGTTTAAACCAAACATTATATATATATAACAAATAATAAATTATCATGATAAAATAAATAATATTATATTATATTAAATGAATTTTATAATTAATGGTAATAATAATGAATATAATGGTATTATTAATAGTGAGTCGGCTCTTCTAACGGACCCAGCCGATCTAGCTAAAAATAATATTACTGGAATCGTAGATATTTGTAATAATACAAAATTCGTAGATATTAATGGCGATAATCATGAAGTAAATTATATTTCGAATAGTTATAATGCTAGATTAAAAGATGGTGATGATATTATTCCAAATAATAATAATAATAATATTCCAACCATAGAAATAGATCCAATTGAACGACATTAAATAATTAAATAATTAAATAAATAAATAAATATCAATCACTTCTTAGTAATTATGCTTATAGAATAAATAGTAATATAAAAAACTTATAATATTATTTTATGTAGTTATATAAAATATTATAATCTCTTTTTTTTATAAGTATGTCTTTAGCATTTTGTGCAGCACCAGTAAATAATAATAATAATGAAAATAATGAAAATAATAATAATGAAAAAAATAGAAATCAAAAAAATAATACAGGTATAAGATCTTCTAAAAATACCACTTATAAAAATAAAGCTTCCACAAAAATTAATAAAAATATGATAAATGATGATTTAAATAACGATTTAGATAATGATAATGATAATTATAATTATAATGATGATGATACTCATATTACTAGTAATTTAGGTAAGTTTAATTCTATGAATGTATCTCCAGAATCACCAGAATCAACACAACCGGTTCAGTATCCACACCATAATTTATATAATCAAGATAATATGAATAATCCAGAAACGAATGTAATACCAAATTATAATACACCAGATTATACATCTAATCCAGAAAATTATATGGCTCAATCAAATACATCACATACAGTTAATAATTCGGAACTTTTGAAAAAACTAGATAATATTCTTTATCTTTTAGAAGAACAACACGAAGAAAAAACCAATTATATAACTGAAGAATTAATTTTATATATATTTTTAGGAGTATTTATAATCTATGTATTAGATTCATTTGTCAAAATTGGCAAATATGTGCGTTAACTATTTGCGTTAAATCAATATAACTATATTTTCGGGCAAAATCGGCTTTTTTATATAATTATAAAAATAAAAATATGATGAGATTGTAAATTTGGGTATTATATTTAGTAAAAATAAATAATTAATTATAATATTATTATGCGAAATATTTTCTATTGTAATATGTTTTGCTTTTATTTTTTTTAATGCAATTGTGAAACCTTTAATAAATATTTCATAATAACAATTAGATATTGAAGCAAAAAATACGATTTCATCATTTTGAATATAACTATTACGAAAAAAATAACACGCAATTAGAGTATCTTTTTCCAGAATTCCATAAACTTTATACGTTTCATTATTAATTAGATTTAATAAATTTGTTAAATCGGGTATTATAAAACACTCTAACTTATTTCGTTGACTATGTATTAAAGTTGTTAATAATCTTATATTAAGTTTATTAATTTCTATTACTTGCATTGATGCGTGAAGTAACCGGTTATTTGGTATCTGTTTTATTTTAAAGTGATATATTTTATAAGTAGTTAATGCTAGTATACCCGGTATTTTCTTTTCACGTTTAAAGAGTGTAACTTTAATGTTTTTATTTTTATGCCGCTGAGTATATTCATGTGTTTGAAACATTTCACTAATAATATCGTCGTTTCTAGACTCATTTTCGGCACATAAATAATCTATATAATATATTTTAAACGCTGATAAATTTTTGAATGTAATATTTAATGGTCGGGTTGTCATAATAGCTGAAGGGAATACGGTCGTGTCGCCTACCCCTTCCTTCCAATTAGAGTCAAATGAATATCCCTTTCTATATGTTGAAATAAATGATTTACTATTACAGCCAACAAAATAAGATGATAATGTAGAGAGAGTACATTGATGTCCCCTTTTTTGTAAAAACTTTACAATATCTTTTACTGTCGGGGTAAGCGAAGCGACCGTCTCTCCTTCTTCTGTTACCAATATATTATAAAAATTACAATATTTATTTATTGTTGGTAATTCATTATTTATAATTCCCTGTTTATAACACCAATAATATAAATTATGGGCGTGAAATACCGGTTGATTCGTCCAAAATTTGTATCTTATTTTTTTATATAATTTGAAAATAATAAGTATTACAAAAATCACTAATATTATTAAGTATAAATAAAACATTGTTATATAAACTAAGGGGACACCCCTTAAACCCCGACAAGAATATAATGTTTAAATAATAGGTGTCGGGTGGTGGGGTAAGGGGTTTAAGGGTTTAAGGGGGTTTTTAAGGAGGGCAAGGATTTAAGGGGGTTTAATGTGGGGGTTTAATGGGGGTTTAAGGGGTGTCCCCTTACCCTCTCTCTTTTTCCGTCAAATACACATTATCACATACATTTCTTATTACTTTATTCTTACATTTATCCATTGAGCTTGTACAGTTTCTTACTATATTTATATATTCGTTCTGTAATTTGTCATGTTCCATATAATTAGGATACTTATCTGTCCATTGTTGTATAGTTTGCACTTGTTTTCTTTCTACTTTATTTAATAATTTATTAATTACTTCCTTTTTCTCATCTTTTTCCCATTCAGGATCTTTAATATATATTGTTTCTCTCTTTCTATCGGTGCAATGTATCGGTCGCTCATAAATAGAAAGCTTATTCATATGTTCTATTATTATATTTGATAACCCTTCCGCTAATCCTTTATCGCTAGTTAATAATAAATTTTGTAGTGATACTTTAATCGTTTCAATAAATTCATTTAATGACAAAGCATTTTTGCATTTATCATTTAAAAACATATTAAAATTAATTGTATTTTTTGTAGTATTTTTTGTATTATTAGTATTATTATTGTTATTACCGATCTTTGGTATGAGTTCGCATATTTGTTTTTGCTGATCTTGCATGATTTTTCTCATTTCCTGATTTTCTGTTAATAATTTCATAATTAGTTCTTTGAATTCATCGTTTTCATTTTGCTCTAATAATTGTTCCGTGAGTTTCATTTTAAGTGTGCAATTCTTTTTATGCCGTGACAACCCGCTATCATATTTATATTTCTTACCACATTCACACTGAGAATATTCTTTTGGAACTTTTTTATTATCATTAATTATCACCAAATGTTTATTGCACAATAAATGGCGATCATATTGACTTAATCGTGATGTATAATAGTTACAGTATTCACATTGGAATTTATAAGAACAGTTTGGTTTATCATTTTTTATCATCAATTATCTATAAAATGATAAGATAAAAAGTTCCTAAATTCTTTTGAAAATAAATTAAAAAAAAAATAAAAATTTACAATAACAAACTTTTAAACCCAAAAACACATTTTAGAGCATTATGGTCTAACATGTTTTTATTTCATTTTTTTCAATTCTCAAAATATTTTTTAAAAATGGACATAAAAAACATGTCCAAAAAAAGATTCTCGATTTGAGAATTGAAAATCGCGAAAATAAAAAATTTTAGCTCGGAGGAGACCAGATTATTAAATTTTACATAATACAATTAATTAAATAAAATGATATTATGTGTCATTACAAAAATAATAACGTGGATTCATCGATTTTTCAAGGTTTTTCCAGGATATATATGAATTGTCCTTTGTATTTATTATCAGAATATTTATTTTGCGATTTCATAATAAATCCCATATTTTTAGCCATATTTAATATACTTTCTTGTGTAGACATATATAATTGATGCTCATTAATTCGTGTAGTATTGGAATTTTTTAATTTAAAACTTTCTTTTAATATGGCATTTGGCACAGTTAATAATGATGTATTGGCATTTATAGTTTCGTCTAATTGAAAATCTGATTTATAATCTAATGTTGTAAATTTAATATTACACTTTGTTAAACGGGTTTTGCATAGTTTAGAAGATGGTTTTATACCGGTTTCATATACTACAGGGGTTATAGCATTAAATAATTTACTATTTACTAAATTAATTACTAAAACACCACCTGACATTAACCAATTATAACAATTATTTAATAATTGTTTTTTATTTTTAATATAATAAACTGTTAAATTTAAACAAGTAATATGGGTAAATGAATCATTCTGAAATTCTAATGTATTTAGTGCATTACATAATTTAAATTTCGAATTTGGGTAATTTTTCTTGGCTTTTTTTATCATTTCTTGAGAATTATCTATCCCAATAACGGAATTAATATTTTGTTTGTTAAAAGAATCGACATGATGGCCAGTTCCACAACCAATATCCAGTAATTTAGATTGTGTAGTGGGATTAGAATTATTTAAAATTATACCAATTTCATATTCATTCTTTATTTTATTATAAACTAAATCATCATATATATTAACATAATAATTATCAAAAATATCATTTCCCCTTTTTATAATTATTTCTTTATTTGTTATATTTTCAAACCCTTCTTTTTTATATATACGCTTTGTTATTAGAATTACTAATAAACAAAATATTAATATTAATAGTATTTTTTCTAATAAAGTTGTATTATTGAATTTCATATTCATTCTATATATACAAACTTTAAAAAAAAAACTTTTAAAGAAATCAAACTTTAAAAAAGTTTGAACAAAATAAACTCAATAACGGTTGAATAAACCAAACTCAATAACGTTGAATAAATTGAACTCAATATTTAGTTTCTTTTGTTCAAACTTTTTTAAAGTTTGTATATATGAATGATTATGAAATAAATGATTCTAGATTAATTACTGAATTTAAAAATAAAACGTTTTCTAAATTTGCTAGATCGAAGGTAAAAACCGAATTATTATCCTGTTTATATAATAATAAATTAGAATCAGCGTGTTTTTGGTCGGTTGAATTAATTTGCGCAGGGCAATTTTCCGATGTATGGGATATATTATTACTTTATATGAGTCGGAATATTCATCAGGGAAATCCGAAATTACCAATTTATATGGATATACGATTTAATAATTTCAAAACTATTATTACGAATGGTTACATCGGTAATGAACTAGGATTAAGAAATAATGATAAAATTCGCAAATTATTTGCCGAATTAATATGTATTTTATGTATTTCAAAAAAGAAACACGCATTTGAAAGCTTAGCGATTAAGGATAAAAACGATTTTGATATTACGAATTTAACAGGCAAATTAAAAGCTCCAAATATTAACTTTGGTGAAAAAGTATTTTATAAAAATGATCCAAAAGAATTATTTATTGCGATAAATGAATTTTCTTATCATATATCTAAATTATCCAAAGATATAACTTCGGCATGTTATTGGCTTGAATGGATAATGCAGTTTGAACAAATATGCAAATTGAAAAAGGTAAAATGTGAATGCGAGAGACGTTTATTTGCACCGGTCGATGATAAATACCAACTGGATATTATATGGATTGTTTGGACAGCATTAATTGATGAATCCAAAAAAAAATCAGTAAAATTATTTAATAAAGCAATAATGGCTTTATTAAACTTATATTGTATTAAATACAGCTCTGGGTCTAAAAGAAAACGAAAATATATTATTTATTGCGCGATAAGCTTTTTAACAGAAAATATAAATTTTAATCTTCCAATTATTGAAAATAAACAAATAATTGAGACTGTAGCAAATAAGATAAATATTATCTATAAAGATGTAAAAAAGAATGAAATTTCACCACAAACTGACTATTTATTTAATGGTGTAGAGAGAAGCAACTTGGATAAAACTGTTGAAAAATTAGATAAACTAAATATGCTAATGAATGGGCAAATCAATCAATCTCCCCCACAAATAACTCCAGATAACTCCAGATAATTCCAGATAAAGCGTCGCTCTTAGGTTAGGGGGTACAGTCGCGGAGTGACTGCTTCTCCCCCTATTGGTATAATTTCTTATATTCTTCACTAAAAAACCATTTAAAAATTAAATTACTTGTTAATTTGAAATTTACATTTAATTCTTGAATATTTATAAATTTTTCATATTTATAAAAACTATCATGATAAAAAATTAATATATAGAAATGTTTTTTATAATATATTATATTTGAGTCTTCAACGTTGGCATATGTTAATTGTATCGTTGAATTATAATCTGCTGCATCATTATAATAATCAGTTTGTTTGGTATTAATTAATATATTTTTACAATTTGCTTTATAAAATGGTAATATATTATCTAATTGAATATCATCTAACATAACTTTTATACATTTAAAAAAACAAGTTACATTATTACAATAATATAAAAGACGCCGTGGATGGCTCTCGAAATTATATATAAATAGATTGTATTTATAATTTGTATCACTTAGATCACACGTATAACACCGATTTGTTTCAACTAACGTAGATTCTGCACAAATATTATCTATACATAATGTATTAAACAAGTCGGTAAAAATATTATTTGATGCGTTATTTAATAGGCGAAAAGTAAAAATATCTTCTTTTGTTTGTAAATTATTATATATTATATATAATAATTCACTTGGTAATTTACTATATAATTCTATTTGGGTCATATATATAGGATATATAAGATATCATATATAAAGGGCTCTATTCCCTTAAACCCATAAAGGGCTCCCGCCCCTTAAACCCTGACTGTGCAATACATACTATAGTTATGATTGCGCAATATACAGCGTCGCTTGGGGGGTTAGGGGGTCTCCCCCTATGGGCGCAAACTAGGATTTATACATATTGCTTCTGTTGGAAATATATCACCTGACATACAGCTATCGTGTTCGCTCACTTTTATACAGCTTCGGAATCCTCGATCTTCACCTATATAACAATATCCGGATTTGTTTGACCCGGCGCGTTGTGATCTGTTATCTGTTTCAATTGGCTCGGGCTCTTCGTTAACTGGTTCTTCATCTGGTTTATTATATTTATTTGTAGCATTAGATAATGCTACGGCCGCGGCGTCTGGATTTAGCTTTGATGCTTCTTCTAAAAAATCCACCCCCGTATCTGCGGTTTTTGATATTGATCCAGATAATGCTTTAGTTCCTTCATCGCTTACATCCGAAATTTGTCTAACTGTCTCTCCAATATTATAACCAAAAAACATTAATATTGGTCTAAATAATTCGGCTAAAAAATTAGGTAGTATTTTTAGAGCGGCTAAAATATTTAATATTATGAATGCAAATAATAAGAATGCAAAAAAATATCTTAATATTTTTTTTATTAATTCCCAAGTTTCATTTTGGGATTCGGAAAATGCTGATGGGTTAGAAGAATTATAAGAATTCGAAGAATTAGAAGATTTTGGTGGGGATAATCCCTCTAAAGGATTCTCGGCTCTACTAACCGTTCTTCTAGATAATGATTTTAATTTTTCTAAAACAGATCTTGTATTCGATACATTTCTTTGTGAACCCGTTGATGATTTATTAAATAATTTTAGACTGGCCATTATATATACCAAACTTTAAAAAAAAACTTTTAAAAAATGTTTTGACAAAACAAAGTTTAAACAAAGTTTAAACAAAACACTAACTTTTAAAAACAAACTTTATATATTTATCGAAGATTGGTTCCTGATGTAAAGTAAGATTTTCGGGATATTCTGTTTCTGTTTCCGGATTATTGGTATTATCTTTCGATATATCCATTTATAATTTATTTATTTATGCTATTACTATTTTATATCAATGTTAAAATGATAGTGATTCAAAATAAAAATCCATTTATATATTAAAACCACTATATCTTAACTATTGTAAATTGTACACAGCCACAGTCGATACGTATGGTGCTCCTATTGCTACTCTTGTTCCATCTTGACTTAATGATACTGAATTGCCGAAGGTATCATCTTGTGCTGTTCCAGACAAAACTTGACCTAATTTAACCCAAGTATTATTATTACTGAAGTCATAAATTTTACAATATCCTGTACCTTTATCTGTATATTCTGGTGCTCCTATTGCTACTCTTGTTCCATCTTGACTTAATGATACTGAATAGCCGAATTCACTATTATTTGTTCCAGACAAATCTAGACCTAATTGAACCCAAGTATTATTATTACTTAAGTCATAAATTGTACACTCTCCTCCTGGTAGTTTCTTTGGTGCTCCTATTGCTACTCTTGTTCCATACTGACTTAAAGATACTGAATAGCCGAATTTACTATTATTTGTTCCAGACAAATCTCGACCTAATTGATTCCATATATTATTACTTAAGTCATAAATTTTACAATATCCTGTACTATTATTATCTGTAAGTTCTGGTGCTCCTATTGCTACTCTTGTTCCATCGTGACTTAATGATACTGAAGAGCCGAAGAAATCACCATTATTTGTTCCAGACAAATCTTGACCTAATTGATTCCATTCACTAT
>Ga0209533_1001202_pt1 | contig 24458 bp, 26 predicted proteins | sample COG_04_FD_184748 | JGI IMG/M metagenome (GOLD analysis project Ga0209533, IMG submission 184748) | Pelagic Microbial community sample from North Sea - COGITO 998_met_04 (SPAdes) (version 2) | ecosystem: Environmental > Aquatic > Marine > Neritic zone/Coastal water | place: Helgoland, sampling...
GCTTCTCGTCGTATGTGTCGGCGATAATGCAGTCATCAGCAACTGCCATACAAGGTGCCTCAGGATTCCTATCTGATACTATTACATTCAATCCCATTTTCTTAGCTAAATTTACTCCAGGAAGAGTTTCTATTCCACCGCCAATAAATAATAATGTTTTTTGGCTATCCCCCATTAAAAATAAAGACCACCATTTACATTAATTGTTTGAGCAGTAATGTAGCTACTTTCATCAGAAACTAAAAAGACAACAGCTTTCGCAACCTCATCGAAAGACCCAAGTCGTTTTAACACAATAGATTCTGCTGCTTTTAGGACAGTTGCCGATTTTAACCCCTCTGCAGCCATATCTGAAGAAATCAAACCAACTGCTATTGTATTACATCGAATACCTTCATCTGCACCAAATCTTGCAATTACTTGTCCAAGTGAAATTAATCCAGCCTTACTAGCAGCGTAATGTGCAGTTCTTGGCCCCCCATACTGGCCGCTAGTAGATCCTATATTTACAATACTTGCTGCTTTGCTTTTCTTAAGTAAAGAAAATGTCTCTTGAGACGCAATAAATGGTCCTTTTAAATTAATTGATATAACCTCATCCCAATCGGAATCAGTAATCTTATTAAAATCTGTTGGCTTGTTAATTCCAGCATTATTTATTAAGGAATCGATAGATTCCCATTCATTTTCTATTTCCCCAACAACACTTCTCCAAGCTTTTCGATCTCTTACATCACATTGAAAATTTAAGACATCGATACCATAACTTTTCACTTCTTCAATCAAGCTTTTAACTGCATCGCCACTATTCCTATATGTAAAGGCAATATTAGCTCCCTCACTTGCTAATGCAATACAAATAGCCCTTCCTAAACCTCTTGACCCACCGGTTATCAATACTTTTTTTCCTTTCAATCTCATGTTTAGCTCCCTTTCTTTCTATCAATCACTTTTTTTGCTGCATCCACAATAAATTTTGCAGTTTGTCCATATTTTTCTGCCAACTCATCGGGCTCTCCTGACTCTCCGAAAACATCTTGAGTTCCAATAAATTCAATTGGTGATGGTTTACTTTTTGCCAAGACTTCAGCAACAGCGCCCCCTAATCCACCAATTACACTATGATCCTCAGCAGTTACAAACGCACCTGTCTCAGATGAACACTTTTCAAGCAATTCTGCATCAATTGGTTTGATGGTTGACATATTTACAACTCTCGCAGATATTCCATCATTTCTCAAAATTTCTGCAGCCTCTAGTGCTCTTGATACCTCTACCCCACACGCAACGATAGTTAAATCTTTTCCAGGATATATAACTTTTCCCTTTCCTATTTCAAATTTATATTCATCATTAAGTATTCTTTTTGTATCACTTCTTCCAGTTCGCATATATACCGGGCCAATATGATCCAATATTGCTTTGGTAGCTTGCTCCATTTCATGTGGGTCACAAGGTGAGATAACGGTCATGTTAGGAATAGATCTAAAGCAGGCTATATCCTCCAAACATTGTGCTGATGCTCCATCTGGGCCTGTATCTAGCCCTGGGTGGCTAGCAACAATTTTTACATTCATATCAGCATATGCAATGGATAGTCTTGCCTGCTCAATAGCTCTAAGCATAAATACTGCGAATGTTGTTACTATCGGAATTAAACCAACAGCTGCCATTCCTCCAGACATTGCCATCATATTTTGTTCAGCAATACCACATTGAACAAATCTATCCGGAAACTTTTCTCTAAAATGATGTATACCAGTACCTCCAGCAATGTCTGCATCCAAAACTATGACTTTAGGATACTGGTTAGCCAATGAAACCAGAGTTTTTCCAAATGATTCCCTCAGAGAATCTCCGCTAGTCGCAATTAGTTCTGGTTTTTTATTCATTAATAATTGCTCCAATCTCACTATTGGAGGACCCTAACTCTAAAAGCGCTTGTTTTAGATCGGCTTTGGTCATTTTTACGCTTCCATGCCAAGTAGGAGAATTTTCCATAAAAGATACACCCTTCCCCTTAATAGTATTTGCAATTATTATTGTTGGTTTTGTTTTTACATTTCTTGCGCCATCAAAAGCATATTTAATTTCGCTAGATTTATGGCCATCTATTTCTATAACATTCCAACCAAATGACTTCCATTTATTTACTAACGGCTCAAGTCTGATAATGTTTTCATTGAGATTATCGCTTTGCATTTTATTGTAATCCACGATAGCACACAAATTATCTAACTCGTGATGAGCTGAAAACATTGCTCCTTCCCATACCTCACCCTCCTGTAATTCACCATCACCAAGCATCACATATACTCTATTATCGATTGACTGCATTTTCATCGCCTTAGCTTCTCCGATTGCAAAAGAAAACCCCTGACCCAATGAACCTGTACTTGCTTCTACCCATGGGGTAGATAGGCGATGCGTATGAGCTTGAAGCTCGTGATTTATTTTTCTTAAACCATTCAGTCTATCTTTAGAAATAATTCCAACCTTTGCACCAACAGCATAAAGTGCAGGTGCACTATGACCTTTGGATAGAATAAAACGGTCACGAGTTAAACTCTCAAAATCATCGATGCTATAGTCCATTTCACTCTTAAACAAAAAGTCAATTATATCTATCGCAGACAAAACGCCACCTGGATGACCTGATTTAGCATAATATATACTCTCAAGCGCTTTTCTTCTAAGCCAATTATTTTCTTTAATCATTATCTACAAACCTCCTGGGTATTTTTTTTCGTTATAACGAATTAATCTTTTTTAAGATTATTTTCTATTGCAAGTCCTTCAAGGTATGTTCTATCTTCTGGAAAAGTTAGTTTCGAGTTAAGTATAGAAGCAATGCATGTAATAGGATTAATTTCTATAGATAATGCATACTCAACAAGAGAGCTTAATATAAGATTACTGCTTTCTGTTGCTTGGGAAAGCTTGTCGAACTGAATAAATTCTGGAGTTACATATTCAACATATTTTGATTTTTCTGGCACACTTTTAATTCTTTCTAATTCTATTTCTGCTATACCATTAACTGCTGGCCGAACAGGACATGAACAACCAAATTCTAGAGCTAATTCGTATAATTTATCCAATTGACTTTTTGGCGTAAAGGGTCGATTTGCATCAAACAAGCCAATAATTGTTTTTTGATTTAATAAATTTGAATTTCTTAAAAGCTCTAAACCTAAAAAAAAAGACTCCATGCGCTCCTTCGAACCGCTTGTTACTTTAATAGATGATAAGCTTTCAGGGACATATTCCTTAATCGCCTTTTCTGTATTTGAGATATCTTGATTTCTTGTAACCACCACAATTGAAGAAAATATTTTTGATTTAATAACTGTATTTAATGTCCAAATAAAAATAGGTAATCCTAGAATAGGAGTTAAATGTTTTGGATTATTTTGTGCATCAAACCTCTCTCCAGAGCCGGAGGCAAGTACAACCGCGACTGCTTTCATTTTTTTTCCTTATTTTTTATAATATTGTCGTATAACAAGCTAGCATCATTAATAATTTTCATGTGATCAAATGCAATACTTTTTCTTTTCCAATCAATAACCAATTCTACTGATGCTGCATCGTCTCCAGCCTGCAACATACTCAAATCTGCTTCTGCTAAATATGCAATACTTGCTGTATGTCTTCTCGGGTCTCGACCTGGCTTTGAATATACCCCAATAAGCTGAAGTGAGTTTTTATTAACCACTAAGCCCGTCTCTTCTTTTAACTCTCTAATACAGGCATCCTCTACAGATTCACCAATATCTACAAACCCACCTGGCAATGCATATTCTCCTTTAAAAGGTTCGCATCCACGCCGGATTAATACAACACCACTGCCGTCAAAAACTACACTATCTACTGTTAATAAGGGAGTTTCTATCAATTTTCATCTCTTTAATTGTAAATTGCTAATTTTCTTTATGCCGTTTCACCACCATAATCTGAGTACCCAAAATTTTGATTCGGCTCAGCCCATGTTGGGCCGAATACTTTACTAAGATATTTGCCTGGCGGATTAGGTAAGTTCATTAGTTTTCCATGGACCTCAACTTGAACACATTGGGTAAACATTTTTGTAGGCCACTCCCAAGAATAATCCTCAAAGGTATCAATAAATAATTCTCTAGTTGCATCAAAGAATTTAACACATGAATCAATTTCTATTCCATTTGCGAGGGGAATCCAAAACAAAATATATTCCATTATTGGATGAGAATGATTTTCATACCGAATATTCAACTCATTAAAAACACTTATCAATTTTTCTTTGGCTTGTATAGGTGCGAATAAATCGATATCGTCATCCCATTTAATAAAATCATTATCACGACAAAACCCTAAGGCCGTTCCGCCAACCGACACTAAACTATATTCTTCTGAGACAGACACCATAATTTTATGTAGTTTTTCAGCAGCCATTATTCTTACTGACTGTTCCTCAAATAGTTTATGGCTCCACATACTTTTTGGAGGAATATAAATTTTTTCTTTATCAACACCTAGGCTTAAGATTTGCGGATAAACATCTTTCAAGAAACTCGTTGTCAGTACAAGTTTTTCAAATGATAATTTCGATAAAACTTCAGGATTCATAATCTCAATACCATTAACCAAAGTACCCCATTTACTTTCATCATTGTCTAAAAAAATATCTGGTAAAGTATTTGTATTTTTACAGTATGCCCTACCACATCCTCCTGCACCAAAATAAACTAACTTAACTGTTTTCATCTTTTTCAACCCTCATATTTTATTGTCACAGATGTGGAGGAACCTACATCACATTTTGAAAGAATTTTATATTTTCCATTATAAACCTCATTTAGAGCCTGAAATTCAGACATTTGAAGAGAAGTCAGAACGGGAATAAATTCGTCAAAAACTATAATACTTCCAACCACAAGATGACTTTCAATTTTTTTAAGAACACATTTGGCAGCTTCATAAATCCCCGCATCATAGTGAACAAAACCAATTTTTTGGATATTATTAGCCTTAATCCAAGGGATTAGGCTATCTTCAAAGTATCCTTCTACTAAATACTCATAATCTTTTAGAGAATTTGTTAGAGCAACCTCAGGTCTATTTATATTTTCAATATTAATAGATGAAGACTCTTCCTTCCATCCGTCAAATGAATCAAATCCCCATACTGGAAGATTTGATATTTTAGCTAAATGAAAAAGTGATTCACCTTTGTAAACACCAAATTCAACCAGAGTTGTATTCTCTGGTGCATGACTATATGCATAAGTCAAATGATCTAAACGGTTGGTGAATACCAAAGGTTTTTGAGCATCAACCATATTTTTAACAAAATCGATAGTTTTTCTAAACTTAAAATATTTTTTTAAGTTGTTTGCGACATTTATGGCAGGTATTCTTTTTGGGCCATATCTAGGATTATCCAATGTATCATCAACAACTGTAAAATTCTTTAATAATATATTTTTTTTTATAAGCATTTCGATTATTTCTATATAAAAGATTGAAGCAATAAATATTTCATCTATTGATTCATCAATATCCTCAATTCCAAGAACTGGAAGACCTTTATGAATTTTCTTATTGGGATATGTTTCATAAAAGCAAATTAGCTTTTTGTCTTCAGTAATTCCTTTCAATAAGCTTTCTGCAGAACTCCCTGTTCCATATATTGCAAATGTTTTTTTCATTCATACTCCCTGCCATATATATTTTTGACCTTTGATAGCATTTTCTTCCTCTTTTGTTGCTGGCTCCTCAATATATACTTCAACCTTTTTTATTTTATTTGGTAACTTTGAGAGAAAATTTCCATCGTAACAATCAACATCAAGAACACAATACCCTTCACTCAAAAAATTATTATTCTTTAGCCAACTTGTCTGTTCGTCAGTAAGTTCCTCAATTGAACCATAACTTTGACCTGCCTCATTCTTTTGTTAATCGTTTCCCTTAAAGAATCTATATCATTAAAATGAAAGGGAATTGCTGTTCCTGTGAGTTCTCTAGGAACGCCATTAGGCTTAAGTCCTGGCATTAGCTGTCCATCTAGACCTGAGTCATCAGCAAGGTTTGCTGCTAAATACCAATCTGTCCAACCATGGTAACCACTGAATAATCCTTTCATGACAGAAACCTATATTTACTCAAAAAAATTAATATCGACGAATTGATTCATATAATTTAATAATACATACATCAGGAATACCTATTTTATAAGCCTCTTCAGCAATAGATTCTTGACCTCCGTAGCTTGATATAATTAAACTTGTGTTTGTCCAATCTATCTCATTAAGTATTGAAGGATCGTATACACTTAACCCTCTCCATGTTTTTCCTTGTTTAATTGGATCAGAATCAATTATAATGAAATTAGATTTATTATATATATGAAAAAAAGAAGTTGTTTGATATAAATACTCTGTATGTGCTCCCCCGCCCCAGATAACAAATTGATTTGTATTTTTAATATTTTGAACAACCTTTTCAACAGAATCAATTGCATGATACCAAGAGGATAAACTAGAGTTTAGACTGATCCAATCTTTTTTATTTAAAGTTAATGAACTATCATCCACTTTTTTTGTGCTAATTGATCCAGTAACTCTATAACCATTATAGTCAGAAATTTTATGGATTTTTTTAACTTCCCATCCCGAAAGAGTCATGCAATTTAGCAAACTATTTGAACTGAAATGTGTTGTGTGCTGAATGCTGAAGAAACCATTTATGTCATTTGTATTGCCATCTTCTATAATTGGTACTTCTATTACTATCTTGGTAGTCGGTTTAGAAATTGAATGAAGTTTTTTTAAAACTTCTACAGGCCTTGGTAAATGTTCCAAAACATGATACATAGTGATGGTGTCTGGCTCAATCTCATCATAAAAAAAGGTTTCAAAATCACCTAAAAAAAACTTTATACTTGCTTTTTGATGACGTTTTTTTCCTCTTTTTATTGCTGGTTCATCAATATCTACTCCAACTTTTTTTATTGTTTTTGGTAACTTTGAGAGAAAATTTCCATCATAACAACCAACATCAAGAACACAATTTCCTTCGTTTAGTAGATTATTATCTTTAAGCCAGCTTATTTGTTCATCAGTATGTTCTTCAGTCGAGCCATAACTTTGACCCGCCTCAGAAAACAAATCATTAAAGCCACTTTGAGAGTAACAAGGGTTTAGGTATACAGCATAACAAGATAAACAAATACTCTCTTTGACATCAAAAAGTTTCGGGGTCTTATCTGAATCTAAGTAAAACTGAAAACTTTCTAGATTCATTATTGTTTTGGAGTGATTTGATCCGCAAATAGGACATGCGCGTAAATCTTCATGATCTATTGATTTATGATTTTTCTCAAAAGAATTTATTTTTTTCCACATAATACTGTTCATTAAACTTACTTACCTTATTCTTTTGTTAATCTTTTAAAAGTAGTATGTGCTTTTTCAGAATTCAGTATTTTATCTTCTGGTAAATTTGATAAAGTTTTAAATATAACCTCCACTGCACTTTTATATAAATTTAATTCAGTTTGACTATGAGCCAAGGAAGGTTTAAATTGCCTAAAACCTAAAAATCCCTTTTGTAACATTTCTACAACAAATCGAGTATTTAAATCCATAGCTTGTTCGTTTTTGAAATTAAAGGACAACAGTGTCGGTAATCCACTCACTTCAATATCTAGTCCATTTTTAAGAGCAGCATTTTTCCATATTTCTTGGGTTTTTTTTCCTATAGATATAATATGTTCATCTGTTTGTGTTTTTTGGTATTTCTTTAATGTTGCTAATGCTGCTGCTGGACCTACACGATCTGTCCAATTAGTACTAGAAATAAATGTTGATTGCGCTGCCTGCATAATCTCCTCTTTACCAAGAATTGCAGACATTGCATAGCCATTAGCCATAGACTTGGCAAAGACAGCAATATCTGGATATATTTTGTATCTTCGATGTATACCTCCTGCGCACATTCTGAATCCACTTGTTATCTCATCATAAATTAAGACTGCACCTATCTCTGATGCAATTTCTCGCAAAGTTTGCAAATAATCTTCAGGTGCCTCTTCTCCTCTGGCAGGCTCAATCATAATTGCTGCAATTTCAGACTCATTTCCACTAATTTTTTCCCTTAAAGAATCTATATCATTAAAATGAAAGGGAATTGCTGTTCCTGTGAGCTCTCTAGGAACGCCATTAGGCTTTAGTCCTGGCATTAGCTGTCCATCTAGACCTGAGTCATCAGCAAGATTTGCTGCTAAATACCAATCTGTCCAACCATGATATCCACTAAATAAAACTTTATCCCTCTTAGTTTTAGCTCTAGCAATACGAACCGCTATAGAAAGAGCTTCTCCACCACCCCGAGCATAACGAACCATATCGAACCATGGATGCAGGTCAATTAATGCCTCAGCCAACTCAACTTCTTCAGGACAATTCAGAGAACTATTTACACCTTTATGAATTGACTCAATAACAGCTCCATCAACATCCTCATCTGAATACCCCAAAATACATGCGCCAACAGACATAATTGACATATCAATGAATTCTCTTCCATCTAAATCCCAAATTTTGCAACCTTTTGCTTTTGAATAATAGGCAGGCCATATATCTGGTACAAACATTTCAGGTCTCTTTGATAATAATTGGGTGCCCCCGGGAATTAACTTTTTTGCTTTTTTATATAGAAAGGGTCCCTTACCATTTTTAAGTGTATTGATGTCAACCATTGTTTATATTTTCTTCCTGTATTGATTTTTGATATCCTTCATTACGAACAATATCAGAATTAATCGCTTGTAATTTTGGGTTTCTTTGAATGAATTGTAAAATTTCATGTGTTAGAAACGGTGATTGTTCCCTGTATAGCTGATCAAATATTTTACTTAGTAACTTATAATCACTAGGCATATCAAGAGTCCATCGATGCTTATCTAATCCTCTGAACAATTCCAACATACCATTATTAAACATCTGGGGATTTTTTTCGATATAGGGACAAACATGTTCCCTTTCTGATTTTAATTTAGCCCTCTTCCATGCTTTCTCTAATGCGGTGAAAGAGAAAACCGTACAATCAAGGCCATCGGGAAATTCACCTCCAAGGCCATATAAATCATATTTGTTTGAAAGATATCCAGCAATAACAGCATCAACAACTATTGGGTCAATTACAGGACAATCGGCAGTTATGCGAAGAATCGTTTCAGCATGATAAGTCTTAGCAGCCTGGTAATAACGATCTAGGACATCATCAAGACTTCCACGATAATAATCAATATTATTATTTTCACAATACTCGGCTATTGAGTCATCGCTATCTTCATGAGAAGTAGCAATTAAAATATTTTCGACAAGCTTACAATAAGATAATCGCTCAATAATATGTGCCAAAACAGGTTTGTTTGCCAAAGGCATTAACACTTTTCCTGGTAATCGTGCTGAATTCATTCGTGCTTGAATAATTGCAATTACCTTCATAGTGAGGCCCATTCAGATGGGTTTAAAAGTTTTGTATCTTCAACATTTAAGTCTTGTGGGAATTTATTTATATTACTATTTGACGCAGCAATAACCTCCTTCAGCTGACCAAGGCTATCTACACCAACTGTAACCTTTTTAATTCTATTATCTGATATTGAGAAAGAAACTGCGGCTTGAAGTGGACTAACATTATTATCCTCAAGCCAATCATGCCATCGATTCCAAAGCTCAAGCCATTTATTAAATTTTTTTGGTCTAGCGTTTTTATTCATTAACAATAACCCTTGTAAAAATATAGAGCGAATATGTATCTCAACATTTTCATTATATAAACGCTCTAACCATCCGCTAGTTTCTAGGCGTCGATCAAAAATACTATATGGAGCCTGAATTAAATCAGGTTTATATAAATTCCATAAATCATCTAATTCAGAAGGTGTATAAATGGAAAAACCAATTTTTTTGACAAGACCCTCATCCTTTAATCGAAGTAATATCGACCATAATTCATTCTTATCTGAGTCAAGCAATTGACTCGGTCTATGAAGGAGAAGGCCTGATAATGATTCTACTGAAAGTGTACTTAATGAGTTTTTGATATGCTTTTGAACCCATGATTTTAAATTTCCATAATTATCAGGAATTTTTGGTAGCTTCGTAATCACTTGAAACCCATCCAATCCAATCTCACCTAAACATTTCTCACTTGTGCCATAAGCTATTGCTGTGTCTATTGAATTTATCCCTGAACTTTTGGCATAGTCTAAAATATTTTTTGCTTCTTTTTTTTCTACCTGACCTTTAGAATTAGCAATTCCATAGGGAATCCCAAACTGAACTGTGCCTAACTCAATCTTCATATTTGTAATACTTTTTCAAGAGAACTTATAACAAAATCCTGCTCCAACTCAGTCATAGCGGGATATAAAGGAATGCTGATCGCGTCTTTATAATACAGCTCAGATTGTTTAAGATCATGATATTCAGTATCTATCTCACTATAATATGGGTGCATATGAATAGGAATATAGTGTAAATTAACACCAATATTTTCTTTTCTAAGGTATTCGAAAGTCTGCTTATGTTTTTTTCTATCTCTAAGTCTAATGATATATAAGTGAAAAGATGAATAATTATCACTATTTTGATAAGGAATTATAAGGGGTAAATCCTTAAGAAGGTTGTTGTATCTCATAGCAAGCTCATGTCGCCGAGATACATAACTATCCAATCTTTTTAATTGACTTATCCCCAAGGCAGCTTGGATATCTGTCATTCGATAATTAAAACCTAAATCAATTTGTTGATAATACCAATCACCATCTGGCTGATGAGTCATTAGCTTTGGATCTCTTGTAATGCCATGGCTGCGTAATATAGATATTCGTTCAGCAATGACGCTATTATTTGTCAATGCCATGCCACCCTCACCCGTAGTAATAATTTTTACTGGATGAAAACTAAAAACTGTAATGTCACTATATTTACAATTACCAACTGGCTCATCAAGATATCTCCCTCCAATTGCATGTGATGCATCTTCAATAATTTTAAAATTAAATTCTTTTGATAACTCATGAATTGCTTTCATATCACAAGACTGGCCACTGAGGTGAACAGGGACTATAATTTTTGGTAATTTACCAACTTTTTTTGCTTGAATAAGCTTCTTTTTAAGCGCTTTTGGACAAAGATTATATGTTTCAGGGTCAATATCGATGAAATCAACTTTTGCTCCACAATAAAGTCCACAATTTGCTGAGGCAACAAAAGTAATTGGACTAGTCCAAAGCCAGTCTCCTGCTTTGAGACCAAGAGATAAGCAAGAAATATGAAGAGCGGAAGTTGATGAATTGAGTGCTACAGCATGTTTAACACCACAATATTCAGAGACTTTTTTTTCAAACTCTGGAACACAGGGGCCCTGAGTTAGAAAGTCAGATTTCAAAATATTTGCAACATTTTCAATATCATCTTGGGTAACATCTTGTCTTCCGTAGGGTATAAATGGTTTTTTTGGCATAATATTTAAATTTTAATTTATTTGATGCTTTGTTATAGACAAAATATTACACAGGCTCAAAGCTTGAATCATACTCTTCTTTTATTAACCGTCTAAGCTGTTCAACTGAAAGAAAATCTGGATTAGTGCCAGAATTATAAGAAAATCCATCGCTAACAGCTGTTCCCCCAAATTCCTTACAGTATCGTTCAACTGAATATTTTCCTGAACTTGATATAATTGCCCAGTAAATACCAAGATCGACAGTATATAAACTATCGCTTTCAGTGATCATCTCTTCATGAATTTTTTCGCCAGGTCTGATTCCAACATTTACTTGTTTAGCGCTTGGAGAAATTGCTTTCGCTAGATCAGTTATAAGATATGATGGTATCTTCGGAACAAATATCTCGCCCCCTTTTGAATTTTCCAAGGCCCATAGAACCATTTCTACTCCGTCCTTCAACGATATATTAAAGCGTGTCATTCTGGGGTCTGTAATTGGCAATTCTCCTTTTCGCCTTTTTTCAATAAAAAATGGTATTACAGAACCACGAGAACCCATAACATTGCCATAACGGACAACGGAGAAAGTTAAAACCCTGCTTCCTTTGTAGCCATTTGCCGCAACAAAAAGCTTATCACTACAAAGTTTAGTGGAGCCATATAAGTTTATAGGTGCTGCAGCTTTATCAGTTGATAGTGCCACAAGACCTTTTACATTATTGTCAATGCAGGCCTCAATTAAATTTTCTGAGCCAAGAATATTTGTTTTAATGAATTCAGTAGGATTATATTCAGCAGCAGGCACTTGTTTCAATGCAGCAGCATGAATGACATAATCAACACCTTCCAAAGCCCTTCTTAGGCGATCTATATCTCTTATGTCACCAATAAAATAACGCATGCAAGCATATTTTTCTTCAGGGAACTCTTGTGCCATATCGAATTGCTTTAATTCATCACGGCTAAAAATAATAAGTCTTTTAATCATGGGAAACCGGTGAATTATCTCTTTAACCAAAGCCTTGCCTAAAGTTCCAGTACCACCTGTTATTAATAATGATTTATTATTTAACATAAACACCTCTTAAGTAATTTTTTCTAACGACCAATACATTGATTTTCAAGTGATTACTGACTCTTAAGTCCAGTATTAAATTAATTAAATTTTTTATTTTCATAATCTATTTTCAAGTAATTAAATTTGCCATTTTTTTAAACTTGATATTATTGTTTAATAAGGTTTGAAAACTGCCTTTATCCGACACCTTGCCTTTATCAATAAAATAAATCAAATCACATTTTTTTAAAGTTGATAATCTATGCGCAATAATAATTATTGTCTTTAATCCAGAGAAGTTAAAAATTGAATCCATAATTACTTTTTCTGTATTGCTATCAAGTGCACTTGTAGCTTCATCGAAAACTAAAATTTTAGGATCATTATATAAAGCTCGAGCAATCCCAATCCTCTGCCTTTGTCCTCCAGAAAGTTGTACACCTCTCTCACCAACGACAGTTTCAATTCCATCTGGTAATTCATCAATAACTTTTTCAAGGCCAGCTAATCTAATTGACCTTCTAACTTTACGTTTATTAATTTTTTCTTTTGGAATTGTAAATGCTACATTTTCTAAAATAGTTGCGTCTGATAAAAAAATAGACTGTGAGACAAAGCCTATTTCGTCTTGCCAGCTTGGAATATCTCCAATAGATAAAGGATTTTCATCAATTAATATCTCTCCTTTACTAGGCTGTATCAAACCAACTAATATATCAATAATTGTTGACTTACCAGATCCAGATTCACCTGCTAACCCAATTACTTTATTTACTGGAATTTTGATATTAATATCTTTGATTGTTGCTATATTTTTTTTAGGATAAGTAAACTTAATACAATTTAATTTTATTGACCCCTTTATTTTTATTTTTTTTCTCTTGTTTGATATAGGTATTTTAAGAAAACTAAGGCTTTGTTTCAGATCTTTCTCAATCAAACTAAAAGAAGAAATATGCCCACGTATTAGAACTGTGCATGCATAAATATGCTGCAATGCTGGGATGAGCTTAAAACTTGCTAATGTATAAACTGATAATATAGGTAAAACTTCGTCAAATTTACCATCATATTTAATGATTAAATAAAGTAAAAATAAAATTAAGCTTCCAAATGCAACTAATTCCATAATATACCTTGGGACGTGCGCCAATGCTAATGTTTCTCCTTGATAATGTGCATATGAATTCCCAGACTTTTCAAATTTATCTATGTAGTGTTTCTGTGACCTTGATAATAGAATATCTCTTACGCCCCCAAAACCTTCAGCCATTAATTTAAATCGTTCTTTTGCGGCAGCAGAAACCATATCTCCATTATTTGATAACCTATACCGAACTAATCTAAAAATCATAAAATATGAAAATGAAAAAATAATTAAGGCTACTAAGGTGACTAAAGGATTGTAAATTAACAAAGCGATCGATATAAAAAAACTTGTAACAATTTTTGAATTAAGTTGCATAAAAGGAGTAATAACTCCGTTAGTTATTCTGTTTACTTCAACTGTTATTTTCTTTGTAAGATTTGAACTGCTGGAAGTTGTGTGAAACAACCATGTTCTATGCAGATAAAATTGAAATAAGCGACTACCAAGCTTTACTCCAATTTCCTGACCAAAAATTGCTAACAACCAAGTTGTATACATTGATATTATACTTCCTATAAGTAGTAACATTAAAACAATCATTCCAATTAAAATTGCAAATTCAAAATGATTATTTAGTCTAGTTTCTAAATAAAATTTTGCAATGATATTGTCTCCTTCTAGAACAGAAAAATCTGAGACAAGAATCATGAAAGGGCCAATTGAAGCAATACCAATAAGCTCAAATACAGCTGTAATTAGAACTAAAATTTGTAAAAAAATAAATTTTTTTTGTTGCTTTTGGCTTAGTAAATTTAATAAATTTTTAAGTTTTTTAATCATATTTTTTTAATAAATATTAAATATCCTTAGTTAATAAATATGCTTTTTTTAATGACTCTTTCCAAAAGCTATTATTTAAGTTTAAATATTTTTCAATTTTAGTATTATCCAATATTACCTTTCTTGGTCTTCTAGCAATTGTTGAATTTTTTTGCGTTTCTACAGAAATTGCTTTGCAATTAGACGATGCTATTTTTAAAATTTCATTAGCAAATTCATATCTACTTATCTGCCCTTTATTTGAGAAATGGTAAATCTGCGTGACTGGATTCTTTTTTCTAAATTCGTCATTATTAAGAATTTCTAAAATTAAAAAAGCTAAATCAGATGCGTAAGTTGGCGAGCCAATTTGATCATTTACCACACTTATTTCAGTTTGGTCTTTACCTAATCTTATAATCTTCTTAAAAAAATTATTACCGAACTCTGAATAAAGCCAACTGGTTCTTAAGATAATCGCATTTGTTGGCATTATTTTTTGTATTGATTTCTCACCAGCTAGTTTAGTCTTTCCATAGATATTTAAGGGATTAGTCTTTTCTATTTCTGTATATGGATTGTCACTTTCTCCATCAAATACAAAATCTGTAGATATATGTATTAATTTTGCATTTTTTTTATAAGCTATTTTAGCGAGCTGCTTAACAGCAAAATGATTTATATTTTTAGCAAAGTCAACTTCATGCTCCGCTTGGTCTACAGCTGTATATGCAGCACAATTGATAATTAGATCAAAATTTTTATTTTCAAAATATCCATTGATGCTATCCATATTGTTCATATCTAAATCTTCTCTGCCAATAAAAATAAAATTTTCAAAACTTTTTTTAAAATTATCATTTAATTTAAGAATTTTATGAATGGACCTTCCTAATTGCCCATCTTTACCAATAATTAAAATTTTCATAACTCTTTACTATTTAAATATTTCTTTGGCATCTATTAAATTAGGATTTAGCTTATCTTTTTCTGAAAGCTGAAAAAGTTCCGGAGATAATTTCCAATCAATGGCCAATTTACTATCGTTATATGCAATGCCTCTATCAAACATTGGCGCATAATAATTATCGACTTTATATGAAAAGGTTGCGCTCTCACTTAGAACAATAAACCCATGTGCAAATCCGTGTGGCAAAAACATCTGTCGCTTGTTATCTGCTGAAAGCTCAATTGCAATATGCTTGCCAAAGGTACGACTAGACCTTCTTATGTCTAAAGCTACATCAAGAATTTTCCCTTCAATGACCCTAACAAGCTTGGCTTGGGTATAGGGTGGAAGTTGGTAGTGCATGCCTCTCAATACACCTTTATTTGATTTTGACTCATTATCCTGAATAAAATTTACTTTGTACCCTATAGTTTCTTCAAATAAATCCTGTCTAAAAGTTTCCATAAAATAGCCACGATTATCTATATGAACCTTTGGTTCGATAATAATAACATCAGGTATTAATTGGGGAATATACCTCACAACAACTCCTTTGAACGACTTAAAATATATTGCCCGTATTGGTTATTTGCCATAGATTGTCCCAGTTTTATAAATTGTTGTTTACTTATAAACCCACTCCTATAGGCAACTTCTTCAATACAAGCCACTTTAAGCCCTTGGCGCCTCTCGATGACTTCAATGAAAGCTGAGGCTTCTAATAAGCTCTCATGTGAACCTGCATCTAACCAAGAAAAACCTCTCCCTAATAACTCGACAGTTAAACGTTTTTCACTCAAGTACATTTCATTTATAGTGCTTATCTCTAATTCCCCTCTCTTAGATGGCTCTATTTTTGGAGCTTTTTTTATTACGTCATTTGGGTAGAAATAAAGCCCCGTTACTGCATAGTTACTTTTTGGATTTTCAGGCTTTTCTTCGATACTAAGAACCTTTCCTATTTGATCAAAATCTACTACACCATAACAATTTGGATTTTGGACGTGATATCCAAACACTGTTGCTATATTTTTTTCTTTAGCATTTGACACAGCGTTAGATAATATATCAATCATGCCATGACCATAAAAAATATTATCGCCTAGTATTAAACATACATCGTCATCACCAATAAAATTTTTACCAAGTATAAATGCTTGAGCTAGTCCATCAGGACTGGGTTGAATAATGTATTTAAACTTCATACCAATATCAGACCCATCCCCTAAAAGCTTTTTAAACCTTGGAAGGTCTTCAGGAGTGGAGATAATTAAAACCTCTTGTATCCCAGAGAGCATTAATACTGATAAGGGATAATAGATCATTGGCTTATCATAAACGGGCATGAGTTGCTTCGATACCACTTTGGTCAGAGGGTGAAGGCGTGTACCTGATCCACCTGCTAAAATTATTCCTCTCATCACTTTACAACTCCTAATCGCTCTCCAATGTAACTTCCATCTTTAACATGGTCAAGCCAAGCAGTATTTTCTAAATACCATTCAACAGTTTTCTTGATTCCAGTTGTAAATGTTTCATTTGGCTTCCATCCAAGCTTATTAGATATCTTTGAGGCATCTATTGCATATCTTGTATCATGCCCAGATCTATCTTTTACATAAGTAATGAGCTGTTCATATTTACCAATCCCTCGATGCTTACATGGTTTTAAATCATCTAAAATACTACAAATAATTTTAACAACTTCAATATTTTGGATTTCATTATGTCCACCAATATTGTATGTCTCACCAATTTCTCCTGTCATGGCCACATGAATTAATGCTTTTGCATGATCATTAACATATAACCAATCTCGAATTTGTTTACCATCACCAAAAATTGGCAAGCCTTTACCTTCTAATGCATTCAAAATAGTAAGAGGTATAAGCTTTTCGGGGAATTGATAAGGGCCATAATTATTTGAGCAATTAGTAATTAATGTTGGGAATTTATAAGTTCTTTGCCATGCCCTTACTAAATGATCTGAGCTTGCTTTTGAAGCAGAGTAAGGTGAGCTAGGTGCATATGATGTTTCTTCATTAAAAAGATCATCTGTTCCTTCCAAATCTCCATATACCTCATCAGTAGACACATGATGAAACCTAAAGTTATTTTTTTTGGAACTCTCTAAGTAAGACCAATAATTTTTAGCTTCTTCAAGCATTACATAGGTTCCATAAATATTGGTTTGAATAAATTCACTAGGAAGATCTATTGATCTGTCTACATGAGATTCAGCTGCCAGATGCATTACAATATCAGGTTGATGTTCGTTAAAAACTCGATTCATCTCATTAGCATTACAAATATCTACGTGCTCAAATACATATCTTGAATTATTTTCTATAGACTTTAAGGACTCCAAATTACCTGCATAGGTAAGTTTATCAATATTAACCACGTAGTGATTGGTATTTTTAATAATATGCCGAATTACTGCAGAGCCAATAAAACCTGCGCCGCCAGTGATAAGTATTTTTTTACACATTGTTATATTCCTTGTACCATTTGGCAAAGTTTTCTACGCCCTTCTGAATGCTCGTGGTTGGCTTGTAGCCAAACTCTTCTGCAAGATCATCTATATCTGCATAAGTGTTCGGGACATCACCGGGTTGAAGGGGAAGAAGTTTTTTTTCTGTTTTTTTCCCCAGCGAGGTTTCTAATGTTTCGATAAACTCCATTAGCCCAACTGGGTTATTATTACCAATATTATAAACTCTATATGGCGCACTAGATGTTGAAGGGTCTGGTTCGTTGCTATTCCAGTCTGGGTTTGGTTGTGCTGGGCTATCTAAAATTCTAATGATAGCTTCAATAACATCATCAATATAGGTAAAGTCTCTTCTATGTTTACCGTAATTAAATATAGAAATAACTTCATTATTCATGATTGCTCTAGTAAATTTTTGCAATGCCATATCAGGTCTGTCATAAGGCCCATAGACTGTGAAGAACCTTAACCCTGTAGTTGGTAAATTGTATAAATGACTATATGCATGCGCCATTAACTCATTAGCTTTTTTTGTTGCTGCATAAAGGCTCACAGGATGATTAATCGCTTCGTGGGTAGAGAATGGCTGCTTAGTATTAAGGCCATAAGTAGAACTTGATGAAGCATATAAGAGGTGTTCTACTTTATTATGTCGGCAACCCTCAAGAACGTTTGCAAAGCCTACTAAGTTAGAATCGATATATGCTGATGGATTCTCAATAGAGTACCTAACACCTGCCTGTGCAGCTAGATTAACTACGCCTTCGAATTGATGGTCTTTAAATAGCTTTGTTATACTCTCTCTATCTTCAAGATTCATTCTGAAATGAGTATAATTTTTATGATCAATATGTCTTGCTAATCGAGCATCCTTAAGTTTAGGATCGTAATAATTATTATGGTTATCAATACCAATTAGCGTATTGCCCTTATCAAGTAATTTAAGTGATAACGCTGATCCAATAAAGCCTGCTGAACCCGTTACTAATATTTTCACTTTACCCTCCCATAAAGATCTTCAAATCTCACAATATCATCCTCTTTAAGGTACATGCCACTTTGTATTTCAATAATTTCTAACTGTTCATTTGTCTTATTTTCTAAACTATGTCTTTGCCCAACTGGGATGTAAGATGACTCACCTTGTTTTAATGTAAGAACATCTTTACCATTAACAACCGTCGCTATTCCGCTCACTACTACCCAATGTTCCGTACGTTTATAATGCATTTGTAGAGATAGCTTTGCGCCAGGTTTAATAAATAATCTTTTTACCTGAAAATTCAAACCTTTTTCAATTGAATCATACCAACCCCATGGACAATAAACCTTTTGATTTGTTAAAGCTTCATCTCGTTGTTTACTATTTAGAAGCTTAACCATAGAGTTAACTTCTTTTGCTTTATCTTGAGTGGCTATGAAAGTTACATCAGGCGTATTTACTATAATTAAATTATCTACTCCAATAGTCGCAACCATATGGTGATTAGAATTGACATAAGTATTCGTTGTATCTTGAATAATAGCATCGCCCTTAATCACATTACCATTTGTATCTTTTTTACCGATATCATAAAGTGCATTCCAAGATCCAATATCATTCCACTGTGCATCCATAGGGATGACAACAACCTCTTTGCTTTTCTCCATCAATGCATAGTCAATGGATTCACTTGGGGATGATTCAAATGCATTCTTATCAAGACGAATAAAGTCAAGGTCTTTCTCAGCTTTCTTAACGGCATCATTAACTGAAAAGACAGTTTCAGGCGAATGAACAATAAGTTCATCAATTAACCTAGCAGCCTTAAACATAAATATGCCAGAGTTCCAAAGGTAATTACCTTGCTTTAAAAAAACCTGAGCATTTTTTTTATTAGGCTTTTCAACAAACCTTTCAACTTTGTAAGCACCATTAATACAGTCTTTTGAAGATTTAATATAACCATAACTGGTATTAGCAGCTGTTGGTTTAATACCGAAAGTTACTAATTTTCCTCTTTGTGCTTCATGGAATGCAGTATTTATTGTTTGATGAAATGCGTCAATATCTTTAATCACTTGATCAGCAGATAAAACAAGCAATAAAGCATCATCTGCTTCTGTAAGTGATTGAAATGCAGCTGCAGCAATTGCAGGTGCGGTATTTCTCCCAACTGGTTCTAATAATATTGTTGGATTTTTAATATTTATTTGTTGGCATTGATCAGCCACTAAAAAACGGTGGTTAGCACTACAAACAATTATTGGATCTGTAAGACCTTCCAAACCCTTCAAGCGCAAAATAGTTTCTTGAAGCATAGTATTGTCAGTTGCAAGAGAAAGATATTGCTTGGGATAATCTCTTCTGGACAATGGCCATAGCCTTTTTCCAGACCCCCCCGAAAGAATAACTGGAATAATTTTGATACATTTAGATTTACCCATGTATCTCCTCTGACAGCTTTTTAATTTCAATTTTCAATGCATCGAATTCTATTTTCTTTCTATGTAAAAAATCTAAAGCTAATTTAGATTTTTGAAAAACTCCTTCCGGAGTTAATAAATATAAGTACATAGACTTTGTTGGGTTTCTTTTAAAATTCCCAGCCTTAACCCAGCCTTTTTCTACTAATGCTTTAAGGCAATAGTGTATGGAGCCTAAACTAACTCCTGTCATTTTTGCTAATTCACGCTGAGTTATATCAGGATTGTTATGAATCAAGTTCATAACCTTAAAATGCATATCAGGGTGTTTAGTCTTAGATGGAGAATTCATTTTTATTTCACTATTCTTTAGCCTGGCTTAAATATGATTAATGTAATTTTTGTTTATGTTCAATGTTGAACAAAGTTATTCTAATCACAAAACTAAATAAAAACAAGATTTTATATAACAAAAAAGGAGCATAAAAAAATAGAGGGTTTTTGTTTTGCTAACAACAACTTAAAACACTAAGAAATATTTATTTTTTTAGTTTTAATCCCTCTTCAATCAGGTCACAAAGGATATGGCCAATTAATATATGCATTTCTTGAATACGTGCAGTAGATTCTGAGGGAACAATAATCGAATGTTTTACAAGGTTGGATGCCTTTCCTCCACCTTTGCCCAAAAATGAAATTGTCATCATGCCTTTTTGATTGGCAACTTCAAAAGCATTTAAAACATTTTTACTATTTCCAGAAGTTGAAATGCCAACTAAAATATCTCCCTTTGACCCCAAAGCCTCAACTTGTCTTGAAAAAATATGCTCGTATCCATAATCATTAACTATACAGGTTGTAACCGCAGAATCTGCAGTTAAAGCAATTGACTTGAGCGGTCTTCTGTCTCCAACAAACCTACCAACAAGCTCACCTGCTAAATGCTGACTATCTGAGGCACTACCTCCATTGCCACACCAAAAAATAGTTCCATTATTTTTTAGGCAACGAATTAATTGATGTGCCACTTTTTCAATTGACTCACCCAACTCAGCAACTGAGTCAAGGGTGTCTTTATGCTCAATAAAATGCTCTTCAATTATTTTTTCATACATTTTTGAATATTTTGGATATTTTAGATATTTTGGGTTATATATTTTAAAAAATTACATTAAAAAAGTGTCTATTTATATTTTTTATATAAAAAAAAGATAAGTTGATAAATTTAAAAAATTAATGCACGTAAAAATTTATACTTACTTTTTTGAATACCTAAAATTTTGTAGGTTAAGATTTAATTTTTTTCTAGTTGCTCTTTAATTCTTAACTTTTCTTTCTTAAATTTTCTTATCTTTAGATCAGGCACATAATTTTTGAAGCTTAATTCGATGATTTCATCTAACTCTTTATGTCTACTTTTCAACTGCTTTATATCCATAAAACACCTCCGAAAATTGATTAAAAAATTACATAAAAACTTTTTTTTACTGGAACCTATATATATATTAATTACATTTATACTTTATACCGATTTTTTTATTAATTCTAGCTTTTTATTTACAATAAAAATCTTGAACAATCATTTGTAAAAGCTGTCATTAAATACTGATTAAATAGTCGAGAAAACCAAACATATTTTTTGTACATAGCTTATTTGTCATATAATTAGGTTTAAATTTTTAAATGGAGTTACATGAAGGCATTAGTTAAAAGTCAGGCCAAAGAGGGTATTTGGTTAGAGGATGTTTCTGAGCCAGATCTTGGCAACAATGATGTATTAATTAAAATACACAAGACTGCTATATGCGGAACGGATATCCACATATACAACTGGGATGAATGGGCAAAAAAAACTATACCTATCCCAATGACTACAGGACATGAGTATTCTGGTGAGATAGTAGAGCTTGGTTCGAATGTAACTGATTTAAAAATTGGAGATATTGTTTCTGGTGAAGGGCATATTACTTGTGGCAGGTGCAGGAATTGTCTAGGGGGAAGAATCCACCTCTGTCCAAATACCATTGGTGTTGGTGTTAATAGAACAGGTGCTTTCGCAGAGTATTTGTCAGTGCCATCAAAAGTAGTTTTTAAACCTAGTCGGGATATACCAACCGATCTATTATCCGTATTCGATCCTTACGGTAATGCTGTTCATACAGCTTTATCCTTTAATATGGTTGGAGAGGATGTTTTAATAACGGGTGCAGGGCCAATTGGGATCATGGCAGCAATGGTTGCTAAACATGCTGGGGCCAGAAATATTGTTATTACTGACCTTAATGAATATCGATTAAAACTTGTAAAAAAAATCCTGCCAAGCGTCATCACAATAAATGTAACCATGCAAAAAATTGATAAGAAACTAATGGAATCTGTTGGAATCTATGAGGGTTTTGATGTTGGTCTTGAAATGTCAGGATCACCAATTGCATTTAGTGGGATGCTAGAGTTAATGATTAATGGTGGGCATATCGCTATGCTTGCAATAATGCCACCTGGATCAGGTATTGATTGGGATATGGTGGTTTTTAAAGGCCTTACAATCAAAGGAATTTATGGCAGGGAAATATTCGAAACCTGGTACAAGGGTTCAATGATGGTTCAATCTGGGTTACCTCTTGAAAAAATAATTACGCATCGTTTTTCATATAAAGATTTTCAAGAAGGTTTTGATGTTATGAGGTCAGGACAATCTGGAAAAGTTATTCTTGATTGGATTAATTAAATTAAAGGAATCAAATGAGTTTTGAGAAAGTAAGAGAAAGTCTAGCTAGTGATTTAGAGGAAATAAAGTCGGCAGGTCTTTGGAAAAGTGAAAGGAACATTAACTCAAATCAAGCAAATCATATTTCGCTTGAGGATGGCCAGCATGTAACCAATATGTGTGCCAACAATTATTTAGGGTTAGCCAATGACAAAAGAATTATCCAAGCAGCCAAAGATAGTTATGATCATTGGGGGTATGGGCTCGCCTCAGTCAGATTCATTTGTGGTACGCAAACAATTCATAAGACACTAGAAAAAAAAGTCAGTGAATTTTTAGGGATGGAAGAAACTATTCTTTATGCTGCCTGTTTTGATGCAAATGGTGGCTTGTTCGAAACAATCCTAAGTGCTGAGGATGCGGTGATATCTGATGAATTAAATCATGCATCAATTATTGATGGCGTGAGGCTGTCAAAGGCCCAAAGATATCGATACAAGAATAATGATATGGATGACCTCAGATCAAAACTCATTGAAGCTAAAGAAAAAGGTGCACGAAGAATTCTAATCACAACAGATGGTGTATTTTCAATGGATGGAACAATTGCTCAACTGGATAAGATATGTGATCTTGCTGATGAATTTGATGCGATGGTTCATCATGATGATTGTCACGCAACTGGGTTTATGGGTAAAACAGGAAAAGGAGTTCATGAATACTGCAATGTTATTGATAGAGTTGATATCATTACTAGTACATTCGGTAAGGCTCTAGGTGGTGCATCTGGTGGTTTTACTTCTGGCAGGAAAGAAATTATTGATATGCTAAGACAACGTTCTAGACCCTATCTATTTTCAAATACATTAGCTCCCTCAATTTGTGCAGGAACACTTAAAGCGATAGAAATCTTACAATCTTCAACAAAACTAAGAGACACATTAGAGGAGAATACCCACTATTTCAGAAAAGGCATGCAAGAAGCAGGTTTTGAGGTTGATGACGGGGATCACCCTATTGTCCCTGTGATGCTGGGTGATGCAAATCTAGCTCAGACTATGAGTCAAAAGCTCCTTGAGCATGGAATTTATGCAATTGGTTTCTTCTTCCCTGTTGTACCCAAAGGTAAGGCTAGAATAAGAACGCAAATTTCTGCTGCACATACCAAAGAAGATTTAGATAAGGCGATTAATGCTTTCGCAACTATCAGAGATGAACTTCAAAATTAAATATGAAATTATCTTTTAACCTAATTACAAAATTATTAGTTTTTTTCTTTGTGTTACTTACCCTTCAAGCAAATGCGCTTCAAATTGGTGATAAAGCACCTAATTTCAAAGCTGATACGACATTAGGTAAATTAGATTTTTATGATTGGAGTCAAGATCAATGGATTATTCTTTTATCTCATCCTGGAGACTTCACACCTGT
>Ga0209533_1001206_pt1 | contig 24391 bp, 40 predicted proteins | sample COG_04_FD_184748 | JGI IMG/M metagenome (GOLD analysis project Ga0209533, IMG submission 184748) | Pelagic Microbial community sample from North Sea - COGITO 998_met_04 (SPAdes) (version 2) | ecosystem: Environmental > Aquatic > Marine > Neritic zone/Coastal water | place: Helgoland, sampling...
AGAATGGTTATGAAATACAACGCTGGAGTTGGTTACGCTGTATCTGAAGATATTGCACTTTACTCTGCATAATTAATAATTTAGTGGGAGGGTAACACCTCCTACTTTTTAAACCTATTCAATATGGCATGTTTATTACAAGATGGTAGAGGGCTAGAATGTAGAACCGCTATTGGAGGTATACGAAATGTATACTTTGTCAATAATGGAGCTGCTGGAACCCTGGTTATCGGAACAGACGGCCAATTGACAGCATTAGGCACAGCAAGTACAGCATATCAATACGCTTTAAATCCACAGAGCTCAACTTTCGATGAAACAGTAACAGTTTCTGAAGAAAATGGTACAGTGTTTTACGAGCAAGTGCTAACGCTAGCATTACCTAATCTATCAATTACGGCTTTAAAAGCATTAAAAGAATTAGTACAAGGACGCTTTCAAGTCTTTGTAGAAGATAATAACATAAACGAGGTTACTGGTAACGGTGACTTATACCTAGCTGGAGCATACAATGGTATGACTGTTACAGCTGGTAACGTTGGTAGAGGTCAAGCATTTGGCGATATGAGCGGTTACAATCTTACTTTTACAGGAAGAGAAAAAGCAGCAGCTATTGCTGTTGTAGCAGCTGATTCTGCAAATGAAGATGTTTTCCAAGGGTTAACAACTAATCCACCAACTATCGACGACGGATCTTGATAGTATAATGTTATTAATAAAATAATTAAAGGCACTCGAAAGGGTGCTTTTTTTTTACTTCTAAAACAACTTGTACTATTCTCTATTTATTAATATATCAAATCAACAAAGATGATTAAGGTACAATCTGAGACATCAAAGACAATATACCCTAGCCTAACTTCAGTTAGTGATGATGCTAATAGCAATTACTACCTAATGGAGGTTGAAAACGAGCAAACAAAAAGAAAAGTTGCTAAGGTGATCACTAAAGGAGCTGTTACAAATAGATCAGTAGCTTGTAGTTTAGACGAAGTCACTTACACAAATTTCTCTTCTTCTGGTGCTGTGTATATGGATCACCTTCCTTACTTACTAACAACTGGTGATAATTGGAGTATGTGTTTATGGTTTAAACATAAGTACAACACTGGAAACAGTGACATAAAAACGTTGATATACTTTAGACAATTGACAACTCCGTCTGAGTTTATTTGTACCATTAACGCTGATGGTTATATAGAAGTAAATCAATACTTTAATAAGGTTCACGTATTTGATAGTGTTAAAGTTGATGATGGTAATTGGCACAGATTGGTGTTAACTCAAAAGAATAATGGTAGCACTGCTAGTAAGATTAAATGCTATATAGATGGTAAACACATTGGTAATACATCTATCGATTTTACTTTGTATTGGTCTAACTTTGATAGGTACTTTTTAGGAACCAATTTAGCTGTATCAGGAAGAAGTTTATTTGGTGAACTTAAAGACTTTCAACTATGGGACTACACTTTAAATGGTGATGATATTAAATTTGATTATGACTTTCCTGACTTTTTAGCTTCAGATAGACAAGAAAACGCAGCACCTGTTAATAGGAATATGAAAACTAGATATGAATTATCTAGCGCTACATTCGGTAACTTCCATAACTCTTACAACGATAATTTAATAGACTATCCTAACGATTTTTTTAGTTGGGAAAACATAAGCAACCTTGATATAAGTAACAACGTAGCTTTATCAAACAATGGATTTAAAATAGCTGACAGAATAACTTACGATGGTGTTTCTAATTTTAATCTTATAACCCAAACAATAACGAACGTTCCAGGTACTGGGGAATGGAGGTTTGGAATGTGGGTAAAAGGAGAAGGTAACACAATAGGAAGTAGAGGAAGATTAAGGTTTTACTCTGGTACTTCTGTGCAATACCCTCAAGAGACTATATTTATATACACTGATCAATGGCAATTTGTAGATACTTATACTGATATAGGTGTTACTGGCTCTTTGGTTTTAGGTTTTGAGCCATTAATATTTTGGGACAATACAAGTAGTGCACGTGACCCACAAAAAGGAGATGCTATTTACGCTTATGGGGCTAGGTTTAAAGGAACAACTTATGACCTAACAGCTACACTTGTAGCTAGTGCAACTTTCCGAACAGGCTCAACTCCTATGTTTGCTTTTGATGATAACGCTTTTTATAAGTACAAAATATACGAGCAAACAAGCAAAAATAACACAGATATTTACGATGACTCTATTCTTGGTTTAAGAGAAGAAGGTAAATTATTTGTACAGGGAATAGGTCAACCTGAATACGTAAAACAAAAAGACGCAGATTCAACAAACGAAGTATACTTAAAAATATGAGCTTAAGAATAATAAATTTAGCGGCTGAGAAATCACCAAAAGCAAAAGAGTCTAACTCTAAGGAGTGGGTATCTTACGGTGATGACAATAACTACTTTGAGTATTTGATTGACAGATACAATGGTAGTGCTGTGAATAACGCGATTATATCGTCTGTTAGTGATCAAATATATGGCGAAGGTTTATCGTGTACTGACGAAAACAAAAAGCCTTTAGATCACGCTAAGATGAAGACTATATTTAAACCAAACGATTTAAAGCGTGTATCTCATGATCTTAAGTTATTAGGTCAAGGTGCGTTTAACATTGTTTGGAATAAAGGTAGAACTCAAATACTTAAGGCAAAGCATATACCTATGCAAAACTTAAGGCCTGAGAAATCTATAGAAGGTGAAATCCAGGCATACTACTACTCCGATGATTGGAGTCAATATAGAAAAGAAAGATATGCACCTAAACGCATCGAAACGTTTACTGGTGAAAAAGGAGATACATCGCAAGTATTGGTTATAAAACCTTATGCTTCAGGTTACTTTTACTTTTCACCTGTTGATTACGCTGGATGTTTGCAATGGGCAGAGATAGACGAAGAAATTGGTACATACCATTTATCTAATATTCAAAATGGCTTCGCTCCTACGATGATGATCAACTTCAACAATGGTCAACCAACTGAAGATGAGCAAAATCATATCGAGAATAAAGTGATGCAAAAGCTTCAAGGTACTAAAGGTAAAAAGTGGCTTATATCATTTAACGATGATACTACAAACGCAACTACTATTGATAGTTTACCAATATCAGAAGCTAGTGAACAATACAAGTTTTTAAGCGAAGAGGCTACACGTAAGATCTTAATAGGTCACAAAGTAACTAGTCCTATTTTGTTTGGTATAAAAGACAGCACAGGTTTAGGAAACAACGCTGACGAAATAAAGACTGCTTCTCAATTATGGGACAACACAGTTATACGGCCATATCAAAATATGATACTTGATGCTATAAACGAAGTGCTGCTTGTTAACGGTATTATTTTAAACACATACTTTAAGACTTTACAACCAATAGAATTTATAGAAACCGAAGGTCTTGATGCTGATGAGAAAGAGATAGAGACTGGGATTGATCAATACAGTGAGTTTAGTGAATTCAAAGACTTAAAAGACATAGATACTAAGCCAACTAGTGGAATGATCTCTGAGGCTAAGAGAGGACTGGAACTAAGAAGAGAGTTTGGTAGAGGAGGTACTGCTGTTGGAGTTGCTAGAGCTAGAGATATATCTAACGGTAAAAATTTAAGCTTAAGTACTATCAAAAGAATGTACTCATTTTTTAGCAGACATGAGAAATCTACTAAAGGAGGACAAGGCTACAAAGTAGGAGACGATGGCTACCCAAGTGCTGGTAAAATAGCTTGGCTACTTTGGGGTGGAGACGCTGGGTTTACTTGGTCAAAAAGAAAGGTAGAAGAAATAAAGAATGTAGAAGAAGACTTTTATAAATGTAAACCTGGTTGTAAAAAGAAAAAAGGTAAATGTGAATGTTCTTCTAACTTTAAAGACGAAAGACCTTTTTTATCAGATGATCAAGGCGATGATCTGTTAGACTACTTAGAATTAGTTGGAGAAGAAAACGATAATGATGAATGGGAATTAATAAGTGAAGAAGAGGTTGATACTACTAAGGATGGTTTTCACCAATTCGCTAATCCTACAAAATCAGATGCTAATCCAGATGAAAAGTCTAGATGGGGAGACACTGGTTTATATAAGGTAAGATATGTTTATTCTAAGACTTCTAGAAAAGAGTCTAAATCATCCTCAAGACGTTTCTGTAGTAGAATGATAGAATTATCATCAAGCGGAATAGAGTACCGGTATGAGGATATTATCAAAATGGGTAAAGACGGCATAAACTCAGAATTTGCTCCAAAAGGAAAAAATACCTATAATTTGTTCAAATACAAAGGAGGCGTTAATTGCCACCATGGTTGGCTTAGAAGAATATACTTTAGAAAAAAGAATAATAAAGGAAGGTTCTTACCTAACGAAGGCTTAGAAAACGACAAACGTGTAGGTAACAATCCTTATGTGAAGCAAAAAGGTGAAGAGGCTAAAGCAATGATTGATACACCTAATAAAGGACGACTAAATTAATAAACAATGGCAGCATTATTTGTAAACGAAGATAAATTAAAAAATTGCACAGCTATCAATTACAACGTTGATACTGCATTTTTGTTACCTTTTTTAAAGATAGCTCAAGATAAACATTTGCAAATGATTCTTGGAACTCGTTTGTACAACAAAATAAGTACCGATATAAATGACCGTGATCTTGATGGTGTATATAAAACACTTGTCGACGATTACGTTCAGGACTGCCTAGTGCATTACGCTTTAGTTGAAGCATTACCATTTATATCATACCAAATAAAGAACGGTAGCATTACCCAAAAAAATAGTGAAAATGGTAACGCGGCAAGCCGAGAAGATGTAAATTACTTAGTGCAAAAAGAAAGAGATACTGCAGAGTTTTACGGACAAAGAATTGTAGAGTACTTGTGTTATAATTCATCACTTTTCCCAGAATACACAACGAATAATGATGATGAGATTGAACCAATAAAAAATGCTTACTTTACAGGTATAAAAATATGAAATACAGACCAAAGCTACATAATATAAAAAAGCTAAAGGTGTATTTAAGAAAACTAAAGGATGAAAAGCGACTTGATAGAACTAAATAGCATTAATGCTGCTGCCATAGGTGTTACCTTTGCAGACTTTGATGCAATATTGACGACGTTAGTCTTGGTTACGGCGTTAGTATACAATGTGCAAAGATTAATTAAATGAAGTACTTCTCTAAAAGTGAGTTTAAATGCAATGACGTTCAGTGCTTTGATCTTATGAACCCTGAACTAATAAAGAAACTAGATTTAGCTAGAGGTATTGCTGAAGTATCTTTCTTTATTACCTCTTCTTATAGGGATAAAGAAACAAACGATAGAGAAGGTGGCTCTAAAAAGTCTGCTCACTTGAGAGGTAATGCCGTTGATATACATTGTGAAAATTCCTACCATAGATTTAAAATAGTACAAGCTTTGTTAGATGTTGGGTTTACAAGGATAGGTATTCACAGTACATTTATACACGCTGATGTAGATGAAGAGCTTGCTGATTGTGTAATTTGGACTTACTAATATGACAGGTTGGGATTTAGGATTTGGCTACTACACTGGCGTTCTAGTTGGCTTATGGTCGGGTAAATACGAGAACGGTTACAAACACGCTTTGTACTTACCATTTATATTCATTGAAATAAATACTTATTATGATTGAGATTTTGAAATCAAACTGGGCTGAATTGCTAATCGGAGCAATGGCATTTTTTAAAGTACTAGCTAACGTAACTCCTACTGAAAAAGACAACAAGATCTTTGGTTACTTAGATGACTTCGTTAACTACTTTATTAAGGACAAAAAAAATAAAGTAAATGATTAAGGCCTTTTTGACAAAAGGGATCTTGCCAATAATTCCACAACTATTTAAAGATCACAAAGGAAAGTGGAGTAGCAGACGCACCGTTTCTGGTGTGCTAGCTATGGCTTGTGTGATAGACATGGAAGTCAACGGCATTACCACTAATTCTTTGATCTTAGCTTTTATAGCTGTATTACCATTATGCTTCTCTGTATTTGAGAAAAAGTAGCATTTATAAACAATACCAAGTCTATAAAGTTAATTTTTTTTATTTTAGTTGAAGTTAAACTAAAAGCTAAATTATGAAGGACAATAGATATCGACTCAAAGACGAGGAGGTAGAGCTCATTGAACAACATCGAGCAAAAACCATAGACAACATAAACGACAATACTCTTTTAGATGCTCATCTATCAGAAAGGGGTATTCACAAAGATGACGTTGTAAGTGTAAAGCATTGGCAAGCAGCTAATGGAGAATATAGGTTCTCTATTGTTACTAAAGACAATGACAAGCTAAATAGTGATTACGTAGTTGGCAAGCTTAAAGAGTTTCTTGAAAAAAGAGCTCCTAAGTACGATAGAGTTAACTACAGTAATTATAGCAAAACAGGACATCTTCTCGTTATAAACCCTGCTGACATTCATATTGGTAAATATTGTGCTGTTGACGAAACTGGAGAGCAATACGATCGAATGATAGCAGTATCTAGAGTAGTTGAAGGTATCGAAGGTTTGATAGAAAAAGCTAAAGGCTTTAATGTTGAAAGAATATTGTTCTGTATTGGTAACGATGTACTACACGTAGATAATGTTTATAATAAAACTACTAAAGGTACTCAGCAGGACGTAGACGGGATGTGGTGGGAACATTTTGAAATAGCGTTGGAGTTATATGTTAGATGCGTAGAAAGATTAAGGGAAATTGCACCAGTAGATTGCGTGCATTCTATGAGTAACCATGATTACCAAAGTGGCTTTCACTTGGCACAAGCACTAAAGGCTTGGTTCAGAAAAGACAAGTCAGTAACTGTAGATGCTTCAGCACGTCATCGTAAGTATTATGAATATGGTAACAATCTTATAGGATTGGAACACGGAGATGGTGCTAAAATGGATAACCTACCTTTGATTATGGCACAAGAAAAACCAGAAGAATGGGGTAGAGCTAAATATAGATACTGGTACTTACATCACTTACACCATAAGATCAAATACAAATGGAGAGACGCTAAGGACTTTATTGGCGTAACAGTAGAATACTTAAGATCTCCTAGTGCTGCAGACTCATGGCACGCTAGAAAAGGCTACGTTGGTACTCCTACTGCTGTAGAAGCATTCGTACATTCATCAGACTTCGGTCAGGTAGCAAGACTCACACACTTTTTTATATAGCTACAAGTATTGTAGATAAAGGGCTTTAGAAATAAGGCTCTTTTTTTTTGCACTTTTTTTGTGAAAATATTTTTTTCTTTCGCGATGTTTGCGTATATTTACATATCAATAAAAACAAAACAACTAAACGATATGAAACTTAAATTCAAAAAATCTTGCCAAGGTAGTTACGAAGCAAACGGAACTTATAAAAACCATAAAGTTACGGTATTGGTAGAGGGATATGAAGAAGGTGGATTTTGCTACTCAATACACATTAATGATTCCTACGCTGAAGGCGATGGATGGATTGGATTAAGAAAAAAAGATATACTAGAAATGATTGACAGACAAGTAATGTGGAAGATTGATGAAATTATTGAAGAACAAAATTGTCCATTCCGTTAAAACATAAACATTTACTAACTAAATAAACTGCAAAACCATGAAATCACCAGCAACAACTAGAAGCAAAGCATACTACGGAGAAAACTATAGAGTAGACGCTGTAGGAACATTTAGAGACAATGAAATGGAAGATATTGTTATAACATTTCATGACACTAAGAACAACACTGAGATGGACATAACCAACTTTATGTATGATCAAATGGATACGTGGTTCATTAACGACATGGAGCAAGAAGTTTCAGAAGGATAAAAAAGATTGTGTAAAATTTTTTTACTAAACTTTTTATTCGTATATTTACATAACCAAAATAACTAAAACCAAATATCATGAATTATTTAGATCTAAAACCACACGTATACAGAGGAGTAACTATAGTACTCAAAAACGACAAAAACTTCGTTATGCTATGGTTCGATAAAAAGTCCTGTAAATTCTTACTAGAACTAGACGGAGAGATTATTCTAAACACAATTAACTTTATGGCTATAGCTATTGAATTAGAAACTATAGGCAAACTAGAAGTAGTAAGTGACACAAACGTTTCAACTTCATTTATTGGATTAGGTAATTGTTCAACTATTCAAGTAAGCTAATTATGGAAAGTACGGTTATACCAGTATTTCAAATCGTAGGGAGTTACGAGGGAAGAAAGTACGAAGACATTGATGTAGTCTACGGAGAAAAAAATAAAGATCTTCTAGTGGAAGAATACAGAAAAGCAAGAGGTGATAACTGGCACATAGTTGCCTATAGAATAGATGAATAATGGGAAAGCTAAAAGAATTATTATTAGGTACTAGAGAGCAACAAATTGACAGAGAGCAAATGTTGGAAATGCAATACAATGCTCATTACGATGAATGTGCTAACTACGTAGAAGAATGGAAACAAGGTACTCGTTCACCTTTAAATGCAACGATAAACGAATTTAACTACCTAAACAAACCTACAAATGGAGCCAAGTAAACTAAACGAGTTGTATATCAAGAACGGTCTTACAGCTAAAGATATTTTTAAACACAAGTTCTACACTATCATCTCAAGATCAGGTATTGATAAGATACAAGCTAACAATAACATAGTGATCGAATATGATTTGATCCATAATTCTCCTGACAACAAGTGTATTATCATAAAAGCTACAGCTAAATGTGGAGATAAAACAATACAAACCTTCGGAGAGTCTTCACCAGCAAATACTGCTCAAGCGTATCCTGTATCAATGGCAGAAAAAAGAGCTATGAGTAGAGCTGTATTAAAGCTTACTGGATTTTATGAACTAGGTCACTTCGGAGAAGATGAGTCTGATGACTTTAAAAGATAATAACCTTATGAGAACATGGACACCTAACACACCCTTACAGCAAGTGTTGTTTGATACTTATAAAACAAAAGATCTTACATGTGTGAGACTCTCTGTAACTCAACCAACTCTTAGAAAGCTATTTAAAGACGAGCAACAACTTACATTTAATCAACTAAAAACAATATCAACAGACAGTAAAATAAGTCTAATTAAATTAATACATTTATTATGATGGGAGGAGAAATACTAAGCGACGATGTAGCTAAAGCAGTTTTACAAGCAGCAGCTGATCAATGTAAAGCTACACCAGAGTTGGTGAAGTCAAAAGACAGAAGAAGATTTATTGTGGAAGCAAGACAACTTGTGACAGCAATACTAAGAGAAGGAGGATGGGGTTTTCAAGAGATAGCTAACTTTCTTACAGAAGAAACTATTGGAAACCATACTAATCCTCATCACTGGTATAAAATGCATAACAAAGATTATGAGATGTATGACTACTATAAGATTAGCTATGACATTTTAAAGAGCATTCATGGCGAAAACATAGATGAATTTAAAGCAAATAAAGCTAAACTAATAGACATAGAGAGATATATTGATCTAAAACAAAAGTTCGACCAATTGAAGCTTAAGCATGATGCGCTTTCAATGGAGAATAAATTAATTAAGCAGAGTGCAAATAAATTAAAATCACAAATAAACAAGTTATGGAGTTAACAGGAAAAGTAGTAAAGATCTTAGATCTCGAAACAATTAGCGAAAAGTTTAAGAAGCAAGTAGTTGTTATTGAACAAACCGATGCAATGTACGACAAAGAAGTACCAGTAGAATTTGTCAACAAAAGTGTTGATGAGATCTCAAGCCAATTAGAAGTAGGCCAAAACGTTAAACTTGGTATCAACCTTTGTGGTAGAGAATGGCAGGGTAGATACTTTGTAAACATCAGAGGTTGGAGAATGTTCAACGATGAAATTAGTGAAGATAGTGTTGCTGATCCAGTAGGAGCAAGCAATGCAGGTGGAAGTGATCTACCGTTTTAGTTGTTTTAAAATCTATAGGCTACTGATTGGGATTCGGTAGTCTGTAGGTTTTTTTTGGCTAGAAGTGAAAAAAAGTATCAAAAAGTTTTTCTAGTTAATTTTTTATTTGTAAGTTTACTTCATCAATAACTAAAAAACTAAAAAAATGATTCTACCGATGTACACTGAAAGCGAAAGAAAAGATCTAAAGAAAGAGCTTAATAAACTAATTAGGCATTTAGATAAAATTGAAGATGTTGAAAGCGATAGCTACAAAAAGAAATATGAAGAAGCTTTAAACTTGTACGAAATAATTAATGATTTGTAAACCATGAACATTCTAGAAGAAGCAAACAAAATTATCAATGAAAGATCTGAAGAGAAGGAGCGAATGTACGGTCCTTTCTCTGAAGGTATGGAGAGAGCAGCATCAATAGTATCTGCATCTACAGGTAAAGATATAACCGCATCTGATATGTATATATGCCTTGTAGCTTTAAAGCTCTCTAGGCACTCTTATAATTACAAAGAAGATAACTTATTAGATGCAGTAGCATATATTGGAGCGTTAAACAACTATGAACTAAAACAAAAAAACAAAGATGAAAGCACTGATTAACATTTACTCAAACATTCAATGTACTCAAAAGAACCACTCTGGTTTAGAGGCTCATTACCTATCTACTCATCACGATTGCGATTTGATTGGCAAGTCTGGTAGAACAAATAAAGACTTTGATAAATACGTAGATATTTTTAGCATTGAAGATCTTACTAAATACGATGGTATCATAATTCAACTTAGTCAACCTAACTTTTTTGGAGGAGTAATTGGAGATGATACTATTGAAAAGGTAAAGAAAGTTGCAGCTTATTTAGGTAGCACTAATATATTATGTACCGATCCTAAAATCAAACCAACTAATCCTGCTAAGATGATCAATGATAGAGCTGAAGGTACTTTTAGCGATGATCAAGTAGCTGCATGGGATCTAATCCTACAGAAATCTACTTACGTATTTCCTGGAAAAGACTTAGCTAAGTTTTGGAGCGATGATAAATACAAAGACGTAGAGGTATCTTATTTTAATTTCTTTCCTAAGATCTTTGGTCACTTGCTAAACCCTGAAATTAGTGATAGACCTAAGTCACACGATGTAGTTTACTACGGTGATCGAAGAGGTTCTTATAGAGAAAAGCAAGTAGAGAAATACATGCCACAAAAAGATACTTCTTTACTAATCGGATTTAAGACTACTAAAGTTGATGTACCATTTACTAAAAAGCTTAAGCATGACGAGTTAATGGATAAATTAGATCAATGTAAAGTTAGCTTAGTATTATGTGATGCTGAACATAGAGATAACGTGGTAACATTTAGACTATATGAGACTTTAGGTTCAAATTGTTTAGCTGCAATTCCAATTGAGTATGATCCCAATAAAGAAATTATTCAAGACCCTGAGTTACGTGAACTTTTATACGTAAGATCTAAAGACGATGTTAGAAACTTAGTAGGTAAATATAGTACTGAACTAATCAAGAAGCAACATGAAGAATTTAGAAGGCTTACAAGTTAAATTCACTTGGCTTGGAGAAGTTCTTACTGGAATTTGTCACGGTAAAGCTAAACTTAATGATGGCACTTATGTGTATATGTGCTCTAAAAAAGGAAGTCAAACAAAATACCCTATAAAACCAAGATTATGTGGAATTTTAAAACAGTAACAGATGCGTTTGAGACTATGTACGATAAAGTCTTAGAGAAAGGAGTTGACGTTAATGGCACTAAAGCTATATACAACCAAATGTTTACTATATTAGACACCACAGAGTGTGTAGTAAAGACTCCTTGGCGTAAATTCAACCAAGACTATGCTGAACAAGAGTGGAATTGGTATCTTAGTGGAGACAGAGATGCTTCAGTAATGGCTAAGCGAGCTAACATTTGGTACAATCACATGGATGAACGTGGATATGTTAACAGTAACTATGGTTACCAATGGATGCGTAATGATCAATTAGAATATGTGATCAATAAACTATCAAAAGATAAATACACAAGACAAGCTGTTGTAACTATTTACGATGCTAAAGAACATGATGAGTACAAAAAAGATACTCCATGTACGATATCAATCCAGTTCTACTTTACACCAGATAGCGACAAGCTAAATATGACTGTGTTAATGAGATCTAATGATTTAGTGTATGGCTTTTGCAACGATGCATATTGTTTCATTAAGTTACTACATAAAGTTTGTGATATTCAAGGTTGTGAACCTGGTAACTACGTACACTACGCTCAGAACCTACATATATACGATAGACACTTTAACTTACGTAATAGAAACTATATACAAAAACTATGAGAGCAGCTGTATCACAAATATTACCTTTTAAGAAGCTTAAGTATGAAACAGTTAAAACTTATATCTTAGAGCTTAGTGATGGTAAGACAATTAATTGGTATGACAATGGTAGGAGACCAATGAATGCTGAAGTCGGAGATGTTATTGAAGGTCTTAAGATATACTTTGGCAAAATAGACTATAAAGCTTCTAACATTGTAGTAGTGCAAACACAACTAGATATTTTTAATCAATAAACAAAATAACAAAATGGCTAACAAGGACAACAAATGCGCAGATCTTAATACATTAGATCAAAAATCAAAAGATTGGGACTTTATTTTCAATTTACAAAAGAGCACACAAGAGAACACTTACGGATTTAAGTTTGATAGTTTATCATTAGAAGAACTATCTAAATTCTGGTGTGTTAATAAGCATGCCCTTGACGATGAGATATGTGAGATGTTCGATGCATTAGGTGGTATCGATGATGGAATTGGTAATGCAGCATGGAAATACTGGAAAGCTGACCATGAAAAAGCTAAAACGATGAAGGTAGAAGATCTTACAGATAATGATCTTAAAGAATTAAAGTTTGAAATTGTTGATGCGTTTCATTTTTTGATTAATTTTGCTGTAAGTATCAACATGTCTGGTAGTGATCTTTTCAATATGTTCAAAGCAAAAAACTTGGAGAACATTGCTAGACAAAAAAATAACTACTAATGAGAGATCGTAAATTCCAAGGGATATGGATACCTAGAGATGTGTACCTTAACACAGATCTAACATGGATAGAAAAGATACTACTTATAGAAATTGACTCTCTTGACAAAGGTAGTAAAGGATGCTTTGCATCTAATGATTACTTTGCAGAGTTCTTAGGAGTGTCTAAAACACATATATCAAAATCAATCAAACATTTGATAGAGTTGAACTTCTTAGTACTTAAGTCATTCAATGGTAGGATCAGAATACTAAAAAGTGCGTTGAACTCTACTTCAAAGCAGAGTTGTACTGAGGTTCAAAGCAGAGTTGAAGCTAAGGTCAAAGCAGACTTGAACTCTACTTCAAATCCTAATATAATAGTAAAGAATAATAAAACAAATACTAAAGAAATAGGTAAACCTATTTTATCCAAAAAGACAGGTAAGCCTAATAGTTTTGAAGAGGTTCAAGAATACTTCATACTAAAAAGTAGTGATAAATTTGTAGCATTAGACTTTTACGAATACTATGAAAACATAGGTTGGAAAGTAGGTAAGAACCCAATGAAGAAATGGAAGTTAGCAGCTAATCGTTGGATGCGTAACAATAAAAACTTTAAGAAACCAAATCCAGATCAAGGGTTATCAGATGTTTACTTCCCAAATCTGCTTGACTTTAATGACGAACAAACCAAAAAACTATTATGATGGTAGGAAAAGAAGAAACACCAGAGCTACTTGAATTTTGCTTTAATGTAATCAATAAGACTCTATTTGAAATGAGTCAGAAACGTGCTGAAAGTGATCGAAAGGTATTAGCTAATATGTTACTAGCAGATGTAATAAAAAGATACTACACGCTTACGAAAGATGAGATCATAAAAGGATTTAGTCAAGGAGTAAGAGATGGAGAAGAAATGAGTATAAACCCTAGAACATGGAACAGATGGCTAAGAAAAGCTAAAATGAATTCTAATGCATATAGGATAAAATTATCACAAGATAATAAAGTACTACTATTGGAAACAACTAAAACACCTAGTGAACTCTCAAACATACAGAGAGAGTTTGTAGAACTTTGTATTGTAGAACCATTTGAACAGTTTGTCGAAGATAACTCTCTAAAGCTTACAGGTATTACAATTGTTTATAAATATCTAGAAAGCAAGGATTTGATTAAATTAGATAACGATAAGAAACTTAAAATGCTTAAAGAAGCAGAGAGAACTATTAAAGCTCGTAGAAAGTTTCATGGTAACGAATATGAAACCTACGATGCAAAGACTATCTGTAGAGAAAAAGTACTAAAAGACTACTTTAGAAAATGGAAAAAAGAACAAGTAAATTTAAGAAAGATACTCCTTTAGATTATGTATTTATTCCAGGTAATGTTCCTAGTAGTAAGAACAGTAGACGTTGGACAGGTAAATACTTTATTGGCTCAAAGCAAACAATGAGGTACTATAAGGAAACTAAAGGATATTGGCTACAAAATAAGAAAAACTTTTTAAAATTACTGAAAGGATCTGACTCACAAAACTCTAAGCCATATAAAATATCTTTTAAGTTCGTTAGAAAAAGTAAACACAAATTTGATTACTTAAATCCAGCTCAAACAGTGCAAGATCAAATGGTAAAATACGGATGGATAGTAGATGATAACGCTCATGAAATGATCCCAGTATTCGAAGAGTTTGAGTACGATAAAAATAATCCTGGAGTATACATTTCAGTGATAAACAAATAACAACATTATCTATTTATAATAAAGAAACTATGATGAACCTAAGGAAAGAAGAAGAATTTGAAGACTTTATCAAGGATCTAACAGATAAAGATCAACCAGAAGAATGTCAAATTGATGATCCAGATTGTGATAACTGTGGTTCGTAAAAACATATTGACAACGTTGAAAAGTGTAACATCAATAGTTATATTTACCTTGTCTACCGACCCATCGGTTTTCTTGGTTTTTAGTTATTTTGTAAAGGGACTCTTGCAACGCGCTTGAGTCCTTTTTTTGTTTTAAAAAAAATAGATATGAAAGGAGTAATAAACAGAACAATATTGGAAGGAATACAGAAAGAACAGTCTATGACTAAAATCAAAAAAGAACTTAAAGAAGTTCATAAGATTACTATTTCTCCAAGTGCATTCAAAATGAGATACAATGCAATTAAACAAAGATTTGACGCATTACTATGAAAAGATTTATGAGATTGCTTTAAAGATCACTAAGAATAACGTCAACGACGCTAAGGATCTAACGCAAGATGTTTGTCTTATAGTATTAGAGTATGATCAACAGAAAATGTCTAAGATCATAGATAATGGTCACTTGATATTTTGGGTAGCAAGAGTAATGCTGAATCAGTATTCTCGATCTAACTCTACCTTCAAAACTAAGTATCACACTTACTTAAGATCAGAGAATGTAGAAATAAATAATTTCGAATACTTTGATGATATAAGTTGGCACCAAGAAAGAGAAAACAAATTAGAGTTTATTAATTCAAAACTGAAAGATCTTCATGAGTACGACAAGATCTTATTTCAGATTTATTTCTCTTCAGGTAAAAGCATAAGAAAACTATCTAAAGAATCTGGGATCTCAGTTACTTCGATATACACCACATTAAAGAACGTTAAAAACTATTTGAAAGATGAAGTTGAGAACGAGTACGAGGAACTTACAAGATAGATTAGAAACTTGTAAGAAATGTAAACACTTTAGAAAGTCAGTAAGTCAATGTAAGAAGTGTGGTTGCTTTATGAAGATCAAAGCAGCAATAGCTTTTACAAGATGTCCTATAGGAAAGTGGGAAAGAGAGCATGAAATTACAAATGATCAACTAGCTATATTAAGAAGAATACTTAATGAACTAAAAGGAACAAGAGTAGACAAGGAGCAAAACGTAGGTCTAACCAATCTATATAATGAAATTTTTGGAATGAAAAAGTCAGTAAGTAGTTGTGGTAGTTGCGTTAAGCAGTTGGTAGATGATTTAAAAAAGGTATTAGAAGGATATGAAAAATGAACAAAATAGAACAACGCGCGCGAAGGAGCAAGTCATTGAAGCACTTAAGAAGTCACTAGGAGTAGTTACGCACGCTCTAGGACGTTGTAATCTTAGTCGAACTAATTACTATAAGTGGTTAAAAGAAGATGAAGAGTTTGCACGTGAGGTCAATGAAATACAGAATGAAGCTTTAGACTTTGCAGAGACAGCTTTGTTTGATCAAATACGAGATGGTAATACACAAGCAACAATGTTCTATTTAAAGACTAAAGGCAAAACTAGAGGTTACACAGAACGTAGTGAGCTAGATATATCATCACAAGGAGAAAAGATAAACAAAATAGAAGTAGAAATTGTCGACACTAAAGGTACAAACGAGTAACGTATTTCATAGAAACTATGGAGCACCAACCAAGATTGTGGTAAACCAAGGTGGTACACGATCAGGTAAGACCTACTCGATAGTTCAGTTACTTATTGTGAAATCTTTTGAAGAAACAAACTGTACGTTCTCTATTGTCAGAAAGTCGTTACCAAGTTTAAAGCTATCGGTAATGCGTGACTTCTTTGAAGTACTAAACAAACTAGAATTATATGACGAAACTTGTCACAATAAATCTGAGAACACTTATAAGCTAAACAATAATCTATTTGAGTTTATTTCTTTGGATCAACCACAGAAGAAGAGAGGTGCTAAGAGACAATACCTATTCTGTAATGAAGCCAATGAACTTACATGGGAAGACTTCTTTCAGTTGTTAGTTAGAACTGAGAAAAAGATCTTCATAGATTATAACCCTTCTGACACACACCACTGGATATATGATAAAGTACTAACTAGAGATGATTGCACATTCATACAGTCAACCTATTTAGATAACCCTTTCTTGCCAGATGAGTTAGTAAAAGAGATTGAAAGACTTCGAGAAACAGATGAAGACTATTGGAAGATCTACGGATTAGGAGAACGTGGTTTTTCAAAAGCTACAGTATTCCCTAAAGTCACGATAATAGGTAAGGTACCAGAGCACGCTAAGTTAATCAGTACAGGATTAGACTTTGGGTATACTAATGATCCCACAGCTATGGTTGAAGTATACGAATACGAGGATAAATTAATCTTTAACGAATTACTATATGAACGAAGACTCACTAACTCTGACATTGCTAACCGAATGGATGTTTTCGGGATTGATCAGCGAAGAGCTGTATTTGCAGACAGTGCAGAGCCTAAATCCATTGAAGAATTATATCGCTTAGGTTATAACGTGAAAGCTTGTGTGAAAGGTAGAGACTCTATAAATATAGGAATTGATCTACTTAAACGATTTAAACTAGAAGTCACATCATCAAGTAGTAACATTATATCTGAGTTCAATAACTATAAGTGGCAAGAAGACAAGAATGGCTATTTACTTAATAAGCCTATAGATAATTATAATCATGCTATAGATGCAATAAGGTACGCTGTCACTATGGTCAAGTCCAAACCTAATGTAGGTAAGTACAGTTTGAGATAAAGAAAAAATATTTCAAAAAAAATGCACAAAAGTTTTTCAGTTAATCGAGATTGTGTATATTTACATATCTTAAATAACTAAAAACAACTACATTATGACTACATTCAAACTTACACCGACACAAAAAAGAGAGTTACTAGCAGGTATTATAACTCACAAGATAAAACACAACCAAGATATTATTCCTTACGTTGGTAGAAACTTAGGAGACTTTAACTACCTAGATTTATTAGAAGAATTCTACATTGAACCATTTGTATCAAGAGAAATTGCAGATCTTTATTTAGCTTCTAAGTATAAAAAACAAGAAGTAGTTTCTCAACACGGAAGAAAGTACAAATATTTAACAGATATGGAAGGTCAAGTATTTGACTTTTTACTTAAGGATTTAGAACCATGGATCGGAGGAGAAAGTTACTCAATAACAAGTACTGAAGATATTATCAAAGCAACTGGAATTAAAGGAGATAAATTAAGAGGAGTTTTATCTTCATTAACTCAAAAGAATGTTCTAGAGTCTTGGGAAGCAGATGTTACAGAAAAAACTCACTACACTGAAGCAGAAACAGTTTGGGAAACTCATTGGGCATTCGTTAATCAACAAAACTTTTCAACTGAAGATCTAATCAAAAAAGTATCTTAATATGGAGGAGCTAAATGCTCCTTCTTTTTTTAACTATAAACTAAATACCATGACAAACGTATACGCAATGATCCTAGTAGTTGTCGCAGTAGCAGCAGTTAATATCTACTATTCAAAATATTTCTATGATCACGAGGAGTAAAGAAAGACATGAAAGGTGGTGAAATTGGCAGACACGCCCAACTGTCTCTTGGGTGAAGACAAGAAATAAAGCATTAAGTTGCCTAATCCCTTCGTAGAGGTTCGAGTCCTCTCCTTTCAGCTATTGTTACAATAATGTATATTCTCTATTTATAAATATGAAGCTTACAGTACCTACAGATTTAAGTGAAATTACCTTAGGACAACTGCAAACCTTAAACGATATTGAGGAAGCAGAGTTAGATGCTATTGATAGACAAAAAGAAACTATCATAGCTTTGACAAAGGTTGACAGAGGGACACTTGATAGATTTAGGCTTAGTGACCTAAAGAATGTTTATGATAAGCTCTTATACCTAACTAAAAAGGATGAGAAGCTTGTGAAGTTTGTAGACATAAATAACACTAAGTATGGTTTTCATCCTAATCTATCGAATATCACTACTGGAGAGTTTGCTGACCTAGATACTTTGTGTCAAGATCTAAATAAAAACCTAGACAAAGTAATGGCTATTCTATATAGAGAAGTAACTATAGAAAAGTCAAATAAATATCAAGTAAAACCTTACGATGGTGATTTAGATATTAGAGCAAAGTTGTTTAAAGAGAAGATGCCTGCTAATGTTGTTAATGGAGCTATTGTTTTTTTTTGGAATTTAGGAAGAGACTACTTGAACAATTCTCTAATCTCTTCCAAGGAGGATCAGGAGACGTTAAAGAGCAACAGTTCTCAGAAAAGTGGGGATGGTACCAAATACTGATGGCACTATCTAATAGTGATATATTAAAAGTTGATGAAGTTACTAAAACAGGTATTTACAAATCGTTTACCTATTTAAGTTACATTAAAGATAAAGAAAAACTGAATAAATGAAGACGTTTAAAGCAATAGTTGATCAATTTCAAGTTATATGTGAAGCACATGAGCAAATCGTGTCGTTTACAAACGGAGATATATTCGATGTAGATCTTTCTAATGAGATGGATTTTGCTAAAGCTCATTTAGTAGAGCAATCAGCTACGATAAACAATCGTGACTTTGTATTCACTTTTGATCTATTAGTGATGGATCTAGTTAGTGCTGATGGATCGAATGAAACAGACGTGCTTAGTAACACGTTTTTAATATTATCAGATATTTATAGAGAGTTTAAGAATGGACTTGGTAGACTTAGTGCAGATCAAGTAATAGTATCAGATCAATTTGTCGTAAGTGATAGTATAAGTTGTGATCCATTTACAGATAGATTCGAGAACCTATTAGCTGGCTGGAAAGGATCAATTAGCATTAGAGTTCCAAGTCACAATAACGCATGTAATAGTCCTATATGAGTTTAGAGTTAGAAGCAACAGAGAAAGCGTTAAACAAGTTTGGTAAAGACGTGATCATAAAAGCAGCTACGTACTTGCAAACTAGAAGACGTGGTTATGATACAGGTAGATTATTTAAGTCTTTAGACTATGATCTAGCAGTTGCAGCTAATTCTATAAGCTTAAAAATAAGGATGGAAGAATATGGATTAGCTATCAATGAAGGTAGAAGTCCTAGTAAAGGAAAAGGTGGTGGAGGTCCTTTGTACCCTAAGATCTTGGAATGGGTTAAACGAAAGAACCTAAGACCAAGAAATAGTAAAGGACAATTTACTGCTTGGAGAAATAAAGAACAACAGCAAAGAGGAATAGCTTATGTGATCACTAGAAAAATCCATAGATTTGGTTACAAAGGAACAAAGTTCTTTGATGACGCTTTTGCTCAAAGCTATAAGAAATTACCTAAGCAATTAGAAAAAGCATTTGCTTTAGATTTAGAAAACTTTTTGAATTTTACAATAGACGAAATAAATGGCAACAACAGTAACACAGAGTAATTATTGGATGCTGAAGTTGACAAGTGATACAACACCTGTCTTTAACTTTAAATTCGTAATTGAGGTTTATATTGACAGCGTAAAGCAAATAACCTTAAAACAACCTAAAAACACGAATGGGTCAGCTCACGTTAGCTATGAGAAGATCATGAGAGACTATATTGAAGTAACTCACAAACATTCTAATACTATTACGGGTAACGCAAGCTATGACTCAATTCATTTAATGCCTCAAAATGCTACCGTACAAAGTGGTATTGTAAAAGATTACCCAATGAGTGAGAACACTGGCACTATGAAAAGTGTTACGTTTAAATTCTTTGAAGAATATTCAACCACTTTAACTGGCGTTATATCCAGATCAGCTTCATCTGCTACTGATTTGACTTTAAGGAAGATTAATTTCGCTAATGAGTGGGAAGATCAAATGAATTTTGACACTGATTTATATTGCTTCAATGACGCGAGAGCAGGACTACCTTATTTTTTAACCAAGCTACCTACTAATACGAGTCAAATAAATACAAACACATTTTTTGCTTCTACGATAACAAGTTTAAACGATTACAAAACATTATCATGGCTAAATAGTGATGAGCCTCCTTTTGATACTCAGTATGGTACAATAGCTATAAAGTTTTATGAAGAAGCTCCTAAAACACAAGTAATAAGCAATAGGGGAATACAGACGAACTACGTTGGTCAAATAACGTTTATAAATAATGCTACGAATGGAGGTCATTCTCCTTCATCAGCTACTACCGATAGCGAGTCCTTGATATATTTAGGAGTTGGTGGAGGTAATGTGAAGAACATAGTTTACCCTAGTAGAGGTGGTTACCAAATGGGATCAAATGTAAATTACTACACTGTATTTTATGGTGAGTCAAATATCAACGAGATATTTACAAATAAGAGTGGTGATAATATTAAGCCAGGTGATTTCATTACAATATGGGTAGCAGGAGGAACTATAGACTACACTACTATAGGAGCAGCTGATAACAACCAAGGTACTTCTTTTTTCGCTACCGGAACGCCTAGTGGTACTGGTACATTTAAAAAGACTCATACAGTTTCATTATCACGAACACATTTATTTGAAGTGTCAAGGTGTAACAAGTACGAAGAGTTCAGCTTAGCTTGGAAGAACAAGTTTGGAACATGGGACTATTATATGTTTGATGGCAAAAGTAGTGAGTCAATTGGTTATGATAGGAAAGAATTTGTAGATAAATTACCTGGAACATGGGATGCAGTTAACTTTGACTTAAATTCATACGAAAGAGGTAGAAGGCAAATAGTTGAAGGATCTAAATCAACAACAGTAAGCACTAGGTTTATTACTGAAGATTACAATGACTACTTTAACGAGCTTATGATGAGTAACGAAGTCATACTTTTAACGCCTGTAGATGAAGGTGATGACGGTGTAAAGCAAGTTCCAGTACCAATAAACATAAAAGACAAGTCTATAGAGTATAAGACCACTGTCAATGATAAACTAGTACAATACTCTTTTACTTTCGAATATGCACATAAATTAAAAACACGTAATTAATGAAAGTTCAGTTAATAGCTAATAAAAATGGTGATGCATTTTACTTAGACTTGAATGACGTTAGTATAAAAGCTAATTATTCTACTATAGAAATTCAAGACATAACTAAAAGAAAGTCTGAGAATACTCAAGGCTTTACACTACCCTTTACTAGCACTAATAACAAGTTCTTCTCTCACTTTTACAATGTAAACGCTAGTGGCGATTTTGATGTAAATGCTAGGATAAAAGCTTCAGTTAACGTAGATACAGTTCAAGTAATAGATGGCTACTTGCAACTTATGAGTGTTAATTCTACGACGCAAACTTATGATGTAGTTGTTTTAGGAGAGGTAGCTAATATAGTAAAGTCTCTTGGTATTGAAAACCTCACTGATTTAGACCTATCACAATACAATCATGATTACACTAGAGCTAATGTATATGCTTCTTGGGATGGTGCTACAGTGTATGATAATGGAAGTACTGGAGATGAAATCTTATATCCTATAATAGATTACGGAACTGGATTAGATAAAATTGCAGTTGATGCTACTAATGATAGATTAAGTACTGATAAACTAAAACCAGCTTTTAAGGTACAAACTTTATTCTATAAGATTTTAAATAGATTAGGATATTCTATAAACTCTAGCTTTTTAGGATCAGACACTTTCTTTACTAAGCAGTATATGACTTTAGCTGGCAAAGTAAAGACTTTAGAAAACGAGCAAACTGACGGTTTTAGAGTATACACCGATACTGGATCTACGAGAGTCTATGATAACAACGTAGACGTAATACCTTTTTTAATAGACAACCCAAGTGTCATATCAGAGGCTTACGATATAAATGGCAACTATAATACGAATGCAGCTGACCCAGATGATAGCTTTTATGACGTGCCTGCTAACGGATATTATAGGTTTAAAGTACTTCTATATTATGCACCAGCAAATGTTCCTACAGGGAACCCTGATACTTATAGATTTAAGTTACATTTAAAGCACTTAAACCCTAGTGGTACTTATGATCTACTAAAACAAGTTACTGTAACTGTAGATAGTAGCGCTGGGGTAGTTGAATTTATAACACCTTCTTTTATTCTTCAAGATACTAAAGAGGTATACTTCTTTTTTGAAGATCTTACAGGAGCTGCTGATTACATAGATATAAATTATGGAAGTTACGTTCAGTTATTGGAAGCACCTGGACAAAAGACAGGAACTACAGTAGATCTTTCTTCAGATAACACTTTACTTCCAAAGGTAAAGCAAGTTGACTTTTTGACTTCTATTATTTCAAGATATAATTTAGTAATAGAAAAAGACAAAGATGATCCAAGCAAATTAAACATTGAACCTGCTCAGGATTACTTTGACTCAGGTACTTCTAAAGATTGGAGTAACAAAATAGATGAGGACAAAAATATAGTCATAAAGCCTACACACGAATTTCAATATGACTCTCTTAATCTAACAGATTTAGAAGACAAAGATTGGATGTGTACTGAGTGGCAAGATACTACTAAAACTAATTACGGATCTTTTCAATTAGATTTTAGCAATGACTTTACGAATGGTAATCCGTTAGAAATAAAGTCTATTTTCTCAGGTTTTCCTACCTTCAATGCTGGAGGTATTAGAATGGCACAATTGTTTAGATGGGATAACGACACAACTCAATTCACCGAGACTAAGCCTAAATTGTTCTATTATTCTGGCAAAAAAAGTTGCCCTCCGTACAGGTTTTACACGGAAACAGGAGCATCAGACTTCGATTATAAACATGAATACCCTTTTTGCTCAACATTTTCAATGACTGGTACTACAATAACCAGTACAGATATAGATATTAGGTTCAAATCTGTTCAATGTTACGGTGAAAGTGCTTTGATTACTACACCTACTCAAAATGATACTTATGCTAAATGTTGGGCAGCTTATATAAACAGCATTTACAACCCAGATGCTAGAATACTTACAGCTAATTTTAAGTTAGATGCAGTAGATATTGCTAACTTTAACTACAACGACAAGATATTCGTTAAAGATTCTTATTACAGAGTAAATAAAATAAAGTCTTACGCTATTGGTAAAGACATTTCGACTCAAGTTGAGTTAATCAAAGTGCTGCAATATAATAGCACTAACCCTGTAATAGGATGTGATCTTAAAGTGAGCTCAGTTGCACCAGATGGAGTAGTATCTTTTATTGATAATGATGATCAAGCAGCTGTAGCAACTAGACCTTGTTGTGAAGGTTTAGGTTACAGGTTTTATCCATCATCTACAAACCCAATATGTGTAGCGTTAACTAGCAATAAAAATGACTCGCAATTACCACCGGTTATTTTGACTGATGAAACTACGGTTACTGTAGGAAATGAAGGTCAAGATGTGGTAATAACTGGAGATTACGTTGTTGGTGATTTGAAAGGAGATGTACTTGCAGAAAATGGCACCGTAGTATTAGACAACGGTACAGATGGTACAGATGCTACTTTTATAGGGGATGTTACAGGAGACTTAACGGGTAATGCAGACACATCAACAAAGATTGCGTCTATCACAAACTCAAATATAGTTCAACTAACGGATACGCAAACTCTTACAAATAAAACTTTAACATCACCAACGTTAACTACTCCAGTTTTAGG
>Ga0209533_1001209_pt1 | contig 24324 bp, 23 predicted proteins | sample COG_04_FD_184748 | JGI IMG/M metagenome (GOLD analysis project Ga0209533, IMG submission 184748) | Pelagic Microbial community sample from North Sea - COGITO 998_met_04 (SPAdes) (version 2) | ecosystem: Environmental > Aquatic > Marine > Neritic zone/Coastal water | place: Helgoland, sampling...
AACAACCTAGTGTTCAAGATGGGTATAACATAGAGCTGAATTATGAGTCAGAATTCCCTATTATAGAAGCAACGGTTTATTATCTAAATGAACCTATTACTTATAGGAAACCTAATGAAAAAGCAAAACATAGCAAACCTGGCCCTTGGTTGACATTACCAGCCACAGTTAACCAAGAAGCTAAGACAGTTCAAGTTCAATTGCCTGAGAAAGCTCAGATCTATTACGTGAATTTAAAAGATGAACGTGGGCATATTATTTCATCAGTGGTAGTTGATTTAAACCCTTAAAATCACAGTATTTTCTATGAACATCACTTACTATCAACTCAAACAGTTATCCTTATATTTTATAGTAAGTATTTTATCTATCTCTGCTTTGCAGGCAGAAAAAGAAAAGCCCTTACCTAATGTATTAATCCTCTATGCGGATGATATGGGTTATGGAGATTTAGGGGTGCAAAATCCAGAGTCAAAAATCCCTACACCACATTTAGACCAATTGGCAAAAGAGGGAATGAGGTTTACAGACGGGCATTCGTCTTCGGGTATTTGCACACCAAGTCGTTATGCTCTGCTAACTGGGCGTTATCATTGGCGAGAATTTCATGGCATTGTAAAAGCTTTTGGTGAGAGTGTATTTACACCTGAATTAGTTACCTTACCAGAAATGTTGCAAAGTCAAGGGTACGCGACTGCATGCATAGGTAAATGGCATTTAGGTTGGGATTGGAATTCTATTCGCAAATCGAATGCCACTAATAAAGGTTTACATTTTGCGAATTATGATTGGAGCAAGCCAATTGCAGATGGCCCCTTAGCCCATGGTTTTGATTATTATTTTGGTGATAATGTGATTAATTTCCCTCCTTATGTTTGGATTGAAAATGACAAGGTCGTAGATGTGCCTGATACACAAATGAGTACTAAGAACTGGAAGCCTTTAAAAGAAGGAGGTTGGGAGTGCCGCCCAGGACCAATGATTACAGGCTGGGATCCTTATGAGGTATTACCTGAAATTACACGTAAGGCAGTGAGTTATATAGAAGGACGCAAAGAGCAAGATCAGCCATTCTTTCTTTATTTCTCTTTCCCATCACCACATGCACCTATTGTTCCGGCAGAAGAATTTGAAGGCAAGTCAGACGCAGGACCTTATGGAGATTTTGTGTATCAAACCGACTGGAGTTGTGGTCAAATCTTGCAAGCTTTGGAGGACAATGGTTTAGCCGATAATACGATAGTTATTTTTACGGCTGATAATGGGGCAGAACACTTTGCTTATCCACGTGCAAAAAAGTATGGACATTGGTCATCAAAGCCATTTAGAGGTTTAAAAAGAGATATTTATGAAGGAGGACATCACGTGCCATTTTTGGTTAAATGGCCAGCACAGGTAGAGGCTAACTCTGTATCTGATGCTCTTGTCTCACAAATAGATATCATGGGAACTATTGCCGCTGCTGTAGGGATTGAAGTGCCAGAAAAAGCAGCCTTTGACTCTTACAACTTTTTACCTGTATTGACAGGTGAGAAAGTTAAGGCCCGCGAGAGCATGGTGCACAATACATTTGAAGAGGCTTATGCTATGCGACAGGGCGATTGGGTGCTCATCAATGCTACAACAGGTAATCACAATGGAGGTAGAGCGAAACAGTTTGAGGTAGATAATGGCTATACAAAGCAAGCAAATACTCCAGTACAACTATATAATTTAGCAAAAGATCCAGCTCAAAAAGTAAATTTAGCAGAAATACACCCAGAAAAGGTCGAAGAGTTACAATCTCTTTTAGCTCAGATAAGATTTCAGTTATAATGAATTTGTTATATTGTCGCTTAGCACTATTATTAACACTCTGTTTCTATTTACAGGTTTATGCTAAACAAGTTACAGGCTTTCAGGTTTTTGAGAATAGTGATGGAAGTGATTTTGAGGCAAAGTCGTTTTATCCAAAATTTAGTTGGGATGTTGTGCCTCAATATTTTATGTTTGGCACTCATGATAGATTGTTAAAAGAAAAAGAGGTTCAATCTATTGCTCAAAGAACTGATTTTTTATGTATTGAAAAAGCTCATGGTATAAAGGAGTTAGGAGCAGCCGAGTTGGGGGCTAAGCATGAGGTGGCTGCCTTTAAAAAAATCAAACCAGATATGAAGGTTTTGTTCTATTTTAATTCGGCGTATGCCTGGCCGTTCACCACTTATAATAAAGCATTTAAAGCTAGCAAAATTAATAAATATCCAGAGCTTAAAAGCTTTTTATTAAGAAACTCTAAGACAGGAAAGTTAGAAGACCGTCGAGGAGTTTATTTTTTTGATGTGCTGAACCCTAATTTTCGTGAGTGGTGGGTAGAGACAGTTGCTAAAGGAGTCCAAGAGACAGGTAGTGACGGAGCTTTTATCGATCAGATGCATGGATTTGTAATGAACCGCCCAGAAAAAAGGGAAGAGATTGAAACTGCCATGGGTAAGATGATGGCTTCTTTGAAAGAAAAGTTAGGTCCAGATAAAATATTGCTAGGTAATAATGCTCAACAAGATATAGCTAAAACTTCTTTTTCTTCGGTTGATGCTACCATGTTTGAGCATTATAATTACGAATTGTTAAGCAAAGAAAGTTTACTTGATGATTGGCAGCAAATGTTACGTATCGCTAAAGCAGGAAAAATATCTGTATTTCGCATAGGTGTAGAGTATGAGCCTTATGAAATCAAAAAAAATTGGTTTTTGAGCAAGTTTAGCTCTAAAGAAAAACAACTAGCTAATTTAGCTAAGCAAATGCTAGAGTACCATTTAGCCTGCTATTTAATTGGAGCTCAACCCTACTCTTATTTTCAATATGGTTGGGGATGGAAGCTTTCATCAGGTTCCCTATATGATTACCCAGAGATGCACAAACCATTAGGAGCACCTAAAGGTCCTTATATAAGACTGTCCGAGAACGGGTGGCAGTTTACTCGAGAATTTGAGCATGTGAGTGTATGGGTCGACACAGACAAACGTGAAGGAAAAATTACTTGGAGAAAACCATAGAAGTTATGTTTAGAACTAAGCACGCATAGTATTTGATTTTAATGTGGATGCTTAGTGGAATCGTGCAGTTTTTGCTGATGAATTTAATGAATATTAATTATTAAACTACTCTATTTCATAGATAGAAGAAGAGCAACAGTAAGTAGAAATAGAACTAAGTAAGCTATCAAACCTGAGATTCCTTCACGGTATGGGTTCTGGAAGTTTTTGCTCAAAAACGTTTAAAATAAGCTGAAATTGAGTTGCTAGATAGCCATTGCTTTTCGCTTGTATAATTATGGGTCTTTCATAGAATGGGTTCAATACTCGCATCCTATTTAATTCATAAAAAATGATAAACATATTAAAAATAGCAATAGCTTTAATAATTTTGGGGCAACTGTATGCCCAAGCAGAGGAGAAAAAAGAGACTTACTCTTGGACTTTGGGTTATACCCCAGATGAATCAATTATATTTAGTGAGCCAGTTAAAGGAAAGCCTTTGAAATTAGATTGCTTTTTCCCTGAAAACCATCTGCAAGGAGAGGCTAAGCCTTGTATTATCCTATTCTTTGGGGGAGGTTGGACAGGAGGTTCTACAGAGCAGTTTTATGGGTTTAGTAAATATTTTGCATCAAGGGGCATAGTGGCTATAGCTGCTGAGTATCGCACACAGAAAAGTCATAAAGCGACGCCAAAAAATTGCGTAGAAGACGGTAGAGAGGCTATACGTTATGTCCGTGCTAACGCAAAGGAGTTAGGAATTGATCCTGATAAAATTATTGTAGGAGGAGGTTCTGCAGGAGGTCATGTGGCTGCCGCTTGCGCTATGTGTCCTAAGATAGATGCTAACCCACAAAGTCCTATATCTAGTATTCCTAATGCATTAATGTTATTTAATCCTGTCTATAATAATGGAGAGGAGGGTTATGGGTACAGCCGCGTGAAAGAGTACTGGCAAGATATATCTCCGTACCACAATATAGTTGCAGGCTTGCCTCCAACTATTATATTTTTTGGTGATAACGATAAGTATGTTTCAGTTGCTGTGATTAATGCTTTTCAGAAAAAAATGGAAGAGCAAGGTAATAAGTCAGAAACTTATATATATCTAGATCAAGCCCATGGTTTTTTTCACATTTCAAAAGGTGGCAGGAAAATGTTTGAAGATGTGCTGACAAAAGCTGATGCATTTTTGGTAAAAAACAATTACCTAACAGGTGATGACCATGTCCTAGAATGGACGGCAGCTGCTATTGAAAACTTCAAGGCGCAGAAGTAATTTCACCTTGCGTCAAATATAGCTGATATCTTTTAAATTAGCTTGCATTGTAGAGAGCTTTTTTGAAGAGTAGTTGCATCATGATGTTTTATGTGAGCAATGAAGAAAACAACCTAGATACTTGGGGGGATAAAGAGTCATTAGCTCATTTAGTCAAAGAAGTCTCAGATCTACTTTCTGATTCTGGCTCACTATCCGCATCTAAAGATTTTGAGTTTCGCCCCCAGCAACAAGAAATGGCAAAAGCCATTACTGAGCAGCTCATCGCAGGCGAATCTTTGCTGGTAGAGGCAGGCACGGGTGTAGGTAAATCATTAGCCTACTTATTACCTGCTATTACCTATGCCAAAGAAACAGGTCGTAAATGCTTGATTTCGACACACACCATTAATTTACAAGAGCAGTTGATGTCTAAGGATATCGTACTTGCGCAAAAAATCCTCAAGGCTGACGACCTCAATGTCGCTTTGCTCAAAGGTAGGCAGAATTATCTCTGCCCTCAGCGTTTGGCTAAAATTTACCAACAAGGCTCAGATTTATTCAGTAAGGCAGAAGCCCGAGCCGAAGTAGAGCGTATTTGGGAATGGGCAGAACATACGAAAACAGGTACACGCTCAGAACTTGATTTTTCTCCTTCATGGCAGTTGTGGCAACAAATTTGTAGTGAGCCAGGTGTTTGTACAGCTCAGACCTGTGGTAAGCATAGCCATTGTTTCTATCAAGAGGCCAAGAAGCAAGTGTTGCAAGCGGATGTAGTAATCCTCAATCATGCTTTACTTTTTAGTTTGATGGCTGAGCTAGATGTAGATGCACCACAAGAAGGGTTCCTCTCGCCTAACGACTTTCTAATTATTGATGAGGCTCACACCATTGAACAAGTGGCGTCCAATCACTTGGGTATACGCGTTTCACAAGGAGCGATTAAATATCAGCTTCAGCGTTTGGTGCAAGGCAAGAGTAAGAAAGGCTTGCTCAAGACCTGTGAGGCATCATCAAACGCGTTTAATTTAGTTGATGAGTTAGAAAAAGATATCGATGCTTTCTTTGAGAGCGTTAAGGAAAAATTACCTAAAAATGCCAACAGCTTTCAGCGTGAATTTAGAATTGAAGAAGTTAACTGGGTGCCTGATATTTTGAGCAACAACCTCAATGCTCTTGTGGTAGAGCTTGATAAGATTCAACGACCACTTAACGCTAAAGAGCATCCATGGAAATTAGAAGTGCTAGAACTAGCACGCAAAATACAATCCATGGCAAACAATATAGAGTCGTTTCTTGAGCAAGACCGTATTAATTGGGTCTATTGGATTAACCCAGGCTCAGGAGAGGCGGCCAGTTTGTCGCTAGAGGCAGCGCCTATTGATATGAGTCCTATTTTGGGGCAGTTGCTTTTTGGTGAGGATAAAACTTCTATTTTAACTAGCGCCACATTGAGTACGGAACCTGATAATCTCAACTACTTTGCTCAGCGCGTAGGTGCATATGAGGTGAAGCAGCTTAAAGTGGGCAGCCCTTTTGATTATGAATCCAATATGCAGGTCAAAGTGATCCAATCAATGCCAGAACGCAACGATAGAGAGCATTTTGAAAAAATGGTGTACTGGATCAAAGAGGCTTTAGATTGGACGCAAGGCAAGACTCTTGTGCTATTTACCAGTTATGCGATGATGAATAAGGTGCAAAAAGAATTAGAGCCCTATTGTAAGAAGAAGGGGTGGGCTCTGCTGCATCAAGACTATCATGCTAATCGCAGACAATTACTTGAGGACTTTAAATCTGATACGAACAGTGTTTTGTTGGGTACAGATAGTTTTTGGACGGGAGTTGATGTGCCTGGAGAGGCCTTAAGTCAGGTGATTATTACTCAGCTACCTTTCACTCCTCCTAGTCACCCAATTACAGAGGCTAAGCTGCAAGCTATGGAGGCTAATGGCAAAAATCCATTTATGCATTATTCGGTGCCTGAGGCCGTGCTTAAATTCAGCCAAGGGATTGGTAGGCTCATCAGAGCTAAGAGCGATAAGGGTATTGTTACGGTTTTAGATAGCCGAGTGGTGACTAAGCGTTATGGCAGTTTTTTTCTTAAGGCCATGCACACGACTAACATTGATAAAATTACGTAAGAACAGTGATCTGAATGTTTTTTAAAAAAAGTGTAGAAAAATTATAAAAAATACTTGCTTCTTAAGAAAAGATAGATTAGAAACCTCGTCCCATGGCTAAAAAAAGTTGGATAGCAAGAAATAAGCGCAAAGAAGCAACAGTAGCGAAATATGCTGAGCTTCGTCGTCAGCTTAAAGAAGAGAAAGATTATATTGGTTTGAGCATGTTACCACGTGACTCGAGTCCTACACGTTTAGTGAATCGTTGTGCAATTACCGGTCGTAGACACGGTTACTTACGTCGCTTCAAAATGTCTAGGATTACATTTAGAGAATTAGCTTCATCAGGAATGATTCCTGGCGTGACTAAGTCTAGTTGGTAATTTGATAAACTATTTATCACTTAGGTGATAAATAATAATCTAAACTTAAAAATTTTGTGCTTGTTTCAAGTGCAAAATTTTTGCTATTTTGGAACAAATGCCGCTTTACGAATATATTTCCGAAGAAAGTGACGACGCGAGTCGAAGTTGCCCTGCCTGTAGGCGGGGATTTGAAATTAGAAGGCAAATTGAACAAAGCCCTCTAGAAAAATGCCCACTGTGCAAACATCCAGTGAAAAGACTCATTAGTAGAGTCAGTAGTCCTAAAATTGCTAAACCTTTGAATGTAGCTGATGCTAAATCAAAAGGTTTTACCATTCTCGAAAAGAGAGATGAAGGGGTTTATGAAAAACTCTAATCACCAGTATATATTGAAAGTAAGTTAGCTTTCCTCCCGCATTAAATGAACGATTTATTTTTACAAGTTTTAGCTGCAAGCGAGATTCCCACAGAGGGCCCAGCGATAAAGACAATTATATGGTACACACTAGGTATTGTATTGTTTTTGTATTTTAATGCTATGTTTGTAGCATCAGAATTTTCTTTGGTACAAGTAAGAGATAGCCAGCTAAAAGAAGCTAGTGATTCTCAAAGAAAGCTAGCAATCAAGGCCTTATCTTTTAAAAGAGAATTAGATGGTTATCTGTCTGCCACACAATTAGGTATTACGATTTCTTCCATTGTTTTAGGTATGTTGGGTGAGCCATTAGTTTTTAAATTAGTGGCTCCTCCATTAAGCCAGCTTGGACTACCAGACAAAGTAGTCCATGTTACTTCATTTACCTTGGCCATGTTTATATTTACCATGTTGCATGTTGTGTTAGGTGAATTAGTACCTAAATCATTGGCAATTCGTAAACCAGTAAAGACCATCCTAGGTTGCACTCAATTTTTGTATGTTTTTTATAAATGCAATTATGCTTTTTTAAACGTATTAAATAAAATTACAGATTGGATTCTCCTCGTATTCTTTAATGTACCAAATATAGGTCATGAAAGAGCGCATAGCTCACGTGAGTTAGCTCACTTAGTAGCTGAAAGCCAACAACAAGAAGAGCTCACAGAGATGGAAAGTAGGATTTTGCACAAGACTTTAAAGCTCAATGATCGTACAGTTAGAGACATCATGGTGCCTAAAAGTGAAGTCATGACTATTAATGTTGAAGCACCCTTAGAGCATAGTATTCAGTTGGTGACTAAACAAGAGCATACTCGTTTCCCATTAGTAAGAGGGCATTTAGAGAACAGTCTTGGTTTTGTGCATGTCAAAGACTTGTTACGTTTAGCAAATGAGAAAAAAGAAATTAATTTTCAAAAGATTGCCCATCAGCTACGTGTGGTATCTGAGATGATGCCATTGGACTCACTATTAAATTTTATGTTAAAACATAAGACACAACTAGCCTTGGCTGTCGATGAGTTTGGTAACACGACGGGATTGGTCTTTTTGACCAATGTGATGGAAGAACTAGTTGGGGACGATATCCAAGATGAATTTGATAATAACGAAGAAGAAATTACAAAACTAAAAAATGGAGAGTACCTCATTGCGGGTTCAGCTTCGCTTGATGAAGTAGAAGAAGCCTTAGGTGATATTATTTTAGATAGTTCCGACGTGAGCACAATAGGAGGTTACATCACCCAAACTTTAGAAAAATTACCTGACATTGGTGACCAAGTTGAGATTCAAAATTACGCAGTTATCGTAAATGGTACTGATGGTAAAAAAGTCACCCAACTACAGTTCTCCCCAATCCCTCTACCCGAAGCCGAAATCGAATTAGCCAAAAAAAATTAGTGAGCACACAAATTTCTATAGTTCCAACCGAAAATCCTTGGGCACATGTTGAGCAGCAGGATTGGAATAGTCATGTGTGGCAACTTAAAAATAGCATTAAGGACTATCGTTCGTTAGCCGCTCTCATGGAGTTGACTGAGGATGAAAAACAAGGTGTATTAGAGACGGGTGGGAAGCTAGCTATGGCGATTACACCGTACTTTTTTAATCTCATAGATAGGCAAGACCCAGAATGCCCGATTCGCAAGCAGGTGATTCCTCGAATCCAAGAAACTCAATATTCAGCAGAAGAACTTAGTGACCCTTGTGGCGAGGATAGCGATATGCCAGTTCCTGGTTTAGTGCATCGTTATCCAGATAGAGTTTTGTTCTTGGTGACGGATAGGTGTGCTAGTTACTGTCGTTACTGTACCCGTAGTCGTGTGGTTTCAGGAGTAGGCGAGCAGAAACTAGAGCTCCAATGGGAGCAAGCTTTTAAATATTTAGAGGAGCACACAGAAATTAGAGATGTATTACTCTCAGGTGGTGATCCGCTCTTACTTTCAGACGCCAAATTGCTTAAAATTTTGCACCGCTTACAAGCTATTGAGCATATCGAGTTTATTCGTATCGGTAGCCGAATTCCTATTTTCTTGCCACAGCGTATTACTTTAGAGTTTGCCCAAGAGCTTAAGAAAATCCAACCGCTGTTTATCTCTATTCACACGAACCATCCCAAAGAACTCACATCAGAGGTCAAGCAGGGTCTAGATCGTTTAGTGGAGGCAGGTGTGGTGCTAGGCAATCAGAGTGTGTTGCTAAAAGGTATTAATGATGATGCCAACATACAAAAAGAGCTCATCCATCAGTTGCTAAAATTTAGAGTGCGACCTTATTACCTCTATCAGTGTGACCTTATAGAAGGCTCAAAGCATTTTAGAGTCGATATGCGCAAAGGTATGAATATCATGCAAGAGTTGCGCGGTCACACTACAGGTTACGCTGTGCCTAACTATGTCGTTGATGGTCCTGGAGGAGGAGGCAAAATTCTTATTAACCCTTCTTATTTTTTAGGTGAAACCGACACCCATTATCAGCTCAAAAACTATGAAAATGAGCTGTATGAATACCCAAAAATTTAAGATGATTTAGAAAAGTTAGATTTTAGTGCTTTTTGAATACACAGTGTTATTATCAAGTTTGAGATAGAAAATGATTGAGTTTTAAATCATCTTGCCCTATTTTTTTTCTGATGCCGTCCTCAAACACTAGCAAACCAAAAACAGCAATACGCAAAGCGGAAAAGCTTGTGGATAGTATGTTGTTTGCTGAGCGTTCATGTATGTTAGATTTGAGTAAGTCATTACATGAAAAAAGCTTGTCATACCCACAGTTTTTTCTTCTCACTTATTTAGCTAATGAAGATTACCTTACCATGAGTAAGATAGCTAAAAAAATGAACCATACAACAGCGGCAACAACAGGTCTTATTGATCGATTAGAAAAATTTGCTTATGTGAAACGCTTCAACGCCATAGAAGACAGAAGAAAAATCTGTGTTCACATCACTAACAAAGGCAAAAGAGCTATCAATGAACTCAAAAAAGAGGTCATTGATAATCTTGCTAACTTGTTGAGTGACTAACCATAAAACTTTACCAACTCCCTACCATGAATACCTTAATTGATAAAAACGACCCTGAAATTGTAGATAAAGTAACCCAACTTTGCTCCGCTATCCTCGAAAATGACGGCTACAAAGCTTGCTCATCAAAAATTGATGCTTTTCTCAATGACGATGCTGCTCGCGCTCAATTTGAAGAAGTCCAAAAAAAGGGTTCAGAGCTTGAGCAACAACAACAAGCAGGTATGCAGCTTGATCCAGAAGCTATCCAAGAGTTTGAAATATTACGTGATAAGTTAGAAGACACACCAGCTATCACAGAATTCTTTGAAGCCCAAAGCAGCCTAAAAACTTTCCATCAAAATGTAGCTCAACACGTCGAGCTAACTCTTCAACTTGGCAAGCTTCCAACTAAGGAAGACTTCGTCGAGCAAACAGGGTGTTGTGGAGGCGGTTGTGGATGCGACTAATAATTGGCTATTTGCTGTCAATTTTTAGCAGACATGGCTCAATCAAAGCTGTCGTAGTGCTCGAGATTCTTTAATCACTGCGCTCTACGTTCTTTTCATGAGCCACATCTATCTAAAAAGCATATGCATTTTGACGAGCAACTAACTCAATTATCATTAGTTAATTTTTCTTCTAAAATCACTTACTTTCTCAACGTTTTATCGGTTTAGTTAACTCATATTAAAGTTAATTTTTTATATTGACGAGCAACCCATCCAATTATAGTTAGCTAATCCAGCTGAATAATTCTTAACTAAAATTTACTATGAGCAAAAAAGCAGTAAAACCAGCTATTGGCGAGCCAGCCCCTGAATTCACCCTAAGTGTTATTGGAGGTGAATACACAGAAGAAACTCAAATCAGTCTCAAGGATTTTAGAGGTTCAAAAGTATTGCTCTATTTTTATCCTAAGGACAACACGCCTGGCTGCACCACGCAGGCTTGCGCTTTGCGTGATGATTGGACTGAGGTTGAAGCAACAGGTCTAAAAGTATTTGGGGTAAGCCCAGATAAGATTACGAGTCATGAAAAATTCATTGCCAAGCAATCTTTGCCATTTCCTTTGATTAGCGACCCAGAAAAATCTTTAGCTGCTGATTACGGTGTATGGGTGGAGAAATCCATGTATGGTAAATTTTATTTTGGTGTAGAGCGTAGTTCATTTCTTATAGACGAAGAAGGTAAGCTCGAAGCTATCCTTGAAAAAGTAAAACCTAAAGAGCATTTAAGCCAAGTCTTAGCCCTTTTAGATAAGTAAGGCTATGCCTGAAATGACTCCATCTAAAATTCAGTCTATTTTAGACGAGAAAGGGGTCATCCCTAGTCGTAAACTAGGTCAAAATTTCCTTGCAGACAAGCAAGCTGCCTCTTGGATAGTTGATCAACTTGATTTGACGCTTGAGGATACGGTAGTAGAAGTAGGGCCAGGAACAGGTGCTCTCACAGAACATATTGTAGACAAAGTAGGCCGACTGATACTCATTGAATATGACGCACGTTTAGCTGAATACCTTACGGCACGTTTTGCAGACGATGCGCATGTAAATGTGATTCATATAGATGCCGCTCGTTTTGATATAGGTAAGCTCTATGCCTATCCTAACCTTAAATTTATTGGGAACTTGCCCTACAGTGCAGGTGGAGCGATTGTTAAGAGATTTTTAAGCCACCCTACACCTATCAATGTGGCTGTTTTAATGTTTCAAAAAGAATTTGTGGATAGGATGAAAGCGACTGCGGACATGGGTACTAAAGCTTATGGCGTCTTAAGTTTGCGTATGCAACTAGACTGGGACATAGAAGAGCTCAAAGTCTTGCCTCCTGAATGCTTTTTACCTGAACCTGTGATTGATTCAACGGTGGTAAGATTCACGCCAAGAAAAGACAAAGGAGAGCTCTACGAGGGACTCAATCGTTTTGATTTTGATAGGCTCATTCGTGTTGGTTTTGCCCAGCGTCGCAAACAACTGAAAAAACAGCTCAAAAATGAGGAGATACCAAACTGGTCTGAACTCATGGAGAGTTTAGGGCATGAGCTGACAGTAAGAGCAGAAGAACTAAGTTTAGAGCAATGGTTGAAGCTCACTCGTTATGTGAGTACAGCCCATTTATCAATAGAGCCGCAAGCACAAAAATCTGATGAAGTTTTAGACGTTGTCAATGCTGAGGATGAGATTATAGGCACCGCCACAAGGGCTGAAATACATGAGAAAAATTTAGCTCATCGTTCCGTGCATATCTTGGTTTTTGATAAGTATAAAAGGGTTTATTTACAGCAAAGATCAAAATTTAAAGACACACATCCACTAGCATGGACATCTAGCGCTTCTGGGCATATTGATGCTGGTGAGAGCTATGAAAATGCAGCCATACGCGAGCTAGAAGAAGAGCTTTCATTAGAAGTTGAGTCAACTAGTTTAACTCAAATTGGTCATTTACCTGCGTCTGGCGCAACAGGTTCCGAAGAGCTTAGAATCTATGCTATTCAATATACAGGACAACCGGTCTGGAACTGTTATGAAATAGAAGCTGGACGTTGGTTTGATATTGAGACAGTCAACGCATGGTTGGACAGTGACCACGGCAAGGTAGATTTTGCAGGTGGTTTTGCGCAAGTATGGGCTGCTTTTATAGCAAAAATTTAGCGAATGACTTTTTATATTTATTACGTATAAATATAAAAAACACTTGATAGTACTTGAGCTGAGGCATATTTTATTAATTATGATGACTTACAAAAAACAGGCATTTAGCTTAATAGAGCTAATTGTTACAGTTGTCATTATAGGTGTTTTAACAGCACTTACTGTCCCTAGGATTCAACATATTCAAAGCAAGGCTGAATTCAATGTTATAAAGACAAATGGCAAGATTATGGGCAAAGCTCTAGCTCAATTAAAGGTTATAGGCGCTGACCTTAATCAAGATAGAATTTTGGAGTCTGTTAAATTAGTAGATTTAACTCGTGTAAACGGAGTTTTTGTTCAGATACTTAATAATTACGCAGGGTTAAAATCATAGCTATCAAGTATTAACCCTGATATTGAAATCTACCTAGAAAGTGACACAGATATACTTGATTTAGATTCAGATCAGTATTTTGCTATGACTAATGGAGTCGCTTATGATACAGAGAATAATGATGAATCACGCGAACCGGATATCTTTTATTTTAACCTGAGTGGCAGTTATATAGGTGATGCAGGTAATGCAGTTCAAGCAGTGGCTGCCATACCTGGAAATACAGCAACCTCGAATCTAAAGTCAGGTGAAATTAATGTGATTAACGATACAAAAGAAGAAGTATCAGGCCACACAGCAGCTAAACTTTAGTCAATGATTTTAAGCCTTTGATTAAGGCTGTAGATGCCAATTATCGACTCGATGCTGAAAGCGTTCAATGGCAACAGCTTTGCCTGTATCACTATCCACAGTTATACAGACTCCACATAAGAGCACGGGGCCTTTGGCTACAGGAAACTTGGCATGCAATGCAGTTTTAAAGCGCCTAACCACAGGTTCAATTTCTCTGCCTAAAATAGATTCAATAGGTCCACACATACCCGCATCCGTAAGGTAGCCTGTACCATTGGGAAAAATACTTTCATCAGCTGTTTGCACATGAGTATGGGTGCCGACAACTCCAGAGGCTAAACCATCCAAACAACGCCCCATACCTATCATTTCGCTCGTTGTTTCAGCATGAAAGTCTAAGAAAATAATAGAGACACCTTGCTCGCGTAGTTCTTCTACTTTTTGGGTAACGAGAACAAATGGGTTTTCTAAAGGCGGCTGCATGAAAGTACGTCCTTGCGCGTTGAGAATAGCCACCTTGCCAAATGGGTAATCTAAGATGACGCAACCACTACCAACCGTGCCTGTAGGGTAATTAAGCGGTCTTAAGATGCGAGGTTCTTTATCGAGGTAGGCCATCAGCTCATGTTGATCCCACACATGATCACCGGTGGTGATAACATCTGTACCTGCAGCAAAGAGGCTCTTGGCTATTTTAGGGGTGATACCTCTACCTCCGGCAGAGTTTTCGCCATTAACAATAGTCACATCAGCTTTAAATTGCTCTTTGAGTTTGCTGAGTTGTTGACGCAGTGCACGTCTACCAGGTTGCCCTACGACATCGCCAAAGAATAGTAAATTGATATGAGCCATAGTTTTGTGAAATGATAAAGCTTGAATAGTTAGCTGAATGTATTCATACAAGAAAAGTATGGAAAACTCAAATAATCCTTCACAAAACTTGCAGGAGCTTATCTTTAGTTTGCTGTTACCTATTGTGGCTCTGACGAAACTCAGTCAAACTGGAGATGAGATTTGGCATTTAGGACCAAAGGTAGGTTTAGCTGTAGCTCTTGCGCTACCTATTGGTTACGGTATATATCACTTTATCAAGACGCGTAAATTTAGTATGATGAGTATGCTCGGTTTAGTTTCTGTTTTGGCCACTGGGCTTATTACTATTTATTTATGGAATGAAGATGGATCAGTTAAACCTGAAGCACCATTGCTCTTTGGCTTAAAAGAAGCCTTGATACCTTTTATTTTAGGTTCAGCTATTTTATTAAACTCACAATTGTTTAAGAGTTTATTTTATCAACCAGCTTTATTTAATATCAAACTCATAGAAGAGCAGGTAGAAGCTAAACAGCAGCAAGTGAATTACGCCAGAGCATTGAAAATGAGTGTGATGATATTTGCAGGTTCATTTTTTATTAGTGCGACCCTTAATTGGTTTGTAGCTCAATATTTTTTAAGCAGTATAGATTATAATGCTGCAGATAGTTTAGCTCTGTATAATGCAGCTATTGCCAAAATTACAGGCTGGGGTTTTGTCGTTATAGGAGTGCCTGCGATTATCATTTCTTGCTTAGCTTTATGGTATTTAATCCAACAATTAAAGAAAGTCACAGGCTTAAATGTAGATGATATTTTACATGCTCAAGAAGCCAAAAAATAAGTCATAATGAAGTTATTTGTCATTACATGTTTATGCAGTGCGTTAGGGTTAATAGCTATTCAAGCGCAAGAACCTCAAACTACTAACTCTTCTTCAAGAAGCAGGAACAGTAATAAGCCATCATCATTAGCTGGCTTGAACTATTATCAATCTAAGGCACAGATTACAGAGGCTTCAATCGTACTTATTCTTTTACATGGCTACAACGCTCCTGCTAATGATTTAGTATCGATAAGTAAAAAATTATTTTACCAGCAAGAATATAGATACTTGGAGCGCTACCTGAGTTGCTTGTACCCTATAGGTCCGATGGAGACTTACGAAGGAGGCATGGCATGGAGCGAGTTAAACGGAGAAGGTTTTGTGCGTTCACAAGCTAAACTGCAATCTTTTATTAAGGCAGTTCATCAGATCAATCCTACAGCAAAAATAATAGTAGGAGGCTTTTCTCAAGGAGCCATTATGACACTCAATCTTATGGCCAAAGAAATAGAAGCGATTAATGCTTATGCACTTTTTGCGCCAGCCAACATGATGTTATACAAACCCAAAGGGCTTAAGGTAAAACCCGTATTTATGACTCATGGACGTCAGGACAAGGTTTTGAGATTCAGCGAGAGTCTATCGATAAAACGTTATCTAGAGGGTAAAAACTACCCTATAACATGGGTGCCACATGAGGCAGGCCATATCATGGAAGCATTATCCCTCAAAAAATTCAACCTCTTTATAAAAGGCCTGTTCACACAAGAGGAGCACGACGCACTTCAAGAGAAATATCAAGTTGAAAAATCCGCTGTAGAAAATACAGAGAATTTCTAAAATCTTCTTCCTGGCGCGCGTTTTTTGCCTTTTTTGCCCATGCCACCCATGAGCGCTTGTAGTTGAGCAGGGTCCATATTAGCTATATCTGGCATGCCTCCACCCATGCCTCCCATAGCTCCCATCATTTGCTTCATTTTACTTTGAGAGCCAAACATTTGTTTCATTTGATTGAATTGCTTGAGCAGTTGATTCACCTGCATCAGTGAGGTTCCTGACCCCTTGGCAATACGCTCACGGCGCGAAGGCTTGAGGATCTCTGGTTGGCTACGCTCTTGCTTAGTCATAGAGAGCACAATGGCTTCCATATGTTTGATTTTTTTATCATCCATGCCAGCGGCGGGCAGCTGAGCTTTCATTTTATTCATGCCAGGAATCATGCCCATGAGGCCTTCGAGAGGACCCATGTTCTGCATCATTTTAAGCTGCTCAAGAAAGTCATTAAAATCAAATTGACCTGACTCAAGGCGTTTGGCAGTTTTTTGTGCCTGTTCCTCGGTAATGGCTTCTGCTGCTTTTTCAACCAGTGATACCATGTCGCCCATGCCAAGGATACGGTCAACTAAGCGTTTAGCATCAAAGGCCTGCAAATCACCTACTTTTTCGCCTTCACCAATAAACTGAATAGGCTTGCGTGTGACTTGAGTGACGGATAGTGCAGCACCACCGCGAGCATCACCATCGAGTTTAGTGAGGACAAGCCCTGTGACAGCGACAGCCTTATCAAAAGATTCAGCAACAGAGACCGCTTGCTGACCTGTGGCACCATCAACCACAAGTAAAGTTTCTTGTGGTTGAATCAGAGCATGGACATTCTGTAGCTCCATAATAAGACTTCCATCAATTTCTTGGCGACCTGCTGTATCAAAAATAACCAAGCTGCTAGCTTGTTGCTTACTCCAATCTAGAGCGAGCTTAACTGCTTGCGCTACATCTGTCATACCTGCTGGAGGGCAGAAGCAAGGCACATCAATTTGTTTAGCTAGAGTTGCGAGCTGTTCAATAGCTGCTGGACGGTACAAATCACAGGCAACGAGTAGCGGCTTTTTGCCCTGTTTTTTATAAAAATGAGCGAGCTTAGCGGCTGTCGTGGTTTTACCAGCACCATTGAGACCACAGATGAGAAAGTGTGCAGGAGGAGCTAGACTGATTTCTTTATTATCATGAGACAAAAGAGCAATAAGCTCATCACTAAATATCTTAACAATTTGCTCACCTGGCTTTATGCTCTTGAGAACCTTTTCTCCCAGAGCTTGCTCCTTGATTGTCGCAATCAGAGTCTTAACCACGCTGTAGGCAACATCGGCTTCGAGTAAAGCCACTCGAATTTGCTGCAAAGCATCTGCAATATTTTTTTCTGAGAGCTTACCTTGTCCACGCAAAGTTTTGAATACGCCCTCGAGTTGATCTCCTAATTGATTGAACATAATAATTTTTCCTGCGCTAGCTATAGCAAAGCCTTACTAAAAAGTCAAAATGAGACCTATAAAATAATATCACAAATCAGCCTTTTGATTTTTAACCATTAGATCAGGCAAAGAAAGCTGAAAACAGTAATGCAAGATTGACTAGCGAGGTGCTTAAGCCTTAAGCTGGAGCCATGGTTGAAGCCAAAGAAATTCTTATTGATTATCTACAAGACTTACAAGATAATGGACAGACCCATGTGAGCATCGAGCCTGAAGCTCGTGAGATACTCATGCAGTGGTACAAAGCAGGCAAAAAGAATAAAAAAGCAGGGCAAAATCAGCAGCAAGAAACGGCATTAGTTGAGCTAGATAAACCTCTCTTTGCTGAGTCTGCTAAAAACACACAAAAACCTCAATTAGTACAAGCAGCAAAAACTCCATCAGCTGTAAAAGCTCCGTCTCAACCAGAAGGCTCACAGCCGCAACCAGCAACCAAGCCAATCAATTACCTGTTTGCCCTACAAGCGGCTCAACCTAATTTGACATGGACGGAATCGACTTACCAGCCCTCTGCTCAATTGGTCATCATTACAGAAAAACCCCAGACCGCAGAGCAGTGTAAAAAATTAACTCAAATTTTAGCAGCTATGGGGCTAAAGGTTGATGAGGTCAGTATTGCCTCACTCTACAAACAGTCACAAGCTGTGATAAACGATGAATATACCAATCTCAGTATAGGTTTATTAGCACAAGAACTGCAAAAGCATCCGCATGAGTTAATTCTCGGTTTGGGAGAAGGTTTGCTAAAGTCATTTGAACATTTAAAAAATGACTACAGTATAGCTACACAGATGAGCTCTACCCTTATAGATTTAGAGAGCTTAATAGCCCGAGATGACGACCTGAGCATCAAACGTCAATTCTGGGAAAGTATGTTAGAGGTCATGAATAGCCTTAAGCTTCCTATATCACAAAAACAGCAAAGCTATTTTAGTTAAAGCTAATTAACAGCTATTGGAGCTTATGTGTATGATAATGGTGCTGGTAGCGTATTTTTAGTTGTGGCTCCTGAGCCATCAAGTGTGGCTTTATTAGCACTAGGTTTAACTAGCTTAGCCTTTACTAGAAAACTCAAGGCTTAAGTTACCTAAATAATAACTAAATAATAATTTGATAAATTTATTTAACGCAAAGCCTACTTCTTGATTGAAGTGGGCTTTTTTGTATTTGCAAAGAAAAGCCCCTAAACAGTAGAGAATTGTTGCTGCTGAGCTAGATATTGACGTGCGGTAATCCCTGTAATTTTGCGGAATTGCCTACTGAAATAGTTACTATCATTAAAGCCCACACAAAAAGCAATTTCAGTAATAGTCATGTCAGTGCTGCGCATCATTTCCATGGCTCTTTGAATGCGCAAGTGAATTAGGTATTCAATAGGTGATTGGTGAGTGGCCTTGCGAAAGACGGTAAGCAAATTGCTTTTAGACATATTAGCAATAGAGGCAAGCTCCTTGAGTTTCCAGTCCTTGTCATAAGAGTTTTCCATAGCTCCGATGACATTACCCACTCTTATGAGAGCCTGTGACTCGATACTGCTACCTTGGGTGTAGGAACGTGAGAGGTAAGTGATGATTTCTAGCAGCTTAGATCTGAGTGCTATTTCATAGCCTGCCACTTTTTGCTCACATTCTAATTCCATGTCACTACTTATTTTGTTGAGGTAAGCAAGGGCTATTTGCTCTACATGCAGGCGGCTATTGAATTTGTGTTCATTGCGGTAATGCGGCTCTAAGACAAACATAGCGCAATAACCAGGCATGCGGCGCAATTCATTTTCTGGCAAGTTAAGCTCTTTAGGGTTGTACATGATGTTAATGAGCTCAAGGTCTTGGCGGCTATGAAAAAAGTGTTTTTGATGGCCTTGGAGGAGAAATATATCGCCTGCAGCAATAGGCAAATCTACCCCCTCTAAGCACTGTACAGCTTGACCTTGAGTCACAATGACTAACTCGCAAAAATCATGACTATGCTCTACCTTTGTTAAATCATGAGGGTGTGAAGGTTCTTTGCTGCTACTAGTTTTACTGCGTCTAATAGTAATGGGAAACCCAGTTAATCCAAAATAGTGTGAGCCTTTTGCAATGATAGAGTTCATAAGTAGAGATATTGGGTGCAGAGTTATTTTATAGTGCTAATTTAATTCTAATAGCTATCTATAATATTAATCAAGGCTAATTATAAGCTGAAAATTACAGGTTGGGATATAATGCTTATATATTAGCATATAATCTAGGACAAGGAGCTTAAACTATGCTAGATTAAATAACATTAACTTTTAAATTATGAATCAATACTTTCCTAATATCCCTCAAATTCAGTACGAAGGCCCTCAATCTAAGAACCCACTTGCTTTTAAGCATTACAATCCAGACGAAGTTGTTGCAGGCAAAACGATGAAAGAACATCTGCGTTTTGGCGCTGCTTACTGGCATGTGATGCGCAATGAACTAGGCGACCCATTTGGAGCTGGCACAGCACTTATGCCTTGGGATGATAACTCTGATAGTTTGCAGAATGCACTTGGTCGCATCCCAGTTTTCTTTGAGTTTCTTGATAAAATCGGCATTGATTACTATTGTTTTCATGATCGTGATATTTCACCAGAAGGTAGCACGCTCGCTGAAACACATACTAATTTAGTCGCTGTAACTAATGAACTTGAAAAATACCAAAAACAAACAGGTAAAAAACTACTCTGGGGCACAGCTTGTTTGTTTTCTCACCCACGTTATGCTCAAGGTGGGGGGACTTCTCCTAATGCAGATGTATTTGCTTATTCAGCGAGTCAAATCAAGCATGCATTGGATGCGACACATCAACTAGGAGGTGAGGGTTATACATTTTGGGGAGGCAGAGAAGGTTACGCAACATTACTCAATACAGATATGAAGCGTGAGCTCGATCATCTAGCTCAACTACTTCAAGGAGCTGTTGATTACGCAAAGAAAATTGGCTACAAGGGGCAGTTCTATATTGAGCCTAAGCCACGTGAACCGTCTACACATCAATACGATTCAGATGCAGCAGCTTGTTTGAACTTCCTACGTGAATATAATTTGCTAGATCATTTCAAACTCAACCTAGAAACGAACCATGCCACACTTGCGGGTCATACCATGGAGCACGAAATGGAGGTAGCTATTAATGCAGGTGCTCTTGGCTCTATAGATGCTAACCGAGGTGATGAGCTTCTTGGTTGGGATACAGATCAGTTTCCTACTGATATTTATGGTACTACTAATGTGATGCTTAGATTATTGGCAAGTGGAGGCTTTACTACAGGTGGTTTAAACTTTGATGCTAAGCGTCGTCGTGAATCACATCAGCCAGACGATTTATTCTATTCGCATATTGGTGGCATGGATGCTTTTGCTCGTGGTCTTAAAATTGCAGTTGCCATGATAGAAGATGGGCGTATTGATGACTTTAAAAAAGCTCGTTATGCTTCTTATGACTCAGGTATTGGTGCACAAATCGAAGCTGGCACCATTGATTTTGATGCGCTGGATGAGTATGCTCAGAAAATCGAGGCGCCTCAGCTGGATTCAGGCAGACAAGAAATGCTTGAAAATATAGTGAATGAGTATATCTAAAATTATTATAATTTAGTCATTTTTGCCATGCCTACAGCTCCACTATATTTAGGACTTGATTTGAGTACTCAGAGTATGAGCGCTTTAGTTATTGATCCGATTAGTGGGGATGTGGTAGCTCAAGAATCAGTAAATTTTGGTCAGGAATTACCGCAATACAAAGCCCCCAGTGGTTTTGTGCAGGGCGCATTAGAGGGAGAGGTTTTTAGCTCGCCTTCTATGTGGCTCGAGGCGCTCGATTTAGCCTTAGAAAAGCTTAGTGCTAAAGTTGAATTAAAAAGAATAGCAGCTATCTCTGGATCTGGGCAACAACATGCCAGTGTCTACCTAAATGAACAGTTTCAAAGTCGATTAGCTCAGCTAGATACTAAACAAAGTTTAAAAGCTAACTTAGAAAATGGCTTCTCTAGGGAGTTAAGCCCCATTTGGATGGATAATTCAACTCACACGCAGTGTGAGGATATTGCCACGTCTATGGGGGGCAATGAACAAGTTTTAGCCAAGACGGGCTCTGTGATGATAGAGCGGTTTACAGGAGCTCAAATCCGTAAATTTTTTAAACAGCAGCCAGAGGCTTATGCTCAGACAGCTACGATACATTTAGCGAGCTCTTTTTGCTGCTCCGTCATGGCAGGTAAGAATGCGAGCATTGACTATGGTGATGGGGCAGGCATGAACCTCATGAATCTTGATGCTCAGGACTGGGATGCCGATTTATTGGAGGCTACAGCGTCACAATTAGCAGCTAAACTCCCAGATTTAAAGCCTTCTAACCAAGCCATCGGAACGATAGCTCCTTATTTTGTAGAAAAGTATGGCTTTGAGTCAGGCTGTATGGTTTATAGTTTTTCAGGAGACAACCCAAATAGTCTTATTGGTTGTGGTGGTGCACAGGCAGGCACAGCAGTGATTAGCCTGGGTACTAGTGATACTTTTTTTGCAGCGATGCAGCAGCCATTATTTGACCCGCAGGGATTTGGTCATGTGTTTGGTAATCCAGCAGGGGGGTATATGTCTTTGATTTGCTTTATGAATGGCTCTCTTATGCGTGAGAAAATTTGTCAAGCTTTCCATTATGATTGGGGTCAGTTCAGTCAGGCTTTAACTAATTATAATAGTGAGCAAGTTAACATTCAATTACCGTGGCTCAATGATGAGATCACACCTAAAACCCCTAAAAATCAGCAAGCAATTGAGGCTCTTACTCAGGCAGTCATAGATAATGATCCCAGTATCATTCGAGGTTTTATAGAAGGGCAATTTATTAATATGTACTTGCAGAGCCAATGGATGGGAGAATCTATTGCGCGTATTATTGTGACAGGAGGCGCCTCAAAAAATACTCAATTGGTACAAATAATTGCTGATATTTTTCAAACTCCTATTGACCGTTTAGAAGTAGCTAACTCAGCCGCTCTTGGAGCTGCTATGCGTGCTTGCCAAGCACATACCAATAGTTCTTGGGATAAAGTGACCCAGAAATTTGTCAATTTTGATAACGGTTCACGCTGTGAGCCGCGCGCTTATGACATAAGTAAAAAAATACAAGAGTTTAAGGCATTGCGATAATGCCACCTAATTCAAATTTGATGCTAACGATAGATTTAACCTAAATTTAACCATGAAAATAAATAATCCACTTAAAAGATACACCATTACGATGGTCATGATATTACTATTAATAAATAAGGCTCAAGCATCAGAAAAAGCTAATTTCATCATCATTTTTACAGATGATCAGGGCTACGGAGATCTTTCTTGTTATGGATCAACCACCATTAATACACCTCATCTTGATAGGATGGCAAAAGAAGGGCGTAAATTTACTAGTTTTAAAGTCCCTTCGGCTATCTGTACGCCTTCTAGAGCCGCCTTAATGACTGGTAGTTACCCTAAACGCGTGAGCCTCTATCAACATGTGTTGCTTCCTCACAGCAAGACAGGGCTTAATCCTAAAGAATATACGATAGCCAATCATTTAAAATCTCAAGGCTATAAAACGGCCTGTATAGGTAAATGGCATCTTGGGCATCACCCAGAAACCCTTCCTCGTCAGCATGGGTTTGATTATTATTATGGGATTCCTTTTTCTAATGATATGAATCAAGTGGGTTATGGAGCTAGGCCTCCAGCATCAGAATTTGATGCATTATGGAAAGACCCAGAATCCACTTTGACACGCTGGAAAACACCGCTCGTTGAAAATGAAACTGTTATAGAGCTCCCAGTGGATCAACGCACCATTACAAGAAGGTACACAGATAAAGCTATTGATTTTATTAAAGAAAACAAAGACGAACCATTCTTTGTTTATTTACCGCACTCTATGCCTCATGTGCCACTCTACGTGCCTGATGATATTTATGATGCAGATTTGGAAAGAGCCTACCCTACAGTTATTGAGCATATAGATGCAGAGGTGGGGCGCTTAATGGATACAATTCGTGAGTTAGATTTAGATCAAAATACCTATGTCATCTATACTTCAGATAATGGGCCTGCTTCATATCATAATGAGCATGGAGGTTCCGCAGGGCCATTAACAGGAGCCAAAGGCTCTACCTATGAAGGAGGCCATCGTGTCCCATGCATTATGTGGGCCCCTGGTCATATAACCCCTGATACCCAATGCAATCAATTGCTTAGCACCATGGATTTGTTGCCAACTATTGCAGGCTTAATAGGCACGGAGCTACCTAAAAATAATAAAATAGATGGTTTAGATGCCTCCACATTAATCTTAGATCATACGACTACGACCCCCCGAAAAGAACTCTTATATTATTCTAGGATGGGACATCTAGAGGGCATTAGAAAAGGTAAATGGAAACTCTTATTGAAAATCCCTGGTGAGCTGGCTAAACGAAAAGTCATCAATGAAAAATATCAACCCGAAGTGCTATTATTTGACCTGTCTCAAGATATAGCAGAAACAACTAACCTTGCTTCACAAAATCCAGAGATAGTTAAAGAGCTAAGCCTACTTATGAAAGAGCTAGATACTGAAATCGAGCAGAATATGCGACCTGCATGGATCCAGCATCAATAAGAAAAATAATTAAAAATAATTAAAGTTTAAATATTTTGCACAACAAAGGTTTACATCTACATATAGTTAGCGTAATTTTTCATTCGTTATTTTGCTTAGCTATATTAATCGATGAATCCTTATTTAGATAAAACTTTGCAGCCTAATTGGGTGGCGATGACACCTGATGTTTTGCCAGAGGCACTTGAGCAAGGCTTAGCTCAAGCCCAAGCCAATTTAGAGACTTTAGCT
>Ga0209533_1001214_pt1 | contig 24209 bp, 2 predicted proteins | sample COG_04_FD_184748 | JGI IMG/M metagenome (GOLD analysis project Ga0209533, IMG submission 184748) | Pelagic Microbial community sample from North Sea - COGITO 998_met_04 (SPAdes) (version 2) | ecosystem: Environmental > Aquatic > Marine > Neritic zone/Coastal water | place: Helgoland, sampling...
CCTTATCATTGCCGTATTTACAACGAGATTTGTGTTAAAATTTACATTTGTATCATTATTGTTATATTCATAATCGTTTGTAATTATCGAGCCATTCACTACAAATTCTTTGCACTTATCCACTTGAACAAACGAAATATCGGTGTTTCCTGATAAATTCCCGTTGGCATTTAAAGTGGTCGCTGGTTTTAAACTACCCCCATTTAATTTTATACTATTATATGAACCATCATTTCCAATATACAAACCATTTGTGCCGTCATTATTCAACATTTGCAATCCACTATTTACACTATTTAAAACGATTCCTCCTGAACAATCGGTAGTCGCCGTTTTATGAAAAATACTGGACACATCAGTGGTGTTATACATATTTACAATACTCCCCGAGACATCCAATGTGTAATTCGTGTTATCGACAAATTTACCGACACCAATAGTACCAAAACCATTGTCAATATTTACCGAAAGATCCATAGAAATAGTACCGGTGCTAAGAGCAGCGGTATTGTGATAAAACTGAATACCTTTACTATGTTCTCCAATATATTGGAGAATTTCGCCACTAACACCAATACCACCGGAGCGGGGAAAGTGCAACCGATTTGCGCCAATATTGTCGTTTTGATGGTCCACACTTGAACCCAGTGAAATATGCGAATCGATAATGGATGCGTTGAAATCGTAAAAACTGTGACGTGTGTTATATAATTTTGATACTTCGTCAGTAGACAATGTAGTATGTTGATAAACTCTAAAATATTTCATTAGATAAGATGAACGGGGTGTATCCGCGTCAGCAGGTTTATTAATAAAATAGTGTGAACGTGTTTTATGCATTACTGGTGTTGTTGTTCCATTGCGGTCCATTTCTCCATTTATGTTGCCCTGATCGTGGTTTACACTACCGTCTATATATAAATATGCGTGTGTATTTGAAAAAGTAACCACTACATGATAAAGTCTATTAATAGATAAACCGTTACTTGTTACTTCAAATGTAACATCAGTATTACTCGTACCAGTTCCGTTTCTTATTATTACCTTTAAACAATTATAATAGCGAATAAGCAATATTGCTTTATTATCATAATCTCCATCACTAAATTCAAATATACGTTGATTTCCAGTATTAATACCACCATTACTATTAATATCCTTAAATAAAAAGTATGTTTCAACGGAAAATGACCCACCAATGGGAAAGGGTTCAAGTTCAATAAACGCGCAATCTGTCAATGTGGAATTACTTAAATCAAGACCTGTTTTGGAAATCACATATGAGCCACTAATATCTGCTTTTAATCCGCTTACTTTATCATATACAGTGTTTTCGGTTGTATTTAATCTAAAATCAAAATCAATTGTTGGTGGAGTGGTAACATATGAAAGCACATTAAGTGTTTTGGCTTCAATCACGTTGGATTGAATGCCAATGGCTGGGTCGCCCAACAATGTATTTGCAGTAACATCCCAATTTGTATTGTCTACAAGACCACCTTTACTGGTCAAATTACCAGAAACATCTATTGTAAAATTGTGGTTTGTGTCAATACTAAATATGTTTGCGGGAACAGACGCGTTTGTATACAAATCTGCAATACCAATAACACCATCAACATATACGGAATTGTTTTCGGCAATGGCATTGCTGTATGAACGGTCGTATGGAAATGAAATAGTGAACGTTTGGGTATTAGTTTCATCGTCTACAATATGTGTAGTACTTGCGGCGGCACTTGAAAATGTTCGTACATTGCCAATGGAAGGTCCATCAAAACGATAGTATGATTTATTTTCTGTGATTTCTCCTTTATAAATGACATTTCCAAAATTACGTAATTCAATAATATACCCGATTGCCTGTGCTGGTGTTGTACTATCATTATATAGCAATAATGTTTCAATGTCTTCAATATTATGTGAATCCGGTAAAATAACGCTAATATAATGTTCAGAATCCGAAATTTTAGTGGTTTGGCTTGTTGTGGCAGTAATGCCTGACGTTAGGTTTTCATTTGTTAAATTATTAATTCCACCAGATGGTAAATTTTTGGCATATACTTTACCATCGGGGGCAATATTGCGTCCATTTACCCATATTTGGAGTTCATTTACTTGAATAATCCATTCTGCTGTTGTGCCATTCATATAAGGTTTTTTTCGCGTTAAACGCACTTCATTGAATGTTTTTTGATAAAGATTATAATCATTGCTCAAATGAGACACATCAACATCTTTTGCAATAACCAAGTTATTATCCACTGCCAATGCAGCACCTGGGCGATGGTCAGTACTGCTTGTTTCAATAACCGTTCCAGTATTATTAATTGTAAATTTACGTGGCAATTCTATCCCGCGTGTTGAATCGTCTACCCATAATGAATTATTCGAAATAATGTGAAACTCGCCAATACTCCTACTTGTTATAGCGGGATTCGTTATATCAGCTCTTTCAGTTAATATAACCGCAAAATACTGATATCTTTTCGACTTGTTAATGGTATTAAATTCGGCAATACCTTTTGGATAAGTGATGTTTGATAAAAAGTTATCAGTGTGATACTCAGGCATACGTGTAATTGGACCATTATAATTACCGTATGATTGAGTTATATCTCCGGTTGTAGTCATATGTCCACTTACAGAAGCGTCATAATCCCCAATGCGTTCAAAAAACTGTCCATTTTGAGATGCATAAAATTGGAATTTTTGACAATTCTCCCCCGAAAGATCCCAGCTTGGCCAACCAATGGCTGCGCCATACGCATAAATAGGTTCTGGAAGCTTTAAAATAAACCACCCACCACCGGAAGCATCAACATTACAACTTACATCTTCGTGAAGGAGGTAAACGCCATCAACACTAAATCCCGGTCCCTTTTTTAGATTACTTATACTATCAAATAAAATGTTGGATGGACCATCCCGATTATATGCTTTCCATAAGTATTCATCATTATTTACATTAAACTTCCAATACCCATTGGAATTGTCAACCACGGGTACAACAAGGTAATCCATCGTTGCTTTTGCAATAGTCGGTGGATAATATTGTGCTTTGTTTAATGCAAACTGGTGTTTTTCATCAATACTATATGTGGTGTTAATATGCCCGTGACTCTCATTAAATGAGATCCCATTTTCATTATTTGACATAAAACTGGCAACACCATAACTAGCATCGTATGTGCGTAATAGTTTATTCATAAAATTGGGTTGTGTGGCATCATCATTCAATCCACTTTGATAGAAATTATAATCCAATAAAAATTTCACTCCTCCGGTAACTCTTAAATCTCCATTTACGTGTAAATTGTGCAACGGTAAAGAAGTATTTACACCGACTCGGCCTTCATCCGCCACGGTCAAATTTAAAGTATCGCCGGTGTACATATTTACACGGTCAAATGATGCAACGTGGGGCAATTCTCCGTCTCCACTGTCATATGCCGCGCTAACAACGTTGATTGTACCATTTCCATTTGATGTAAAATTAGAGTTGGCTACATTACTTATAGCAGGTCCATCAATACGATAATATTTTGAAGCATTTTGTATGGAATAACCCGCGACTTCAACACTGTCCTGAAACAATCGCAATGATGTTCCAATATTACGTCCGTTATATACGGCGTGTGGTGTTTCGGCGTTCCATCGTGACCAAAAAACAACACACACCAAATCCGAAATATTATATGTGTTTGATAGCGAAATTGTCAATGATGGGCGTTTTGCGCCAGTATAAAACTCATTTGCTGTTATAATGGTTGCTTCGGCAGCAATTCCAAACAAATCATCATTTATATTGGTAACTTGATATCCGGATCCGGTATTCCAAACAGTTACAGCAGTACCATTATTATCAACCGAACTGTTAGAAGCAGTACCCACAGTATTTGCAACATTGGTAAGTGTACCATTTACATTTACCCATATTTGGATTTCAAGTGCGTGCATTTTCGTTAAATCTGTTGTGTACTGGCCGTATTGCGAACTTAAATATTTATCCACATAATCACGTTTCCACACAAGTTTATTAAATGTCCCGGTTATATTTTCAACGCGTGTGGTGTTATCCATATTACGCTCTCCTCCGCTTAAAACACTCCAATTTCCGCCATTATATCCTTGATAATCGTCGTGCGTACTATTATAACGAATTTGTCCAATTGCGGCGTCGGTTCCTTTTGGAATATTTTCGTCCGTCCCGACCGGTATTTGCAACGCGCCAGAAGAACTAATATCAAACACGTTTGAATTTGTAGAATTAATACTATTTGTAATAAGATGTATATTTTCCATATTAAAAGAATAAATTTTATCGTTTAATGTTGTTTCGGGATTGTAATAATTTGCAAAATATAATCGTGTAATACCCAGAACAGAATTTGACGTGTGATCACTATATGTGTCACTTGTGTCTGTTGATGGTATTTTTGAAGTGAACGATGTACCGCGACTAGTTCCACTAGCAGTATAAAAACGGTTAATAGTAGATTCACCCGTCCACATTTCTATTTGAGGACCATCAAAACGTAATTGTGCTTTATCATACAGGGGGGAATTACCATATGAAGTACCATTTGATTCATAACGATTGATTACTTTGGTAGATAATAAAGTATTGTTATTGTAAATACTTAGACCAGTTCCAACGTTACCTCTTCTTTGATAATTATAATCCGTAGCACCATTATCGGCATAATATATAACAATACTAATTAAATCATTTATATTATACTCTTGTTCCAAATCAATGGCCACAAACTGTTTTTGATTTTGTGTATTGTTCTTGTCGGTTGTACTGTTGGATGCACTTGTATAACTACTAGTTAAACTATTATCGTTAATCTTAGGACCCCTTGCAGCAGGAGTTGATGAACCATATGCGTCAAATGCAGATGTAATACCATTAAGTGCTACATTTGTAGCAGTGCCATCAATGTTTACCCATATTTGCAGTTCGTGTATAGAAATACGTGCATCTTTGTCCCCGTCCGAAGATATAATATAGTGATAACTTTTACGTTGAAATCCTTCTATTATACGCCGCACTTCTACTTTGTTGAATGTATTGACACACATATTTGAAACGTGTGGTGCGTAATATTTATTGGGACTACTAATGGGTTCGTCCATAGTAGACCATGCAAGATGTGATACAATATTATTACTACCATCCACAAAATTATTTTCATATTGTGTAACATTTCCAATGGCTGGACCGTCAATGCGATATACATGATCCACGTGTTCAATGTTTGTACGATAAACAATATTACCGTTATTACGTAATTCAATTTGTTTATCTTCCATTGCGTGAATACCATAACTGAGATCTCCACGAACATGACCTGAATAAATAACAATGGATTCTATTTGATTAATAGTGTAGTAGTTGTCTAATACAACATTCCACTGTGACGTCGCGTTTCCTGCTGCGGCATATCCATTTCCACTTATATCATTATCATTCGCATTAGCATTAGAAGATGTACTTCCATTTGAGCTAAGTGCAACATTATTACCGTTGATCCAAATCTGGACTTCGTTAATATTTAGATATTGCTGATCGAGATAACTATTAACATACAAACTATTAAACGTGTTTGATGTAATGTTTGTAATATAACTTGTAACTCTTTCAGTTGATTGTGTACTGCTATCACCGTGGTCTTGAATGTTTATAATTTTTGTAGATGATTCTGAATTTGAAAACGATGACACATTTCCAATGGCGGGACCGTCAAAACGATAAAATGGACGCCCAATACTTATAAGGTGATTATAAAGCAAATCGTCATTGTAATAAACTTGCAGTTGAGCACCAATAATACGGTCGTATATAAATTGACGACTGTTTGAAGCGCCGTTATCCATACGATTGTAAATAACAATACTTTCTAAATCTTTAATATTGTAAGAATCGCTTAATGTAAGTAATAACCAATCGTTTGTACGGTCAGATGTATGTAGCATATCATAGCCACCTGGTTTACTATCAAGAACACCATCAATTAAATTGACTGGACCGTATTGAGTATTATCGGAGTTAAACACAGATGATGCACTAGCAGTCGCACCATTAACACTGGCTGCAATATTTGTACCATTTATCCACACTTGTATTTCGGTAATATTTAAATAACTAGTGGATGTTTGTTGAAGTTTAACTTTGTTAAATAAAAAATGATTAATACCTGTGCCTGTAATAGTTGTCATAATTATTTATATATACACATTAGAATTAAAGAGACAATATACAAACATATTTTTAATTATAGTAAAATATGTTTAAAGTAGTGGGGGTTTCTCAATAATGGTAGAATGAAATCGTATTATTTTAAATCCATGGATAAGTAGTAGTATTATGAACTCCACTGTATATAATGTATCTTACTAATGTTGATGGTGGATAGTAATCAACGCTGTTTCCTGAATTGGCAATGGTATTGGGAACATTACTGATATTACGAGTACTATTTACATCGTAGTAATACTTGACCTCTGTATTCTCGTGTGCCTTTTCAATGGTATTTTTTAATATATGGCCGTTTCTGCTGGTGCTGCCACCTGGCAGGAAAGGCTGAATACCCAGACCATTTAACCAAAGGGACCCATTACTCCCATTGGCGGTGGGAATGACTACTACCTCGCGTAGAGCGTTTACCGCGTTGTTCTTGCCAGAGAAATGATAGGCGCCAGTGTGATCTTTGTTAAACGCGTGTCGCTCTACCACGCCTCCATTATGTGTAAATGGAAAATATTTATTAAAACTACTGTCATTCCCACCAATATGGGATGTACCACTAGTACCTTTAACAATATCATTATTCCAGTTAGAACTATCATAATTAACATCAACCGTGTGACTATGACTAACTAACTGCGATGCATTGAGTGTTTGATTTCCGCCAGTTTTACTTGAATCAACTGAAACATTTTCGTCAATTGCTATATTTATACCATCTACATCAGCAGAACCAACACCAGAACGCGTTGATAAATCTGGTACGTTAAAATTAGTTCCCGCCGTACCTCCATAGGTAATACCAATAATATCTGCCAACATTGGATAATCATCTGCATCATACAGGGTACCATCACAAAGAAGCCATCCACTTGGAACATTTGTTTGACCATTTGTGCCTCCAAAGATAATAATAGAACCAATGGGATAAACGCCATAACAATTCGCATTTCCGCCAACGACATTTAATGCATAGTTTTCAGCGTTTGTGGTGCCAATACCTACACCCGATTTATTAAACCGTACTTTTTCATTTGTATCACTCGAATCGCCGCTATTTAAAGTCATAAATTGTTTGCTTGAATTTGTATTAATAATTTCAACCGCGCTTGCGGTTGATGTATTCCCTGGTTTAATCACAACGTGTTCGGCGATTTGATTAACGGTTTGAATATTTTTAATATGGGTGGATGATTTATATTTGATATTTTCAATAATAGTATGTGGCAATGTTAAATTTCCTGTAATGTTTAAGTCTCCAATAAAACGCAAATCACCATCGGATGAAATCGTATTTGAAGCAATACGAATAGTATTATCGATTCCTTGTAAAGTGATTTCATCAGTAAATTCCAATTCGGTAAGTACTATGTTTTTATATATTGCGTTCTGGGTATACCGATTATACACACCAAAATGATTTCCTTGAAGTATTATATTATCGGTATCATAATGTGTATATAATAAAGTTTCGGTAGGAGAAGTTCCAGTTCTATCAATATCATAAGTAATATAAAATTTTATTGTATTATTAATAGCAATTGCTTTAAATCTATGATATTTAGTCTGGGACCATTCGGACGCCGTCCCACTTGCAATAGTTATAAAATTATTTATAAATTCAGGTGGATCTGAACCAACTATTTCCTCATATTCGATGTTATCTATATTTTTATATATCCACCACGTTCCTGAACCAGTGCTTCCATTCAATATAAAAACAAATCCAGTCCATTTACTATATGCCGCGTTATTACTACTATTGAAATTGTTGGGTTGACTCATAGATATGACAATACCGACCGCATCATTATCAACTGGTTTTATATCAACACTATACACATAATTCGTATAATTACCTGGATTAAACAGACAATGTCTTGCATGTTTGTTACCAGTCATTTTAATCGTTTTGTTCGTGGAATCAAGTGTATATGCAACTGAACCACTTGAACCACTTTCACGCCAATCTTTCCATGTTTGACCAGAATAACCATTACCAAAGTTGGCGTCATTGGCTGAATTATATATTTCATTATTCACCGCGTTAACGGAGTTTGTATTCAAGTAATGCATTGTCATAGATAAATCGTTACCTCCAAACAAAAAATCGTTTGGTGTATGGAAAGTATGTGCAACTTCCATTGTAACGTCCGGATTCAATGCTATGTCTATATCAGTGTTACTACTTTGTTTAATTCCAAAACGCGTAGCTTGGTCTTGTTTATAAATCAATGTATTGCCGTGAGACATATTTATTTGATTGCTTATAACCATTTTCATAGAATCACTTGCGCTAATGTGTTGAAGCGATTTATTATATTTTGTTACATAATCGAATTTGGCGTCGTAATTAATTCCGTGGTCACGGTCTGGATCGCCACCTCTGTGAAGTTTAATGTTTTTCCATCCAGAGATTGTACCTAATCCTGCTCCACCATTATTACCGTTATCCTCATCCATATCAGTAAACTCATAATCTTTTACACCAAAATGAGTTCCTTGATTAATTATATTATCTGTATCAATATGTGTGTGAAAAAGTACTTCTGTTGTTAGATTAAAAGTAATATAAAATTCTATAATATTATCATTGACTATTACTTTAAAGTTGTGAAAATCTGTTTTGGTAACACGAGTATCTGTTTCTGTAAAAAGCTCTGTTTCTGTTCCATTTACATATTTATGTGCAAAAACAGTATTAACTTCATCTTTAAACCCGAATGAAAACCCATTATAAGTATTACCGTCATTATTAAAATTATTATTTTGACTATATGAAAAAGCAATACCAACACCGTCATCATCATTTGCAAGTAAATCAGAGGTATAAATATAATTTGTATAATTACCAGGATTAAATAAACATATACGAGATGCTTGATTGTGGAGCATTTGAATACGTCTATCTGATGTAAATGTATATGAGTTAATTCCACCTTTATCACTATTACTATTCCAAAAACGCCAATCTTTCCATGTTTGTCCAGAACCATTACCAAAATTATTATCTGCATTTGAATTATAAATATAAGATTTTCCAACGGACAGTGTTTTTGGTTTTGACGCACCTTGACAATTTAACGCATAAAACCAATATGAAATATCATCGGGACTAAGTGCGTAATTAAAAACTTGATAAGACCCAATGTAACCTTGGAACTGTTGAGTGCTCTGTTTAAAATTAGTATCCCCACCTGTCCCGCCATTATACCCGCCAAATGTAATATACTGGTTATGTATATAAATACCTGTCGGTGTACCCTGAACAGGTTCAATATTTTCGCCGCTCCAATCCGAATTTATAATATTGTACCGAGTTGCATCTGTAAATGGTGCAAATACGCCATTTAAATATATTATTGGCGTTGAATAGGGTTTAATAACCAACGTAAGTGTATTCCATTGTGCAACTTCATATCCTTTCCAATTACCATTTATTTGAAATGTTTTTCCTCCACCATCATTGTCGTGAGCATACAATGTCCAGCCCTCATAATCCGGATTACTGTTTCCTATGCCTCCTCCTTTTCTTATTAATGAAAGTGTTCCTGAATTTGTAACCCGACTATTATTGCCCTCGCCTGTAATCGTTGCTCGCCAAAACTCATTATTTGCACTATTGGCGTCATTATCGTGTTTCACATAATAGCGAAATTGCAATGTAAAAACACCAGTGTCGGGTAATTGCATACTTGGTACAGAACAGTAGGAATTTACAATGGTTACGTCAGTTTCTTCTGTTCCAGTATAAGAATCCGGTGTAGCAGTTAACGCATGATTAATACCGTATGTTCCCAAATAGGTTTTGCTGTCATAACTGAGATTAAGACGATCTTTGATTTCGTTACCATTACCACGGACTTCGTCTTCAATGGAACCTTTTGCCCCGTATTTTTGGAAATAATAGGCACTTATAAGCCCATTGGTGGTGGATGGTGTGGCTATAATGGCTTTACCGTGTTCAAGTGTCACATTACCCGCAACCAATCGGTTTGCTTTAACATCACCGCGTGTAGATGCGTGGGTTTGAAAGGATGCATCTTCGGAGTGTAAAACATAACTATTGTCAATATATACGCGATTGCGCGCATTAAATTTATCGCCTCGGTGCGGTTTAATCAAATCTCCCAAGCAATATTCGTACCCGTCTAATGCAGTTGTCCAAAATGTTGCATCATCACTGGTTAAAGTACGGCCAAAAACCATATATGTCGAATAATATTTATGTTCAGCGTTTCCACTTGCACTTCCCACGCCAAATGTATAACTATATGGACGCAGCATTGTTCCAATATTTACGCCATCAATTGTGCCGGATACATTATTTGAAGTGTTATCATATGCTTTTTGTGGTGTTAACATTAAATTGCCATAATTACCAGGATAATCGGGCGTAACACCATCAATTGCATCATTATTTGTTAAACTTGTTGTAATTGTTGTGATTACTCCATTTACATATATTTCAGGAGACAAATGCGGTTTTATATTGACAACAATAAAGTGCCAAGTGTTTGTGGCTAATACACCAGTACTTGTTGTAAAATTAACATAACCATCGTTTTTAAAACCACCAAACTGAATAAATAATTTCGTATGGTCGCTACTGTCTGTTCTTATATTTAGTGTTCCGATTTGTTCGCTCGATGTGTAAATGCTTTGAATACCTGCATTATAAATATCTTCTCCCGCAGCATTCGATGATTTAAAATACCGCACACATATACTGAACTCGCCATTACTGGGTATTTTCATATCAGGTATAGACATAAAACTGCTAACATCCGCCCCACTTAAATCAAAACCATAGTTAGTAAGTTTAGTTTCATCATATACATTATGGCTAACGTCGCACGCGGCGTGACCTGAGCCGCGCACTACATCTTGAATAGACCCGACACCGCCGTCGACTTCAAAGAAATACCCGGCAATGGCGTCTTTAAAATAACGTTTAACGTCGCTATTATTCAGTTCCAATGCGTTTTCAATAATAAGAGCATTTGACGGGGCGCTACTCTCTACATCTACAAATGATTTACCCACAATTGCATTGTCTTTAATTTTAACAATGGGTCCTACTGTATTGACCGCAGTAGGTACAGGAGCATCATAAGAATTATTGGAAAAGCTCATATTATTATCAAAATTGGTCTGTATACGATGACCCAAACTGTCTGCATTTGAACCGGTTGAAAATACAGTAGCACTACTATCTAATAAAGTACGTGACCAGTATTGGTTTCCGCTTATTTCCAGTGCTAATCCCGACCCGCGTTTATAATATAATTTAGCGCCTCCTTCAAAATCGGGGTCGTCAATAGTCAATGAGTGTAAACCAATACTACCTGAAACATCGAGCATACATTGTGGGTCTGGATTGCCAATACCAACATAACCTTTATTATAATTAATATATTGAACGGTATAATCAGTGGGTTTAATGTATACCCCCATGTTATTATTGACAACCATTTTCATACCACTGTAAAATGGATAAATATAACCATTATAATAAATATTGTCTATGTTTGCTTGTGTGTTTATTGCCTTGTTCCAAATATCCACACGAAATATTTTTGACGTTGTATATGATGATGTATTACCAAGAGGTGCGCTTGCTCCAAAACTAACAAAATTATCATTATCCGTGTTATAATCTGCGGTGCCATAATTGGCATACATATCTGGAAAAGTATATCCCGCACTGGTAGTATGGTGAATAATTTCAGTGCGGTCTAAATACAGTTTAAAATTAAGACCTTCTCTAACAAGTACATAATTGTAAAGTGTTCCTTGTGTTAGCGTTTGTGATGATTGTGTCGTAGAATTATCTCGCTTATCAACCAGTTGTATATTGCCTGATGAATATTGATATTGAATTAATATACCATTATCTGCGTCGTATGATAAAGAGAGTATTTGGGAGTTTGATGTCAAATCATCCAGTGTCATCCACCACGAAATAGTAAAATCGTTGCTTCCAAAATTGGTGATTTCTTTTGGAAAGGCAGCCCAGACAGATGTTGTACCGTCTGTATATATACCAGTTGTAGTTGCAAGTGTTGCACCCCCAAATAACTGAAACGAAGCATCACTATATAAATCTGTTAAACTGGAAAAATTCTTGTTACCATATCCATCATTATAACCATAAAACTGAAATGTATTACTGGGAACCGGAAATGTGTCGGATACAAAAGTAGTGTTCGCACGGTCGCCAATAGAGTCATAATTTAATGTGGTCCAATTCGAATTGCGATAAAATTCAAAAATATTCGAAATTGTATTAAATCGCATTTGTCCATTTTCTCCTCGTGTATCTACACTACCTCCGGATGCAGGGTGTCTAGGAATGCGCAATGATTTTGTATTTTCAATAGTTACAATATTTCCGTGTGAAGGAGTTAAATTTGATAAATTTAATTCGTCAGGAATATGTAATATGTCTGAATGAGAAACGCCTTTATTTCGTATAGTAGTAGACATATTGTATATAATTATTAAAGGTATTAATAATTATATTTTATCATTAAATAAATAATTTATCATTAAATTAAAGTCTTTGTGATTTTTATTTTATATTACAATATCTGTGAATTAGAGAACCCCCGTATAAATAATGGATTTCATTTGGGTTGATTTTGGTAACCAATTATCATTACCATTTGTACTATTAGTAGTGCTCAATGAATGTGTTACCGTCACATCTTGATTAGCAATATCTAACACATTATCTTTGTTAATGTGAAATGGTAGATGTAGATTAGCATTTATATTAATTTTATCTGTATTATTATTTGCCATGTTAGAATACAAAACCTGTATAACATTATTACCACTACCGGATGTTGCCACGGATGTACCTGCTGGTGTTATTATATTATACATATGAGGAAATCTACTGCGTCTATGTACTTGAGCATTGTTAGAGTTACTCCATTCCATATTCCTGAATGCATTCACATTGGAATTAAATAATGGTAACATATGATTATTAGACATAGCACCATTGGCACTAGTAACATATTGTATTTTATTTTGTGTATCACTGTGTGCGTTCTTAAAAGATAAATCCCCGGGTGTTGTTGCAGTAACATTGTGACTATGACTTGTAAGTTGGTCGGATGTCATTTTATCATTTCCCATTGTGTTTGGTGTGGTAGTCGAGGTGTTGGACCCATATGCATAATAATGAGTATTAAAATTGGGTAATTTAAATGTACTATTATTTGCACTACCATATGTATTACCAATAATACTAAATAATTCGCTATAATCTGTTCTCACCAATGAGGTTCCATCACATAGTTTCCACCCAGGTGGAAGATTATTGCTAATATTATTATCAATAATATTATCCACTTGAAATGGATACATCATAATTGACCCAATTGGATAAATACCAAAAACGGTACCGCTTACATCTAAACCTCGGTGTGTATCAATGGTTCCGCGCTGATTTTCATTATTTACACCCGCTTGTCCGTCTGGTTGAATGTGTAATCCGGCATTTTTGGAAAAAGCTATATTTCTATTTGCAGCACTGCCTGCGCTTGTGCCCATTATTAATGGATTTTGTGCATTTGAACCACTGGCGTCTATTTTCAATCCCGAATCTTCATTATTTGCAAATATTTGAAATCCTGGCGCATTTATATCAGAATTGTGTTGTAAATAATCCGGAATGATGGTTTTAATCCCGCCGGACACATCATAATACACATTACCAGAAATATTTAAACTTCCGTCAATAATAACTTTTTGCGCAGCATTTAAATGAATGGAACTACCTCCTAAAATACCATCTCCTTGTAATTCTAAATGATTCACATCGACTGACCCATTTGCGGGTTTGCTGTTTGTAACAATTCGCGTAGCGCGTAACATAGAGGGTGTTGCATCATGTTCCGGACAAATACTGATTTTCTTTATGTTATGATTGTAAATATATTGTACATCTCGCTCAACAATAGCATTTGTAATCGTTCTGTTTACATCTATTGTAGTATTTCCATATGCACATTTATTTGTATTGATTAATGGATTAAGTACATTATTATCGGAAAAACACTTGATTGTATTGATTTCATTTATACTGAGTTCTTTTCCAAATGTAGCAACGTTGTAAATTTTCATTGGCAAAATGGATTCATTTGCGTTACTAAATCCATATGGTACTGATTGACCAATTGTCCATAAATTAGTGTCATTATCGGTAGAAAAACTACTAATTCCGTCATCAATAGCTGTGTTATTCGTTACAATTAACTCACCATTTAAATATAACTTTGTACTACTAGTTGTAAATGTGAATGTGAACTGAGTTATTCCATTAATAGATTTATTACCAGAATTAGTGGCGGCCACGGCGGCGCTAGGGTTAAAAATCGTAACATCAAATTGTCCATTACTATGATAATACGCACTGGTAATAGCAGGTAGGGTGCTATAATTTAGGGACAAAAGCGATGTTGATGAGTTGGTATCATTACCTTCTACTATTTCTGCGTAAAACATAATAGAAAATCCATTTTGTGCTTTTAAATGATCTGCTTCTGCTTTTGGTAACGATATGAAATCGGGTTGACTATTGACAGAACTATCGGGTTCTCCTAACATTAATACATTTTGTTTAATAAAGTTTGTCCAAGGTTCGAATGTAACCGCCGATTCCCCACTGGGTGCTTTACCTACACCCAAACTCAAATCACTATTGAACAAACTATATTGACTGCAATCTTTTCCGTGTGTTTTGTAATACGAATATGTTGCGTAATTGTCATTTTGTTCAAAATTCGGCACATAACTATAAATAATATTGTAATCATTGTCGTTTTGCGCATAATCGTAAAAACGTACATTTCGCAAATATCCAGTGTAATAAGATGCGTGAATGGATGGATCGATATCATTTGAACGACCTAATACGTTATTGTCATCTTGCGTTATAAGTGTACCATCATAAGTACCACTACTTGCCACACGGTCAGTCAATACATTGTCCACAAAAAAGGATAAATAAGGTTTACTATATGTGACTTTAACAGTATGCCAATCGTCGTCATTTAAACCAGTTGCATTAGGAGAAGTATAATCCTTATTAAAACCCATAAAAAATAAAGCACCACTAATCAATTTTATATTAAAACTAGCGCCAATAATCTCTGTTGTGGTTGTTTGTCCATAACCCGTTGAAATAAGCCCAGCATTATTACTGGTTGTTTTAAAGTCAAATTCAATGGTTCGTGGATTTGAACCTTTTACACATGTTAATCCTTCTTGTGTTAAATCAACAACACTAGATTCAGTGCCGTCAAAATATAATTCTTGGTCAATACCGTGTGTAAAGTATGGTTCGCTTGTATAATTTTTAATTTGAAATTCTAAATCGTAAATGCCTAAATCACTTGCTGCAAATGACGTTGCAACTGTTTTTGTTTCAGTTGGAACAATCCAATAATGTATATTTAATGCATCTGTTACGGGTGCAGTAACGTTATGTCTATTTTTTGCACTAATCGAGTTAATTTTAACATTATTATTTTCAATGGCAAACTCAATCCGGACCATTTTCCATACTGTACCACCGGAAGTCACCGGATCTAATATGCCAAAAAGATAATCATTAATTTTCACTTTTGTGATGTGTGTTACCATATATCCTGTACCGCCTGTATTACTGTTAAGATGCGTCCCTCCCATATATGCTTCGGTGGGAATTACTTCGGTTGCATTTAAATATTGATTTTGGATTGTGTATGTTTGGTTTACAACAACAAAATTGTCTGTTCCTCCGTTCCAAAGATAAGTGGCTTCTCCGTCCAAATGCATAAATGTAGTATAATTTTTGTTGGTTAGCTTTGTTTCCATTAAATCCACAATTGCATAATCTTTATAACCACCGGACACATCATGATTGTAAAGAGATTGTGTTCCATCAAAGCATGTATAAGTATTGGATATTTTACCATCTATAAGATTATTTTTTGCGTATCCAGTAGTTGCATCAACCGCGCCAAATACTCGATTACTTAAATCGGTTGATGTTGGTGGATTTGTCCAAGGACCATCAACATAAATGGAGCCATTTACGTTAAGTCCGGTTTCGTTATTTATAAAATCCTCGGAGTATTTGTAATTATTGTTTAAACTTAAATCGTTGTAATTTACTGGACCGGGTAAATATAAACGTTGTTTATTAATATCCATAAATGAATTTTCGGTTTCAAATACATGATGGTCACCTTCGGATATATAATTAATAGACCCAACGCCCATACCAGCGATTGCGTCGTACGAAGTCAAATGCATTTGAACACCAATGCCGGATGTGTTGTCTATTTCAATGCGATTGGGTCCTTGTGTATTTAAATAGTTAGGTGCATTTGCATTGTCCATAATCATTTTTGATGTTTGACTACTGCTTGCGACGTCAAACGTAATAGACCCTTCACTTACGTGGTCGTAAAAATGGATATTTCGCATTTGACCATAAAATGGAGAAGGATAACTATTATCATTAGACCTACCAATACGATTAGTATCACCTTGTGTATTCATTTCTCCGCTTTTATCTTTTATAGTATAACCGTCAGTTGATTCAGTATTGCTATTACTATGAACGCCAATATATGCCGGGCGTTTTATATGATCAACATAACACGTAAAATAGTCGTTGTCGTATGTAATTCTATAATGATGCCAGTGTCCGTCAAATACTTCGTCTTCACTTAAATCCCAATCAACTTGACCAAGACCACCATATCTCACAATGGCTAATTTATCTTTCGCCTGACGTATATTAAATGTCTGTTTATTACTGAGGCGGTTACCCGTTGCTATAAAATTAGAATATTGTGTATCAGTACCAATGCTTGAAGTTCCCTTAGATAAATTAAAAATAGAGTTAATTTCGAATTCAAATGTGCGCGGTGCTTTACCTTTTATGCATTTAAATCCATTGGCTGTTAAATCCACATCGGTATTATTAAACGTAATAGGATTATTTACACCATATGAAAAATAAGGTTTTTTGTTTCCAATGTATGCGCGGGATGCATTTAAACTTTGATGTATTTTTAGTTTTCCTTGGCTTCCATAAATACGGAACGATGACAATGCAACGTTATTTACATCTCCATTTGTTTGAGTAACAATAAAAATATATTTTAAAAACGGAGAACTTTGCATATTTTTACCTTGTTCGGCGTAATATGAAAACTGTGCCAGGTTTGCATCGCTCGATATAACGGAAGAACCATGCACACCCGCACCGCCAAAATAACCTAATTTATAATAATCTACACTGTCATTGGTAGCAATAACAAACACTCGCTTTATGCGTCTAATTACTGGATTAGTTCCTTTTTCAAGATTTACAGTAAAATGATCCAATGTAATCGGGTTTGGCATTTGTAAAGAAAACCACCATCCATAAATACCCAAATCTTGATAATTGGGTGCGTTTGTGTTTGCAATATATGACGGATTATCATATATATTGTTTTCCTTACTAACAAGATGTTGGGTGTCACCACTAGAAGGAATGCCGGAAAATAAATGTTTATATCCCAGATTATTTGTCTCTACACTTGCCATAGACAAATAATAACGTCCACGACCATAACTTAAATTGTTTTGACTAACATCAAAATAAACGTATATTTGTTCAGCATTTTGTGATGTACCATTGGCAGTTGTTAAATTTGCATGAGCAAGTGTTTTAAATGAACTTGGGCGGATTTTGCATGGTGGAAAGTACAACATTTTTTCATTATTAAATCCTCCACTATTGTCCATTATTATGCTACCCGCTTTTGAAATATTTACCGCATCTTTGGCCAATGTTTTGTCGTAAATCACCATATTATCGTTTTCTAATATGGATGTTGTACCAATACCCACTGCTCCCTCAACATACAATGTATTTGTATTGACTTGCAACCCATCGTATGTGCTTCCAATGGCGACACTACCCCCAATATTTAATTCGGCGTTTCCTCTTCCGTTTTTAATACGTGTGTTTGTTTTGTTAAAATCCAATGACGTACCATTGTTCATTGAAAGCGTCACCCCGTCACTTATGGTAAGTTTATTGTTATAATCCCCATCACCTATTGTTGCATTTTCGTGTTCCAATGATATACTTTGATAAGCGGGATTACTTACGATGGGAACGTCAGGATTAATATATCCATTGTCATAAATAATCTTTGCATCGTTTGCATTATTGAAACCTTTATTTTTCCATATATCAAATCTATATACATCAATTTTTGCATAATTGAGTGGGCCTGGGGTGGTTTGGTTTCGCGGTATAGCATATCCGATTTGATAATCTCTATCTACAAATGAGACAGTAGTTATATATTCAAGTACTTTAATCCCATCTATAAATAAACGCATTTTACCATCTTTTCGGGATATAACATAATTATGAATTGTGCCGTCGGGCGTGTAAAGATGAACTGGATTGGGATAAACGTTATCATTCGTAATATTACCAAGAGAACCTGTTGTGTCGATAACATATATTTTATGCGGCACGTTTTTATCCACCGCTAAGCTAAAACTCGGCGCGTCATTGTACCCACCACTAAATATAGGTGTGTAAATACTTGTTGATGGATATACGTCTTTGAATTCTATCCATAAACTCAATGTAAAATCGTTATTTTTAAACCCCAATATACTGCTTGGTATGTTAATATAATCATCCACCCCATCAAGTGCTACACCAAGATAAGAAGTTGTTGCGCTGCCATTTAATACCAAACTTTCGCCACTACCGTATACATCGGTTAAACTTGCTTGATTTCCATTTAATATAAAACTATAATTAGCAACGTGATTATTATTATTATAACGCACACTTCCTCTGGCACTCGTAAACATAGGGTCATAAAACTCAATATCTGTTGAAACGCCAAGGCTACCATTGACATCCAATGTTGTTTGTGGATTCGTTGAACCAATACCAACATTTCCGTAATTCGTCATTGTAATGTCTTCATTTATAGAACTTAATACAATGTAACCATCTACGTGTTGTGTAAATGCAGCATATGTTAAAAAATAATGGTGATGTATTTGCATATAATAAATTGTTCCTTCAAACCAATTATTACTATCTCCGCCAAAATAAAAACCGTCATTTAACGTTAAATTTTGGTAATAATCTTGTGTTTCGGAAATCGAAACAGGGGTAACATCATCTGTTTCATTATAAATGGTATATGTAATTGTTTTGTCACCATTGTAACTAATAATTGCAATATAATCTTTATTTGCTGCCACGGTTGCGTTGTTGTCACCAGTTGCAAGGGAATTTATTGTATTATTATTGTCAGTGGTGCTAGAATGAATATATCCTCGCCCCCAATCTAATGTTGTGCCGTGTGTGCCAAAAAACCCATCATCTTCTTCTGTAACGTTCTCAATATCAAAGAATCTTTTAATAATTTCTTGCGAAACACCTATTGCGCGTGAACTGTCGTCAAATTTAACTTTTAAGACAATGGATAAGGGTGTTCCTTGAATATTTTTGGCACCTTTTAAATTTCCACTACCGATTATATCTATAAGTAGACGATTACCATTACTGTCATTCTTAAATTCAATATTTTCCATACTTATATCGAGAACTGCATTTTGACCAATATGAGATGTAAATAACGACATATTTGCGTCAGAATTTACATAAACTGTTCCTGACTCGTTTGTAATACCCCCTTTAATCACTTTCCACGATGTTCCGTCATACCCTTTATAGCAATTAAACATTGTATTGTAATAAATAGACCCTTTTGATTGTTCAGGCGTAATTATTTCTGGGTCTATGGTATGGTTCGGTATTTGTAATGCGCCCGTGCTATGAATTTTTAAATCACTGTTATTTTGTACTTTACTTACATTAACTCCGCCAGATATATCCAATATTTTTATTTTTTGAGGGTCATCTATAAACAAATCTTTGTAAACGGCTACGCGGTGGATTTTTCCTTTAAATTTATTATCAGTGTGCATGTTTCCATTATAAAAATGTACGTTTCGTAAATAACCCGTATATCTATTAAGTTTAGGATCTACATTTGCACCTAAATAAGCTACACCGCCATTAGATGGAGTAATTAATGTAGTTAAACCATCAGTTAATACAAGTTTTTTGTCAAGATAAATTTGTATGTTACTTCCATCCCAAGAAATAGAAACAAAATGCCATTGTCCATCACGAATATCGTTGTGACTAGCAGCCGATGTATAAGGACCATATCCAGAAATCCATAACTTACCATATTGATCTATTACTACATTAAAACGCTCACCAGATGTAGTACCCGTACTACCAGTACCAATTAAAACAACATTGCTACCATTTACTGCGGTTGTTTTCATTTCAAATGTTACAGTACGAGCAGCATTATCAGCCATCCACGCAAATCCCGCATTTGCAAACAGTGTTGTTCCATTACGTGTAATGTTACCAGAATCATTTAAATTTATAACATTTGATGTTGTACCATCAAAATAAAATTCATTGCTACCATTATATGGTGTATTAAATGAAAATTTCGGGGTTCTATTACCAATACTAATATTAAACATCGAATCTTTACCATTATTTAAGTTATTTGGTTTTATTTCATTAATACTCGTTTGTCTTAGTTCTGTTTTCACTATTTTTCCATCTAACATAAAATTAACATTATAACTCCCATCTGAACTAACCACCAATTGATGTGTAGTGTTTATGTCGGGTAATAAATTAATTGAGTTGTTGTGGGGTGTGTCAAAATTACTATCAGTATTATCTGTTGATGTTGTAGCAGTACTTGGAAGCATATTTGCATAAGAAATATAATGGGTATTGTTTAATCTCCACGTATAATGGTCATTTGTGGGTGTGTTTAATGGATTTTGCTCAATTGTGAAATTACCAGCGACTACATTATCTCGACCCATACTAAATATTGGACCGAGATAATCGTTTACGGTGTCTGTGCTGTAATTAATGTCAATGGTGAACGGCGTTGAGCCACTGATATCTTCATCGGGCGTTATATTTACATATGAAAACATATTTCCGTCAAACACGTGCGATGTAAAATCATTATAATACATTGGTTTTAATGTGCTATTACCTATTCCAGTGGAATCTATAAACGTGGTATTGGATGGTTCATAACCATAGACGCCCAATTCGGTTATTTCAAGATAATTCCCCGGTAGTGTAGTTTGAGTGAAAATAAATACGAATTCATTGTATGTGTTATTTAATGTTTTTACTAACATTTCAAAAGTGCCATCTTTTAATTGTTTATGTGCATTATCTACAATCGTAGTATAATGCGTACCATCTGTACTTCCCAATACGGTTATTGTTTTTGGGAATGGTTCAGTAATACCGCCAATGTAAAATTTGGTTGGAATAATACCATTGGGACTACTATCTACTGCACTTAATTCTATTATCTCCTCTGGGTCGTCCTCATATGCGTATTGAGTAACCGCTGCAACAGCCGGGATTTTTAAACTGACCCACTGTCCGGGAATACCATTTGTTCCTGATGCGATATGTGTTTTACTACCATCACTATCTTTAATAAAATTTGTCATATAATAGTTATCCACAGCTTGATTATTTGTGGCGGCTTCGTAACCTCCGTCAATTGCGTAATCCAGATAATGACCAATGGATAAATTATAATGCAGTTTACCGATAAAATTATATATACTACTGGATTTATTTGCGTGTCTTCCAAAATATATAAGACGGTCAGAATTCACAGTACTAATACTTAAATTGGTTCCAGGGGGAAGAAAACTTTTTGTTATATAACTGGCTGCATCTATGTTTTGCCCCGATTCAATAATTTTAAGTTGCACATTATTTGTAGCCGCTATAGAACTTATTGTTGTTCCATTATATCTACATCTTAAATGGTAAATTTTTCCGTCATTTAAATTTGAAAAACTATCACTAAAATCAACACTATAACTCGCACCTCCTGCACTTATTTTAATCGTACCATTATGCATATAAATCGTAAATGATTGTCTATCGACCTGAGAACCACCAACGGAAAACATTGCCCTATCTGGACCGGATTGAAGAGTGCTAAAATAAAAATCAATTGTAAATGCATTGTGTCCGTTAAATGCACCATAATATTCAGCTGAGGTATTATCGCTCGAAATAATACCATTTTGAAAAAGGAAATTAGAATTGCTCATTGCGGTGTGTAATGTAAGTATTCCCTGACTTTGTGTATTATGTACATAATTATAGCTATTTGCGCCCGTGAGTGTTGTATGATTATTCCCGGTTAATCCTAATCTTAACGTATCTTCGCTAGTAGTTGCGGTAGTCTGTGTTTCAAATATTTTAAAAAGACCACCCACGGCAGGAGTATCAATACTAGCACCAGCACTGGTCTTGTTTGACCCCCAATTTAAAGCGCCTATTTTAACTTCATAGTCACCATTGCCATAATCAGCCCCAGCCACCGATACATTCATCGTTTGTCCAGATGTAGAATTTGTTATGTTAGTATTAGTATTGGAATCTCGTAACGTACTTGGAACAATTGCATCGGTTCCATTTGTTAATTTTATAGGTGGATACCTTTTTTCCAATGATGATGTCATAATATATATAATTTAAATAGAATTTATATTAGTTTTTGCAAATACAACTAAACCATAAATAAATCAATGATTTATGGTTTTATAACTCCTAATTATTTTTGTTCGAGAACAAATACACGCTCTTTAAGTTCGGTATTTTCAGTTGCGAGTTTATCAACCTTCACACTGAGTTCTTTAATGGCTTCGATTAATGGCGCAATCATATTTCCATATGCAACTCGCTTTCCAGTTTTACTTTCCGACACAATTTCTGGATATACCTGTTCTAATTCTTGGGCAATTAAACCAATATGCGTTGCTTCTGTATCTTCTAAATCAATACGATTATATGAAACCCCTTGTAATTTATTGATTTTTTCCAATGCTTTTTCTAGTGGTTTAATATTTGTTTTTAACTTTACATCTGAACTGGAAGAGATTGTTCCAGTTGCAATTATGTTTCCGAAAACGTCCAATGCTTGTGAAGGATTGTTATTGTTAATACCAACCCGACCATTATTTCCATCAATCGTAAATATTTCAGTCCTGTTATCACTTTCAAGGAACCGGAAATATCTATCACTATACAAAAACATACTGGCGGGGTTCGTGTTATCATACTTTATGCCTCCGTTGATGGAGGCATTTGCGTTCTTAGCAAAAATTATCTGGCGGTCGGCGGACTCCCCCTTTAAATATATATCACCCTCACATTGCATACTTCCTACTACGTGTAACTTCTCGCCTGGCGCTGTTGTGCCTATGCCGACATTACTAGTGCTGGTGGGTTGTAATAAGATATGTTTGTTTGATGCTGTTGTTATTGTAACATCATCGGTTGCATTTACACTAAGATCAGTTAATGTTCCAACGGTAGTAATATTAGATTGATTTGCACTCACTAATTTACCTGTAATCTCACCATTTGCAGTTCCTGCACTTAATGAAGTGCCCGTAATCGCACCACCTTGTATAAAACTGGTTCCAACATTTATACTTCCAAAATCCGAGGTTATAGAACCACCATTTAATTCCCCAACAATTGTAATATTAGGTTGCGAAACTGTTGTGAGTGTACCCTGAATGTATGTGGCGCTCAAATCGCCAGCAATATATAAATCGCCAGCAATATATAAATCGGCATTAAAACTACTATCATCAGTCACTTCTAATTGTGTTAATATTCCCACACTTGTAATTGCGGGTTGTGCCTCATCAGTTACAGTAGCAGCAGAACCAGTAACGCTTCCTGTAATATCGGCAGTGACAGTTAAACCAGTTAATGTTCCAACACTTGTTAACCCCTCCATTGTAGTAATATTAGGTT
>Ga0209533_1001216_pt1 | contig 24193 bp, 20 predicted proteins | sample COG_04_FD_184748 | JGI IMG/M metagenome (GOLD analysis project Ga0209533, IMG submission 184748) | Pelagic Microbial community sample from North Sea - COGITO 998_met_04 (SPAdes) (version 2) | ecosystem: Environmental > Aquatic > Marine > Neritic zone/Coastal water | place: Helgoland, sampling...
TCTCCAGGCTCTTTTTTCTTCCCTATCTTTTAGGGATTTGAGTAAATTTTTGATTCTAGCTTGGTCTTTTTTATCATCAAGATGAATAAAGTAATAAGTTAGTAGGCAGCCCATTGCGTAATTAAGATTAGTTTTTTTTAGGGTTGCCAGAATCAAAGAAATTTGGCTGAGTCATAAAAGAATGAAGTTTAGGCATGGTAATATTATTGCCTAGATTTCGTCCCCGATATTTTTTATTACCGCGTGTAGTTGTTGCGCTTTTAATGTAGCGCTCAATACTAATGAGCTTGTATTTCGTCTGCCCTAAGGAGTATTCGGTATTAGACATGTATTCAGCTATGCCTTCAGTGAACCATTTCATGTCATTGTCATAGTAAGCGATATCAGTAAGGGCATGCACAATTTCATGAGGAATAGTTGTACTGTCGCCACTGTAATCAAAGCTAATGTTACTGCCTATTCGCTTCACTCCTAAATAATCAAAGCATACTTTGATATGAGTGTTGTCTTTTCGCACAAAACAGACACCAGCAGACCCCTCAATTCCTCCGTTTTTGATGTAATCTCGTTTAAAATTATAAACTTCAATAGGGATTTTTCTGCTAGATGAGTTATGGATGTCATGAAAAAATGGGATTGCCGAGGCGTAGGCATGTGTCGCTTCAAAGATTCGACTAAAATTGCGAATAGCCGTAGTGGCCAATTTGACATCAGATAAGAAAGTGAAGTTAGCAGTTTCATAGGTGTAAATACCTTCACTTTCCCCAGTAAACTCTGCAGTATGAGAAGATAAATCTAATTGAGCTTCTTTGGGCCAAGGTTTATCCCAATCTAAGGTGGTTTGATGAGTTGCGCTCGACTGTGTTGGTTGCTCAGAATTTGAAAATAGTTGAATAAATTCCTGATCTGATTGACAGAGGTTGATGATGGGGTAGAGTGTATCTAAGCCATTACTTAACTTAAGTTGGGCTTTTCCTGATTGAACACTAATGAGTTCTGCTTGAATTTTTTGGCCTTGAGTATTGGTCCATTCGCGCATTTGAGCTTGAGTAAAATAATTGAGGCCTAGGCTTATGATGCTGACTATCCAGCAGAGCTTTGTGATTGAGCGCATAAAAAGCATTGTACGGATTGTTTGAGTCGAGGCAACTCATTTTTATGAAAAATTATCAGAATAAAAACAAGAAGGTTTAGGCTTTTCTGGCGACCCTGTTTTCAAGGTTTTTTTGAGCCAGTTTAGCAAGTCAATTATGCTATCTTAAATTGATGTTTTCATGTGTTGGGAAACTATAGTGAAACAGCTGATTTCAAGTTGTATTTCTTTAATTTTTTAGTGTAGAAAAAAATGCATTTTTTAGCATAATTTTTTCTTGCAATCCTAAGTCGTTCTCTTTAGATTTTAATCATTATGATGTCAGCTGAAAATAACGATTCTTTAGAGGAACCAAAAGTGCTAAAATCTGAGCAGGAGGATGCGGATACAAGCGTCTCGTCTGAACAGGATTATAATGCGGGCCAAATTGATAAATTAGAAGGGCTTGAAGCGGTGAGAAAGCGTCCGGGTATGTATATTGGTGATCCTGATATACGCGGTTTACATCATTGTGTTTTTGAAGTGCTAGATAACTCTATTGATGAGCATTTAGCTGGTTACTGTAATTTAATTCAAGTGGTATTGCACGATGATGGGTCAGCTTCTATTTCTGATGATGGGCGAGGGATTCCAGTAGATGTGCATCCTAAATTTGGCATTCCGGCAGTAGAGCTTGTATTAACTAGCTTGCACGCAGGCGGCAAGTTTGGACAAGGAGCTTACAAGTATTCAGGTGGTTTGCATGGAGTAGGAGCTAAATGTGTGAATGCTCTTTCAGACTGGTTTAAGGCTGAGATTACTCGTGACAAACAGATTCATGAAATTACGTTTGAGAGAGGTAAGACTAAGGATGAGCTCAAGGTTGTGGGTTCAGCACCCGATGGCAAGACAGGCACCAAGATTACGTTTTATCCAGATGCTACTATTTTTGTGGATACAATTTTATTTGAATTTGATCGCTTAGCGGTGAGGTTGCGTGAGTTGGCGTTTCTTAACCCAGGTTTGCGTATTAAACTTGAAGATGAGCGTATTGAGTCCGCTAAACAAGAGGAATTTTACTATGCTCGAGGTATTGAGGAATTCGTAGAGCAGTTAGGTGCTAGTAAGACGCTCGTGCATAACGATGTGGTTTCCGTTAAAGGTAAGCGAGAAGTCGAAATTGATTATGATGGCAAAACAGTTAAAGATGATGTTTTTGCAGATGTTGTGTTTCAGTACAATGACAGCTATCAAGATAATATTTTGTGTTTTGCTAACTCCATTCCAAATGCTGATGGAGGGGCGCACTTAACTGGATTTAGGGGGGCTTTGACTCGCTCTATCAATCAGTATGCTAAAGCAAATAAAATTCTCAAAGATAAAGATCCAGCTCTCTCAGGCGATGATGTTCGTGAGGGAATTGTCTGTGTAATTAGTGTAAAAATGCCTAATCCTCGATTTAGCTCCCAAACCAAGGATAAGTTGGTTAACGCTGAAATTGAAGGTGTGGTAAGCTCTATTGTTTATGAAGGACTGCAAGAATATTTTGAAGAAAATCCTAATTTGGCTAAAATCATTATTGATAAAGCCGTAAACGCTGCTAGAGCTCGTGAAGCCGCTCGTAAGGCTCGTGAAACAGTGCGTAAATCAGTGCTTTCAGGTGGAGGATTGCCAGGCAAGCTTGCTGATTGCTCAGAAAGAGACCCGGAAAAATCAGAAATCTTTATTGTAGAGGGTGATTCAGCAGGTGGCTCAGCTAAGTCTGGTCGTGATCGTACAACGCAAGCTATTTTGCCGTTACGTGGTAAAGTGATCAATGTAGAAAAAGCTCGCCTACACCGTGCCTTGGAAAATAAGGAGATCCAAACTATGATTACTGCTATTGGAGCAGGTATTGGAGAGGGCGATCAAGAAGGAGCGTTTGACATTAGTAAGGTCCGTTACCATAAAGTAGTGATTATGACAGATGCGGATGTTGATGGCTCTCATATTAGGACTTTGTTGCTGACTTTCTTCTGTCGTCATATGCCAGATTTGGTTAAAAAAGGTTATCTCTATATCGCTCAGCCACCACTTTATAAAGTGACTCGCAAAAAGAAGGAGACTTATGTGGCTAATGATGATGAACTCAATCAAATTCTGATTAATTTAGGTGCAGAAGATATTAAATTGCGCCAACATGGCACGGATAATATTGTAGAGGCGGACTTGCTCAAACAGGTGCTTGAATTACTTGCAAGCTTGCGTAAATTTGTTAAAGATGTAGAGGGTAATGGAGGCAATTTTAAAGATTTATTAAGCAAGCGTACAGAGGCAGGTTTGCCAGATTGGTTAGTAAGTATTAAGGAAGGAAATAACGAAGAGGTGCTTTATTTTGCAAACGAGGGGCAGCTTAAAGATTTTGCTTTAGAAAATCGTGATTTAGGCTTGTTTGATGAAGAGCTAAGTGAGGAAGAAGTCGCAGAATTCAAGGTTAAATATAACGGGATTATGAGACGCTCATTAAAATATCGCCTAATTGAATCTAGAGCTATTGATAAAATACTTACTCGTTTAGATGAGTTAGGTTTAAAAACTAACCCTTTCTTTTCAGAAGATATTCCAGTTTATGAGCTCGTTGAGCAAGATGGAGATCAAGAGCTTGTAGTTCCAGTATTTGATTTGTTTACAATTTTAGATAAGGTGTTGGAAATCGGGCGTAAAGGAATGCGTATTGGTCGATTTAAAGGTCTAGGCGAAATGGATGCGGAAGAGCTTTATGAAACAACGATGGACCCAAACAAACGTCAGTTGTTGCAAGTTCGTTTAGATGAGGAAAATGCCATAGAAGCAGATCAAATATTTGACATTCTCATGGGGGATGTAGTCGAGCCGCGTAAGCGATTTATTGAGGATAATGCCTTAAAAGTTCAAAACCTAGACGTTTAATTAATTAGTAAAAATTTTTTCTTATGAGCGAACAAATCAAATCAATCAATGTAGCTGATGAAATGTCTGCCTCCTTTTTGGAGTATTCAATGTCAGTTATTATTTCTCGTGCTCTACCTGATATTCGTGATGGTCTTAAGCCTTCGCAGCGCCGTGTGCTCTACACGATGCATCATGATCTATCTCTATACCCGAGCAAGCCTAGGCGTAAATGTGCTAAAATTGTAGGTGATACAATGGGTAACTATCACCCGCATGGTGATTCCTCTATCTATTCTACATTGACTAACATGGCTCAGCCATGGTCTATGCGAGAAACCTTTGTTGATGGACAAGGTAACTTTGGCTCTATCGACGGTGATTCTCCGGCAGCGATGAGATATACAGAAGCTAAGCTCACCCATATGGGGGCAGCTATGCTCACTGATTTAGAAAAAGATACTGTTGATTTAACAGTAACTTACGATGAAGAAAACGTTGAACCTGTTGTGTTGCCAGCAGCTATTCCTAACTTACTCGTTAATGGAGGCACAGGTATTGCTGTAGGTATGGCGACTAATATTCCTGCGCATAATCTCGGTGAGGTGATTGACGGTGTTTGTGCTCGTATTGATAATCCACAAATTTCAATCAATGAGATGAAGGAGTTTATCAAAGGTCCTGATTTTCCTGTTGCTTGTGAAATCCGTGGATTTAAAGGTATTGATAAGTATTTCCATACGGGCCGAGGCTCCGTCAAAATGCGAGGCGTCATGGAGGTTAGCGAGAGTAAAACAGGTGCTAATATTATTACGATTACTCAAGTGCCACAAGGGGTTAACCCTTCTATCCTACAACAACGTATTGCTGAGTTGGTTAAGGATAAAATCCTTCTTGATATTTCAGGTATTCGTGATTTATCAGGCAAAGGCAATATCGCTATTGAAATCACCCTCAAGCGTGAGGCTCGTCCTCAGGTGGTGGTAAACCAAATCTTTAAATTGACAGCTATGGAAACCTCATTTGGGGTGAATATGCTCGCCATTCATAAGCGTAGACCTAAGCAGATTAGCATTATGGATGCTTTAGATGCTTTTATTGAGCATCGCCGTGAAGTAGTTATGCGTCGTACCCGCTACTTGCTTGGTAAGGCTGAGGATAAGGCGGAAAATTTAGAAGCCTTCTTACTTGCTTTGGATAATCTTGATGACTTCATCAAAATGATTCGTGATTCAAAAAATCGTGAAGAAGCAAGAGTTAAAATTAAAGCTTATCATTTCACAACTAAAGAAGCAGAAGCTTTGGGTATTTTGATTCGTGGACAAGCCAGTGTTCATGGAGATAATTATAAATTCACAGATAAGCAGGTAAACGCGATACTTGAGCTTCGTCTCTATCAACTAACAGGCATGGAGCAGGATAAGGTTAAGCAAGAATATTTAGGCTTGCTTGATCAAATTAAAGACTTTTTAGATATCTTAGAGAGAGAGTCTAGGGTGCTAAGCATTATCAAAGAAGAATTACTTGAAATCAAAGACAAGTACGCAACCCCACGTCGTTGTCCTATTCTTCCTGATGAGGGGGAAATAGCGATCGAAGATCTTATTGCTAATGAAAGTATGATGGTAAGTGTCAGTCATAGTGGTTATATCAAGCGCACTCTCTCTACAGAATACCGTGTTCAATCACGTGGAGGCAAGGGCGTCAAAGCTATGTCTACAGCTCGTGCTAACAAGGATAGTGATGATTTTGTGGAGCATCTATTCTCGGCACAAGCCCATGATTATTTATTAGTATTTACGAATTTAGGCCGTCTCTATGTAGAACGTGTTTACAATTTACCAGAAGGCGCACGTAATGCCAAGGGACGCAGTATCCACAATATTTTAGACCTACAAGAAGGTGAAACTATTGCGACTATACTCCCACTGTCACGTGTAGTTGATGAAGAAAATAATGATGTCACATTTGGCGAAGGGCAGGGATATGTATTCTTTGCGACTCGTACAGGTCGTATCAAAAAGACAGACTTATCACTCTACAAAAACCACCGCCAAAAAGGCATCATAGCTATCGAAATTGAGGAAGGTAATGAGCTCATTGGTGCAGGACTCACTACTGGCACTGATGAATTAGTACTCGTCACTCATGAGGGAATAAGCCTTAAGTTTAATGAAGAGCAGGCTCGACCAATGGGTAGAGGCGCCAAAGGTGTTACAGGTATTCGTCCACGAGAAGGTGATTATGTTGTGAGTCTTGTGATTGCTGATTCAGAAGCTACACTGCTTGTTGTTTCAGAAAAAGGCTTAGGTAAGCGTACCGCTTTTGAAGAATACAGACTTCAGTCACGTGGTGGCAAAGGAGTGATTACCATGAAATGTACTGAAAAAACAGGCAAGGTAATCAAAGCCGTGCCGGTTAAACTCGACGAAGAACTCATGCTCATCACAGATGGAGGTCAGAGTCTACGTACCCGTGTCGCTGAAATCCGTGAAACAGGACGTAATGCGCAAGGAGTTAAACTATTAACTCTTGGGAATAAAGAACTCATTAAGGATGTAGCTGTTGTCATTGCTGAAGAGGAAGAAGAAGGAACTGTTGGTGATGAAGCGACTCAAGGCAATGAGGAAGCGTAATCACAAACAATCTTTATAATGCGCAAGGAGTTAAACTATTAACTCTTGGGAATAAAGAACTCATTAAGGATGTAGCTGTTGTCATTGCTGAAGAGGAAGAAGAAGGAACTGTTGGTGATGAAGCGACTCAAGGCAATGAGGAAGCGTAATCACAAACAATCCTTATAATGCGCAAGGAGTTAAACTATTAACTCTTGGGAATAAAGAACTCATTAAGGATGTAGCTGTTGTCATTGCTGAAGAGGAAGAAGAAGGAGCTGTTGGTGATGAAGCGACTCAAGGCAATGAGGAAGCGTAATCACAAACAATCCTTATAATGCGCAAGGAGTTAAACTATTAACTCTTGGGAATAAAGAACTCATTAAGGATGTAGCTGTTGTCATTGCTGAAGAGGAAGAAGAAGGAACTGTTGGTGATGAAGCGACTCAAGGTAATGAGGAAGCGTAATTATCAAACCTATCATATGATAACTACACTTCTAGGAGTCTGACTCTAGGCTTTTTTTACAGACATCATCTCAACTGTACCCCTATAAAGTATGTATCAATTAACTCCTTTTGAGCCAATGGGTATAGAGTTATCGATACGTGCTAACCTAGCGTGGGAAGATGATTGTTTAGAATTAAATTTTGTCATTGATGGAGAGATAGCTCTGATTGATTTGCCAGAGTCTAATAGTTCAAAAGAAAGAATTCTAGGTCTATGGGAGTCGACTTGCTTTGAGCTATTTATTAAAGATGCAAATTCTTCTAAATATTTAGAATTTAATTTTTCTGCTAGCGGGGATTGGAATTGTTATGCCTTTGAGCATTATCGTTCTGATTTAAACGAGTATTTGCCTATGAAATCCTCTGCTTTAAAAATGCTAAATAAACACTCTAAAAATACATATAACTACCAAGTAATAATAGATACTACTCAATTACCAGAAGCTTTTAAGCAGGTTGGTCAGAGAATGTTAGGCTTAAGTGCTGTGATTAAAATAGGAGATGAATTGTCTTATTGGGCGCTTAAACATCCACAAAATAAGCCTGATTTTCATAGCGAAGCAGGTTTTTCTATAGTCTTATAAAATGGTGTCGATTTACACCCTTAAATCTTGATTAATAAGAATAACTTTTCTAAAGTCATTTCTATTATGAAAGTGTATTTTATAGCTAGTTTAGTGTTAGCTGCAGCCTGGGTTCAAGCTGATGTCACAGTAAGTATTTTTAACCAAGGAGTAGCTGAAAGTGACGGCGTTGGAAATAGCCAAACATTTAGTTATCAGTCAAGCAAAGTAAAAGCTGATTTATTGCAACATAGATTTGCTGTGCAAGGTAATCGAGATTTCTCTTTTTACAAAGTTTATACTGATTACACTTATACTCGTTTGGAGTGGGAGCCTCAGCAGTTTGAATTAGAGAATTATGGGTTAGGTTTGACTGTCGGTGAGATTAATAACGGCAAAGGTCGTTGGAGCTATTTAGCGAATATTCACACTGCGCTGCGCCAACAGCGTGGGTTAAGTGCTGATATAAGCGATATGAGAACTATAGGTTTTGTTTTTGGGACTTATCAGGTTAAAAAACCATGGTGGGGAGAGAGCTTATCATGGAGTGTGGGCCTTGCGTATCTCGATCTTGAAGATGGAGAGAGTGTTATCCCTATCGCTGCTTTTAAGTGGAAGCTTAATGAAGATTGGCTCCTTGAGTCTAAGAGCACAACTATCAACTCTCATTACAGTCTGAATAATAGCTGGACTTGGAAATCGATGATTGGACGTAAGAATGAGGTTTGGGATGTTGATCAGGGTGGCGAGCTGCGTTGGGCAACTTTTCAGATAGGGACAGGTATGACTTATAAAGTCAGTGGCAAGATGACGGTTGAGTTCCTCACGGGTGTAAATATGGGTGGAGAAGCCCAAATCAAAGAGGCAGGAGCTTTAAACCGTGCTAGAGACGTCGACTCAGGAGTTTGGGCAACTGCGAGCTTAAAATATAATTATTAATTTAAGTAAATTAAGAGCTCAATAATATGCAAACAAGTTTTAAAGATTGGTGGACGTTGTGGAAAGGTAATCTCAACTTATTTGTGTTGATGACGACTTTTTTTGGTTTTTGGTTTGCTCCAGAACGCGCGGAATCTTGGCCAATTTTTATACATTTGATGCTGGGTACTGCGCTGATGGCTTTTGGCGCTTCAGCATTTAATCAAATCATGGAAATTGATTTTGATAAATTAATGAAGCGTACAGCAGATAGACCTCTACCTGCACAGCGTATGTCTATAGTGACGGCTTTTGGGTGTGCCTGGTTTTTTTCTGCATTTGGCTTGTTGCATCTAGCTCTTAAGGTTAATGATTCAACTGCTTGGCTGGGAGCTATTGTATTAGGTACTTACGTATTTATTTATACTCCTATGAAACGCAAGAGTTCTTGGAATACTATGGTAGGAGGAGTTACTGGAGCATTACCTCCTGTTATGGGTTGGACGGCTGGTGGTGGTGATTGGTATGCCTGGATGGCTGTTGGGTTGTGTGCATTATTGTTTTTTTGGCAGTTGCCGCATTTCTTTAGTATTAGTTGGCTGTGTCGCGATGAGTATGAGAAAGCTGGTTACAAAATGTGGACTAATTATGATAATGATGGAGCCAAAATGTCTAAACTTTGTTTAATTTATGCAATAGTTTTATTGTTTAGTGTCGTTGGAGTGGCTTTAGTGCCTAGTCAGGAATTTCCTATATGGTTAATTCCAGCGGGGGTTTTAATCACTATGCCGATGGTCATAAAGGCATGGAGACTGTTGCCGAGTTTTTCTTTGCTGTTAGATGATGAGCAACGTCGAGTAAAAGCACGCCAGTTATTTTTCACAACCTTATGGTGGTTACCTGCTATTTTTGTGACAATGATAATTGCTGCAGAGTTTTAAGAGTTATTTAATATTTTTTCAGATGAATCAAAAATTTTCAATCCAAGATTTAGAGCCGGCAGATGTTGACCCTAAAAAGCTCAGGCTTTTTGCTATTAAGCTATTTACCTTAGCTATGGCGTGTGCTGTTGTCATTATTTATAGTTACAAAAAAAATACGCAACGCCAAGATGATGTTAATCGTCCTCCGCGTGTGCATCCTATTAAAAATAAATTACAAGTTAGTACTCTTAATGATGATGAGGTTGCAATGACTGCAATAGTTACAGGAAAAATATCTTTAGTTGTCCCTGTATGTGTGGATCAACCGCAAGATGCTAAGGTAACTCTCAGTAGTGTAGAGGCTATTTGTTTAGAATTAAATACTGAAGCCCGAGCTTTAACTCAAATTGTACTAATGAGTGTTAATCCAGAAATAGATAGCCCTGCGACTATGCAAAAATGGATCAATCAGGATTACGATTTTTCTGGGGTGTCCGTAGTTTTGGTTGATGGGCCTTCAGCTACTCAAGAAGAGGCCGAAGACACTCGTCATTTTGCTAAGAAACAGTTTAGGTTTGAGCCGCTTTATAATGATAAAAATACAAAAAAATGGATTTTCCCAACGATGGTAGCATTAGTAGATACGAAGAAGACTTTTAGAGGACGCTATGATTTTGAGGAAGCTTATCAAGCAGCTCCAGAATATGGTAAAATTTTAGAATCAAAATTAATTTCTCACATTAATTACCTCGTTACAGATAGCAAAAAAGCAAATTAAAATTATTATTATGAAAAATGTTAAATTATTTTATACAGGAGTTGGTCTTGCTTGTGTGGCTATTGTTGGGATTAGCGTCATCACGCAGAAGTTAGGCAAGGAGCAAACTGATGAAATTGTTTCAGGGGTAAAAAAGCAGGCTGCGCCTGTATTTTTAACTTTGAAGAATGATTTGACTGCGATTAATCAAGACAATCAAGAAGTTTCATTATATGACTTAAAAGGCAAGGTTTGGCTGTTTAGTCAGTTTTTTATTCGTTGCCCACAATGTTCTCAGCGTAATTTTGATGATTTAAAAATGTTTATGGATGAGTTTCAATCTGATCCAGACTTTCATATGGTCAGCATGTCTTTGAATGCTGAGTATGATAAGGTAGATAAGCTTTCTGAATATGCAAACCTTTATGAAGCCTCTACTAGTCGTTGGTGGTTCCTCACTGGAGATCAAGATAAATTACGTAATTATGTATCTTCAGAAATGAAGTTCCTTGATGTCAAAGAACGTACAGATGAGAAAGAAATTAGTGAAAAAGGCCTGTTTGCCCATGATTTAAGCATAGCTTTATTTGATAAAAACTTAAATATGCGCGCTAAAATTGATTTGAATTTTGCTAAAGCACAAGATGAGAAGTTTTATCAAGATATGGTTAAAGAGCTTAAGTTGCGCATTAATCAAGTTTTGGCAGAATAAAATAAATAGTTAATTATAATGTTTGATAAGCAAGAGTTTATAAGCCAAAAACCTAAAGAGGCTTGGATAAAATATAGGCATGTTATTGCATGGACGCTTTCTGTGATCGTACTTGGTGTGGTGGTAAGTTTGCGTTATTTAAACTTACCGTTACCAGAGAATTTAGATTTAACATTTTGCCCTACATTACATGCTATACTTAATACACTAAGCTTCTTTAGTCTTTTGGCAGCTTGGTTTTTTGTGATGCGAGGTCAAATTAAGTGGCATCGTATTTTCATCCAGTGTGCAATGATTTTATCTACTATTTTCGTGCTTAGCTATATACTTTATCATGCCACTCACGCTCCAGTAACTTATCAAGGTGAAGGTTTGATACGTACTGTATATTTTAGTTTGCTTCTCACTCATATTGTCCTTGCGGCAGCGATGTTGCCATTTATACTGCTTACTTGGATGCAGGGTATGGGCTTTAATTGGGCGCCGCATAAAAAACTAGCTAGATGGGTAATGCCGTTATGGTTAGTTGTTTGTGCGACAGGCCCTATCTGCTACCTTATGCTTTATTAAGGCGGTTATTGTTGCGATTAAGTGACTTCTTCTTAGGCTATCGTAGGGCTCGTCGAATAGTGGTGTTGACATTGTATTCAACATTGCGCTCTACGGTTTTTCGTTAAGCCATTTACTTATCAACAACCACTTACCTTCATCTGTATGAAACCTCTGTAAAACTTAAAAGTAAAATGATTTATTTTTCTATGAGCGAGGTTTTTTGTTAAGGCAAGAAAGTATCTAAAATCACAGTTGAGTGTAAGCTCAGCAATTTAGTTTATTTTATAATTTTTTTTTAAAGATGTAGAGCTTGAGTTATTGCTAGGTTATAGGATAACTTGCCTATTGTTTATTTTCTGCTATTAATTAGACATGTCATTTGAGTCAAATTTAAATAAATTAGGATTAGTTTTGCCTGGTGCGCCATCAGCAGCTGGTTTGTATGAACATGCAGTTTTAATAGGTAATCAATTATTTCTTTCTGGTGGGTTGCCATTTGATGCTCAAGGAGATTTGATTAAAGGCTCTGTGCCCTCAAATTGCTCTGTTGAAGCTGCTCAAAAAGCAGCTGAACTCATTATACTTAATCGCTTAGCTGTAGCTAAAGAGCAATTAGGATGCCTATCTAAAATTAAGCAGGTGATTCAATTACAAGGGCTAGTTAATTCGGATAGTGACTTTTACGGACATCCAGGAGTTATTGATTCAGCCTCTCAATTATTGATTGATATTTTAGGAGATGCGGGGAAGCATTCTCGCTTAGCTTATGGTGTAGCTGCGCTGCCGCTCAATGCCGCTGTAGAAATCGCATTAACTTTAGAAGTAGAGCTTTAGAGCTTAATGTGTAAAATTATTAATTTATATTATGTTTGAGTTTTTTAAAAGTATTACAGATATCGAGGTCGCATTATCTGCTTTGGTAGCCATTGTTGGATTATTACTAGCTTCATTTATTGTGATTATTTTGTTTCTTAATCGGTGGTTTTATTTTGTAAAAATAAATCCAAAAATGAGTAAACTTGAAGGCATTAAGCAAAGTATAATTGATAATAATATTGAAGAAGCTATTCAAAACGCAGCTAAGCTACCTTCACCTGTAAAGCAGGTCATTGTACAAGTGGTGAGTTATCATAATTGGAGTCGTTCAGATTTATGTTCATTGGTAGATGATTACTATGAATTATTGATGCCTCAGTTAAGAGGCAGGCTAGTTGGGTTTATCGCTATTACAATGGTTGCACCTCTTTGGGGGTTATGTTTTTTTTTATTAGAATTTAAAAATAGATTTGCATTACAAGTTCAAGAAGTTTCTTTGCTATTACAGGCTAATGAAGAGGGCGTTAATTATTTAAGGCAAGGTTTACAGAACTGTATATGGAGCCTAATTATTTCAATTACAGCATATTTAGTCTATTTATATTTTTCTAATTTAGCATTACAAATGAGAGTTAAGTTACAGAGCTTGACCCTTGATTTAGTGAACACGATTCATCAAAAAAATAATAAAAAATCTAAGGTATAACATGAAACTATCTGAGCACCAATATCCATTATTTTTACCTTGGCAAGCTTGGGTGCTTAATTGTTTTTACGCTTGTTGTTTAATTATTATTTGTCTTTGGGTTGAGCCATCATTTCATCAACGCTTATCCAGCTTTTGGATTGATGAAAATGAGTTTCTTATTGATGATTTAAAGCTAACTCAAACATTTCTTATCACAACACAGAAAAACACAGAACTAACTTACTATCTAAATAGTCATTTGATAACTAAGGATGATCTGGCTAAGCAATTAGCAGCTATTGCTAAGACAGCTGTAGAGAACCCTCAGATGAAACCTCTTATTGCATTAGATTTAGATCCTGCCTCGATGGTTGCTTCACAGCAGGAATTGCTAAGAATGATAAAAGAATTAGAGTTAAAAGCGGTGCAAGTTTCATTACGTTAATCTTTGCTAATGATGATTCAATCTAAAATTCAAGATGTTCATAACACTCAAAAGAGTCAGTTAGAAAAAAAAGATAACAAAAAAAGTTTAGTTTTTTTAGCTGGGATATTGTTAATTTTGGTAATAGAATTTATTATATATTACACCCCTATTGAATTAAATTTCATAGTTAAACCGATAGAAACTAGCTCAATAAGTTTATCTAGATTAAACTATCAATACCAAAAAAGTAGCACTTTACTAAAGCAAAACTCTGAAAATTTAATTTATTTAAAAACCCATTTAAGCCCTCATATATACAGGTATGAAGTAGATATTAAGAATATACCTGAATTGGCAGATTTAGCTTTTGTACAAGAAGGTTACCAAAGCAGTCTAGAGTTATGGAGCACACCTGATTTGTCACAGATTCAGACTAATACAGCTCTTCGAACAGCGATGTCAAAAGCGAATATATCAGGAGAGATATTTTTGCCAAAACTAAGAGCTCAGTCAGTTATAGAAAAACTACCTCCAGCTTTAGAATCTCAAAATAAATCTATCATTTGTTACTTAAGAATAGTGGGAGATTTGAAGCGACGTTTATCTAGTTCATATGGGCTAGACTTAAGTCTAACTCAAGAATTGATAGGCTTTAGTTATGATTACCAGATAGGTGTAGATAAATTAGGCAAAGTGCAATATGTATTGCCGCTCTCTCGTATAGATGCCGAAATGAATAAAACCTTAATTAATGCTCTTTGGCAGCTGCCTTTTGAACCTAGTCCAGAAAGACTACAAGATGAGGTAGAGTGGGGTAGAGTAAAAATTGAATTTGATTATTAAATAGGCACCTATAAATTATGGCAGTTAGTATCGATATTTTTGCATTATTTTTGTTGTTATTACTAGTTATTATCTATTGTACATGGAGTATTAAAGTTCGTATAACTAAGCAAATAAAAGCAAACCAAGAAAATTTTAAGCGTGTTTATTGCCGTTTTTGTAGACAAGACTTCAAATTAAGCTCTGTTGCATTAGTTGAAGCTTCTAAAAAAACAGCGATATGCCCTGCTTGCAAAAGACAACAATGGCGGGGCAGTTATAAAGATTTGTTATAATAAGACTAGTAGAGCTAGCTAGTTTTTTAGCTAATTAAATAAAATGCGTATACCTGCGATAATCATAAGAATGGCAAATCCTTTTTGCAGGTATTGTGGAGGCACAATTTTAAGGTAGTGCGCACCTATCCATGCACTAATAATGGCGCCAATGAGGCAGGCTATAGCAATGGGGAAATCAATAAGCGAATCTGTTGATTTGAGATTATTAATACTTGAGGAGAGCGAGACACCTATAATCACAACTAAAGATGTAGCGACAGCTGCAGGGTAAGGAAGTTTGAGGATATAAATAAAGCAAGGCACCATAATTAGACCTCCGCCAATACCAAAAAGTGAACCTATAAATCCAGCCACTAAGCCAAGTGTAAGTGCAATAATAAGAGTTGTCATAAAATGTGGAAGTTAGCGAGTTAGTTTGATGATCAGTTGTTGTAATAAAAGCTTACTATCCTGATTTGAGTGAACTAATAACCTATCTGTTTGAGCGCAAGCATGTAAGTTTTCTAAATAATTGGCATTTGAATTAATATTTTGGCTGGCAAGAAATAGAGGGTAAGCGCTTACTACACCTTTTTTGTTTCTTGGGAGAATTTGCTGAATGCTTTTAGGAGCAGTTTCAAGTTGAGCTTGAAACTGTTTGTAGTCACTTGCAATATTAATTTCACGCTTGATAAGGTCAGCATAATAGAGGTTACGAACACAGGGGATAATCGCGGCTCTAATAATTTCAATAGGGCTTTTAAGTTGATTAAGCTGTTCTTCAACTAACTTCCACGCCTTTTTAAAATTTTGTTTTTCTAGAGCTCTACTAATTTCAAAGACGATACCTGCACGCGTAAGAGGCACTAAAGTTTCAATAATTTCCTTTGTAATGGTGGACTTATCCACATGGCTAGATAGATAAAGGCTTATTTTTTCAATTTCGACATCAATTTGGCGTGTTTGATTACCTATAAGTAAGATAAATAAATCGAGAGCATCCGGCGTGAACTTTAGATTCTTTTGTGCAACCTTTTTTCTTATAAGTGGGCTGATATTTCGCTCCCAACCATCACGACTCATATCAATAGCATCATAGGTATGAACATCGCCAATTTTGCTTAATAACTTATAGAAACTTTTGCGCTTATCAATCTGGGTTGCACTAATAATAATAGTGACTCCAGTTTCGGGGAATTGCTCTAAATACGGAGTGAGTTGAGCAAGACCTTCTAGTGTAGCTAGACTTTCGCCTAAAACGTTACCACCTAAGAAGTTTATTTGCTTAAGGTAAATAACCTTATGATCACCAAAGAAACTAACTGTTTGAATAGCTTCAATTACTTTGAGGCAAATATTTAGCGCTTGCTCAGAGTCGTCTGCTTGACCTGATATGATTTCACAGTTTAGTTCGTCTGATGGCTTTATATGATCAAAATAGGCTTGAGCTTTTGAACTTACCTTCCCTTCATCAGAACCAAAGAAAGTGATGATATTTGGGCTCTTTTGCATAGGATTAATTAATGGCGGATTCAACTTGCTAACGCAACAAAATAAAAAAGCTAAGATGAGATAAATCAAAGATTACAACCCTTAGAAATAAATCGAAGATTTATTAATCTGTAAAGCGTTGAGCAAAGCGAAAAGATAATAGTAAGGGTGTAAAAATCCTAAAGCAACTATATGAATAAATCCCAGCTTAGCGAGTCAGGTCGTAAAGTAATTGAATCGATGTTAAAAGCCAAAAGTAGTCAAAGATAAGGCGTAATATTAGCCTAAGAAGAGGTTACAGGTACCAGCAAGCCCAGAAACTAAGTCTTATGCGTCAAAAAGATAAACGAGGTAAAGAAGTTAAAATAACAGCAGAGTTAGTAAAATACCTAATAGAGTATATATAGAGCAACGTCCACAAATAATCAATCAAAGCAAAGAACTAGGACATTGGGAAGTAGACCTAGTAAGCTACAAAGATGGTTATCTAGTCACTAGCTACGAACAACGCACAAGCAGACTTGCAAGAGCAGGTCTAAAAAAGTCATTAACTGGAAAAAACCAATAGAGTTTGAACTCGAACTAACCGCCTAAACTAGCTCTACTCTTGTCAAAGCTCTTTGTTGTATTAGCAAGTTGAATTCGCCAACCATTAATTCATAAAAAATGCCAGTGGAAAATTCACCGGCATTTTGCACTTAACTAACAGTAGTTATTAATTTAACTAGCTTCTTCAGCACTAGTCTTTTCCTTTCTTTCACGAGCAGCTGATACGAGTAATTTTCTACCCATGAAGTATTGTTCATGTAAAACCGCAATAGCTTTGCTTGAATCAGCTGGGTCAAGGAACTCAATAAATCCATAGCCACGTGATTTTTGAGTATGGCGATTATAAGCAACTTGGGCACTTTTAAGGTTACCTACGCCTTTGAATAATTCTTCTAAATCATAGTCATTTACGTCGTAAGAGAGATTGCCTATATATAGGCGAGTTGCACTATAGTTAGCATTAGAATCGTCCCTTTGAGGGCGAGGGTTTCTCGTTTTTTTGCCTTGAGATTTTGGCTTGTTTGATTTAGTAGAAGGCCTTTTAGTCTGCTTCTTTTTAGAAGGAAGTAAGCCTATAGATTTAAGAAACTTTTGCCACCAAGTCAGAGGCTTTTGCTTAGTTTTTCTATTACGTTTGTAATTATTTTTACCGTTTTTATTACGGTTAGTATTATTAGGCTTATTGCTACGATTGCGATTATTACGCTGATTATTTGAGTTTGATTGAGACATTATACTTTAATAAGTAAAGGTTAACTCAATCCATGTTTTTTTAATTAGCTCTTTGAGTTATTGCATAAAACAGTTATAAATTTCTTTAATAATTAAGAAAGGGATAAAAGAACTATAAAGGAAAACAGGAATTGAACGATACGAGATGTCTAGCTAGTTAATGCTTTTTGTGAGTTAGCCGTATTTTACGAATTTAGGCTAATTAGTCATATACTTCGGAATTTAATGTAATACTTACATTAAGAAAACAGCTATTAACTATAACAAGACGTCAGCAAAATACAGAAAAAGCTAAGAAATGTCAATTTATTAAGGTTTATTTAATAAATTTACTATAAATGCCTTAATAGATACTATTAACTAGTCACAGAAAACTTATCATCAGCAAGCAAACCTGATTTTTCTATGTAGTAGTCATACCCACCTGCATATTGAGTGATTGCACCATCAGCAATATGCCATGTTCTTTCTGCTAGGTTTTTAATAAAGTGGATGTCATGAGAAATAAACACCAATGTTCCGGTATATTTTTGTAGAGCTTGAGTCAGAGCTTCAATGCTCATCAAGTCAAGGTGAGTAGTTGGCTCATCCATAAGAAGTAAGTTAGGTGGATTTACTAAAAATTTAACTAAATTTAGGCGACTTTTCTCTCCACCACTAAGGACAGCTGTTTTTTTGTGTACATCAGTACGTCTAAATAGAAAAGAACCTAAAATACTACGCGCTTCATCTTCTCTAAGCTCTCCGTTATTTTTCATTACTTCTTCGAGTACTGAATTATGAGGGTCGAGTGACTCACTTCGATGCTGAGAGTAGTAGCCCATTTCTGTAGCATAATTGGTTATAAGCTCACCACTATCGAGCTTTTCTTCACCAGCCAAAATTTTAATTAAAGTAGATTTTCCAGCGCCGTTAGGTCCTACTAATACAATTTTTTCTCCACGTTCAACGAGAACATCAAGATTATTATAAATAACTTTTTCACCGTAAGATTTGCTGCCTTTTTCTATTCCGATGACTTTTTGGTGACTGCGTTGAGGATCTGGAAAGCTGAATTTAAATAAACGCGATGGATTACGCGGTTTTTCCATTTCGGCTTTCATTTTTTCAACTTGCTTAATACGGCTTTGAACTTGTGAGGCTTTAGATGTTGTTGATCTAAAACGATCTATGAATTCTTGGATATGTTCAATTTCTTTTTGTTTTTTACGATGGCGCTCAAGGCTTTGCTCATAGCGTAGTTCACGCTCTTTTAGGTAGAATGAATAGTTGCCAGGGAATTGATTAAGCTTGGCGTCATCAATTTCAATAACGCTATCCACGGCTTCATCCATAAAATCTCTATCGTGAGAGATTACAAATAAACCTCCAGGGAATTGGTGAGCTAAATAGCGCTGTAACCAAATAATAGCCATGAGGTCCAAGTGGTTAGTCGGCTCATCAAGAATTAATAAATCTGGCTCAAGCACGAGAAGCTGAGCTAGGTGAGCACGCATAATCCAGCCTCCTGAATATTCAGAAGCAGGTTGTTCAAAATCAGTTTGTTTAAAGCCTAGCCCTGCAAGGATTTTTTTTGCTTTTGCTTGAAGCTGAAACCCGTTTTTTTCATTAAATATATCAAATGCTGAGCCGTAAAGTTCACTTGTTTCATCGTTATTTTTAATGTCATATAAAGCTTTGGTCATTTCTTCATCAATGCCACAGGCAATATCTAAAATACTTGTTTCTCCTGGGTTTCCAGCTTCTTGGTCTAAAAAACCTACTATAGCGTATTCATCAATATTGACTTGGCCCTGGTCGGGGTCTTCCACGCCTTGAATAATTTTGAAGAGGGTTGATTTACCTGCTCCGTTAGCTCCAACTAAAGCAACTCGCTCACCCCAATTTACGGTGTAACTAATGTTGTCAAATAAAACACGATTATTAATAGATTTAGTGATATTTTTAAAAGTCAGCATGAGTATAAATAGGGATTAAATAGTAGAAATCTAGGTATAGCTAAAATATGTTGTTAGTAAAGCTTAAGATAGAAATCATGATTTTATTTGATATAAATCCATCATAGAAAGAACTCCAATTACTCCTCCTATATCATTGAGGATAAAGCATTTATATCTAGCTTTTCGAATCATTTCTTCTGCGGCATCTTCGATGGTGTCAGAGATAGAGAGAGTTGGCATATTAAAAGGACTCAGCTGACTCAGTTTTGCTGTATTCATATCGAATTCAGGTAATCGACAATAATCAAAAAAGTCACCTCTATTTAAAAACCCAGTAAGAATTTTGTTAGGCCCTTCAACAATTGGGTACAGTGAATGAGATTCCTGCTTAAATAGTTGCATAGCATCATTAAAAGTTGAATTGACATCAATAGAGCAAACTTCAGTTTTCATGTAATCAACAACAGGCTTGTTCCAGCAGGTTGAATCAATTTGTCGTTTTAATGAGAGCAGTTCTGCTTCGGCTGTAATACCAGATGCAGTTTTGGTGATGACCCTTCTAAATCGACGGCTAGCTAAGAGTACAGGCATAATCATCATGCCATCAGCTGATACTAAATGAGTTTCTTCTAAAGCTTTAGCATCATAGTGATAACCTGTCTTATGGAAAAGTGCACGCTCTCCAAAATAGTCACCCTCTTTAATAACTCTGACTACCTCTTTGGTTTTTTTGTCTATGAGAGCAATTGACCCTTTTTTAACTACATAAAAGGAAAATGAAGGGTCTCCAGCATTGAACAATCGATCGCCTTTATTTAAATTACTTTCTTTATAAAGTTTGGTAAACCTAGGGTTGAGTAGGTTTAGGTCTTTTGGAAAGAATAAATCTAAACTCCAATCAATCATGATTCGTAATTTTCTTTCTAAACCTGGTAATTTCATAAGGTAAATACTACGCCACATAAACCATGCTATAATACCACTGATTTGAAACACACCAATTTTAGCTACGGCACACTGGTGCCCAATAGATGCTAATTCCCCCATGCCCGTGAAATTAAAACGAGATAGTTTAGCATTAGGATTTTCTAATGTTAAGGATATATTGTGACCACATTTAGAACCTTGTCTGGAGGCAAATTGAGCTGTTTGAGGACAAACCCCGCCTCCAGCATGGGGCGTGTTAGCGTTATCACCAATGGCCCACACATTATCATGACCTATGACTTGTAAATAAGGTGTGGTATTTAGCCTGCCTTTTTCATTAGCAAGGTTATTTAAATTGGCGAGTTTTTGGATATGTTGATTAGGTGAATTCCCAATCGTGCTTATTACCGTATGAGTATCTAAACAACGGTTATCACTAAGGAATACTTTTGAAGCAGTTATAGTGTTAAGACGCGTGTTAAGAATAAGGTTTAGACCTCGTTGAATAAGTTTATTTTGTGCGTAAGTAGCGAGTTTATCACTAAGTGTAGGTAGAATTCTATCTCTGCTGTGAACTAGAGTTACTTTGATATCACTCCATTCTACATTTTTATAATATTGATGCGTATCTTTGAGTAAATCGAGTATTTCACCAGCTGTTTCGACACCTGAGTAACCTCCTCCGACCACAACAAAATGTAACAACTTTCTTTTAGAAATTAAATCATTAGTGACATTAGCTTCTTCAATCCTAGCAATAATGGTTGAACGTAAGTGTAATGCATCTCCTACATTTTGAATAAGTAAAGCGTGTTCAGTCATGCCAGGAACACGAGTTAAATCAACTTCTGCGCCTAAAGCTAATACAAGATGTTTGTATTTAATAATTGTATTAGGAGAAAATAAGCCAGATGTGATTTCAACTTCTTTATTAGGCAAATCTATATGATTAACAATTCCCTTGTAGACATTAACGCCCTTGCAGAGTAGTCTAATAGGGCTAATAACATGACGTGGACTAATAGAAGCCCCAACAACCTCTGCCAGCATAGGCTGAAAAACCATGTAATTTTCTTGAGAAATAATACCAATTTTTAGATCTTTTTTTTGTGTGGATTTAGCTAGTGCTTTAGCGCAGTAAACTCCGGAAAATCCACCACCTAAAATAACGACATCAAGATTGATAATATTGTTGTATGTGTTTTTCATGTAATTTATTTAACTCTTGAAAGGTTCAAAGAAAAAATAAGGGGCTGGCATAGATTAGCGGATTAATAACACCATTTTTAAAGAGTTTTTAACTGCTCTTTAGGTGAGCTATAATTAAATCTAAACTCACACTCCTTTAAGAACAAGTTAAAACTATTTTTAGGCGCTCCATTATACTTTCTTAGGCTTCTTTTTGCCTGGTTCCAAAAGTTTTGATTGTATCTATCTTCTCCAAAGTGTGTTCAATGATTAATTCTGTAATGATGAAAATCGCTAACATCTAACGCATTGTAAGAATTATAGCAATCAGTGTATACTATGCTGTCAGGTCTCAATTTTCCTTTAATAATAGGAATTAGAGTTGATGACTTTGAATTATCTATAATCTTAGTGTAGACTTTACCTTGCCTCTTTAGTAGCCCAAATACGGCTACTTTACCGCCAACTCCTCTGTCTCTCTTGCCTTTGCGGTGTCTTCCAAAATAACACTCTCGTCTACTTCAACTTCTGCTTCAAGCTCTACATGGTGTTCTATTATGAGCCTTAATTTCTTATAAAAGAGACTTACTGTGTTACGGTTAAGCTCCACTAAATCAGCTGCTGTTCTAGCCGTTACTTAGGCTATATAATACTCCATTAATTTAAACTGCTTCCTTTTACTCAATTTACACCGTTGCAACTTCATTTATTATGACTAACACTTTTGCTAATCTATGCTAGCCCCAAACTTAAAAAAATTTAGCACTTGCTATAATTAAAGTCAAAACTCTAGCAAGCTTATCTATTACAAATTAAAAAGCCTAACACTTGAAAAGTGCTAGGCTTTTTTGAATACTTAGGATTAAGCAAAAATATCGGTAACAGCTTTGCCTTTTTTTCCACCCACCTGGAAAGGTCTGCCTGAAGGAGAGTAAAGTATAGTATTAGGATTAACTCCTAAGCTGTAAGCTAGCGTAGCATTAAAATCACCATAAGTAACTGGATTTTCGGTAACTTTATTATTACTAGAATCGGTCTCCCCATAGATAAACCCTTCTTTCACACCTCCACCAAAAAGCACATGACTCCATGATGATGGGTGATGCCCTCGACCTACATTAATGTCTGAATGTTCAGGGCTTCTCCCAAACTCTGAAGCAACGACCACTAGAGTTGAGTCTAAAATTCCACGACGCTCTAAATCTTCAAGTAAAGCTGAGAGGACATTATCTAACTCTGGAACTTGAGTGCTTAGTGATGATTCAATGCCGTAATGCATATCCCATCCGCCAAGTCTTACTTGGGTAAATGTCACTCCAGCTTCAGCAAGTCTTGCTGCAAGTAAGCAACCTTGTCCAAATCGAGTGTTGCCGTAGTTTTCTTTAACTTTAGCTGACTCTTTGTTAATATCAAAAGCAACCAAGTCCTTGCTCTGCATAGTTTTAGTTGCCTCATTGTAGACATCTTGCATGCTAGAAACTTGTTGTTGGGGGAATTTTTTGAAAAATGCATTATTAGCTTTATTAAGTAAATCTAACTGAGCATCGAAGCCTTCAGAGCTTACTTGGTTGAATTGCTTAATATTAGCGAGTCCATCTTTAGCATTTTTAATCAGTGCGCCTGTATAATTGCCGCCCATCCAACCGGCATCACAATCAGCACTTCCTCCTAGGATATTAACAAAAGCAGGTAAGTCTGGATTATTTTTACCTTTCAACTTGGATATCCATGAGCCTACTGGTGGGTGTACAATATCAGAGCGTTTTGAATATGAACGAGGCATATGGTAAACAGCTTCAGGATGCCCACCATCGGTAGAGGTCATGGAGTGGATAATTGAGGCTTTGTGTATGTGTTTGCTCGTTTTTTCAAGCAAGCTAGAGACTACAATGTCATCAGCTTTTGTTTTAAGATTATCATAGAAAGGCTTGGCTTTGGCTTTAGGCGCAAAAGTATCGTGCTGACTCATTCCGCCATCCATAAATAAATAAATAATACTTTTTGCTGGATTTTTCCTAGTGCTAGTCGCTTTGGTTTCAGCTTGGCTAAATTGACTTAACGACACTAAACCTGAGCCTAATAATGAATTTCTACCTATTTCTACTCCTAGACAAGTTTTAGCTAGGCCTTTAAGAAAATCTCTGCGAGTATTTTCATTATGTGATTTTAATGGATCTGTGTGCATAATATTATTGGATAAAGATGAATTCGTTACTGGCTAAAATAGCGGTTAAGATAACAGGAAAACCTTCTCGTTCACCTAATTTATTAACGATATCCAAGCACTCTTTTATTTCCCAATCTTTAGGAAGTCTAGAGTAAGTGCTTAGGTATATTTTATTAATTTTTTCATTAACCGTCTTAGCGTTGGTAATAGCTTGATTAATAGAGGCCTCAGGATTGTAAGATATATATCTAGGAATTGAGCCATTTAATACCTCTAAGGCTTGAGACATATTTGGAGCTTTATTATAATTATTAACTTCAACTCTATCAGCCTGCCCAAATAAACGGATAGGGTGTTCAGCTTTAGCAGGAGAAGACAATTGATGCGAGAAGCTTAACTGGCTTTGGTCATTGATAATTTTAGAAACAGGATCAACATTGCGACCTGTAGTCAAAGCTTCTGTAACGGCAGCCATGCTGTCTATCTTTTGATTTTTATTCTTAGCTTTTGATGCACTATCAATTGCTTCTCTTAAATTTTGAACATTAACGTGCTTACCTCCTAAGATAATTTCTTCGACGGGTTTTATTTCGATAGTTTCTTGAGGAATGAATAAATTTTTATTGTTAGTTAGAAGTGC
>Ga0209533_1001217_pt1 | contig 24175 bp, 23 predicted proteins | sample COG_04_FD_184748 | JGI IMG/M metagenome (GOLD analysis project Ga0209533, IMG submission 184748) | Pelagic Microbial community sample from North Sea - COGITO 998_met_04 (SPAdes) (version 2) | ecosystem: Environmental > Aquatic > Marine > Neritic zone/Coastal water | place: Helgoland, sampling...
CAGCCGCAAAGACATCTCCGCCGAAGGCTTTGCGACACGCGGTGAATTTTTCGGCACACAAACAGCCCCGACACCCGACCACTCCAAAACTGATGCCTAATCGCTCCGACATTGAAGCCCTCATCCTCGAATCCGTGCGCACACTCGCCGAAGACTTCGAGATCGAAGCCCTCCTTAAACCAACCGCCGAGAGTGCACTCTATGGTAACGATGGGGCACTCGACAGCATGGCACTCGTCAACCTAATCGCCGACATCGAAGACGCCGTCTCCGAACACTTCGACGCCTCCATCGCCCTCGCCGACGAAAAAGCCATGAGCGCTAAGAATTCCCCCTACCGAAATGTCCGCAGCTTGACCGACGCCACACTGGAAAGGATCGAAGCATGAAGTCCATCGTTATCACAGGCACCCGCAAGGGCATCGGCAAGGCACTCGCCGAGCACTACCTAAATGCTGGCTGGCAAGTCGCAGGCTGCAGCCGTGGCGATAGTTCCATCGACCACCAAGCCTACACCCACTTCTCACTCGATGTTAGCGACGAAGAGGCAGTCATCAAAATGGCCCGCACATTGAAAAAGCAATTTGGCAAGGTCGATGCGCTCCTCAACAACGCAGGCATCGCCTCAATGAACCACGCCCTACTGACGCCCGCCTCAACCGTAAACCGCATCCTTCAAACCAATGTAGTCGGCACCTTTTTATTCTGTCGCGAAATGGCAAAGCTCATGCGCGGCACACAAGCCGGGCGTATCGTAAATTTCACTACAGTCGCACACCCACTGAACCTTGAAGGCGAAGCGATCTACGCAGCTAGCAAAGCCGCAGTCGAAAGCCTCACTCGCATCCTTGCCCGCGAACTCGCCGAGCTCACGATCACCGTCAACGCAGTCGGCCCAACCCCCATCGAAACGGATCTCATCCGCGGCGTGCCTTCCGATAAAATGGACGCCCTACTCGCCCGCCAAGCCATACAGCGCATGGGCGACGTCAACGACGTGATCAACGCAGTCGACTTTTTCCTACGCGACGAGAGCGACTTCATCACTGGACAAGTGCTCTACCTCGGCGGCGTGTGCTAACTCACTGAAACACTTATCTGACGAATTACATTTTAACTACGAAATAACGGAAAGGCTTACATGGGAGCGCGGACCTCCGCGTCCGCACACGACAGCTTAAACATGCAAATCAGAACCTAAGTCTGGATAGAGCCGGACGCTCCCACTTTACGGCATCAACTAGCGTAGTGTGCGCGCTTGCCGCGCGCCTTCCAACCCCAACCCATCACCGACTCTGGCGCGCGACAAGCGCGCACACTACAAAACGAAATGAACTGGATCCAAACAAAGCTCGATTCCTTCGCTGAGCGCATCGCGTGCCACGAAGTCAATCGCACATGGACCTACCAGCAGTTCACTCAAGCCATTCAGCAAATTCAAGCCGTCCTGCCAGACGCACCGCAATCCGTTATCGCGATTCAGACGGACACTTCGATTGAAGGCCTCGCCGCCCTCATTGCGATTGCAGACACGCCACACATCGCGCTTCCCTTACCGCTCGAACTTCCAGCCAACGAGCAAGACAGTATGCGCACGGTCGCAGCGGTAACGCATCAACTCACTGGCACCAGCGGTAACTTTCAAGTCACAGCACTCATAGCTCAAAAGACACCCGCACTTTACCAGCAACTCAAGCAAAGCGGACTTCTACTCTTCAGCAGCGGCACCAGCGGCGAACCCAAAGCCATGCTGCACCACCTCAACGCATTGCTCGACCGCTACACATCCGTCACCCCACGCAGCGACCGCAGCCTGCTCCTACTGCTCATCGATCACATCGGCGGACTCGATTCCGCGTTTCGCACACTCTTTTCAGGCTCCACCCTGATCGTGCCCAAGACCCGCACACCCGATGATACTGGCGCGGCCATTGCCGAGCATCAAGTCAACGTGCTGCCCGCATCACCGACCTTTCTCAATTTGATGCTGCTCGCGCAAGTGCCGACCAAATACGATTGCAGTTCCTTAGAGATCATCGCCTACGGAGCCGAGGCCATGCCCGCACCACTGTTGCAACGAGTGAACAACGCCTTCCCTCAAGCCGACATTCAACAAAAGTTCGGCACTAGCGAAACAGGCACCGTTCGAATCAAAAGCACCAACAAAGACAGCCTGTTCTTCAAAATCCAAGATCACGACACCGAATGGAAGATCCTCGAGGATGCACTCTGGTTGAAAACACCCTCCCGCATACTCGGCTATCTCAACGCCGATGAACGTTCACTCGAAGCCGACGGCTGGTATGCTACCGGCGACCTCGTCGAAGAAGGCGAAGACGGCAGTATCCGCATCATCGGTCGAGAGAGCGCCCTCATCAACGTTGGCGGACAAAAGGTGCACCCCGCCGAAATCGAAGCCGTGCTCCACGAGCTTCCCGAGATTGAAGCCTGCTCCGTAGCTTCCAAACAAGACCCGATCACTGGTAATGCAATCGCCTGCGCGATCGTGACCCAAAACAAGGACGACTTACGCACATGGAAACGACGTATCCGCAACTTCTGTCGCGGAAAACTCGCCCCATGGAAAATCCCCAGTCAAATCACAATCACCAAGGAACTCTCCACCAATTCACGACTCAAAAAAATAACCACGGGACAGGACCACAACGCCTCTGATTAAATCAATAAGGAAAACAGGAAACACAAAACATGCGTAATCTAAACAGATAAATGCGAACCGCTTCCTGGCTTCCTTATTCACAAAGCCTTAAGCCTTTAGATTCCACATCCCATAAGAGACTACACTACAATGAAACGACCAGTCACACTTTGCGCCACAAGCCTCTTCGCCGCAACACTCACCATGTCCGCAGCCGACACCATTGATTTCGGCGATGACATTTATCCAATCATTCGCGGGAGCTGTATCGGCTGCCACTCCGCACCTTACGAAGACACACGTGGACGGATCAAAACCCCGAAGGGTGGCCTACGCCTCGATACTCCTGAATGGATTCAAAAAGGTTATATGAACGACGAGAACGAACAAGAGTTCGTCATCGTCGCAGGCGACGCCGAAGCCAGCACCTTCTACACCACCACCATTTTACCCGAAGACCACGACGACATCATGCCCGCCAAAGGCGATCCGCTCACCAAAGCGCAAACCGACACCATCAAAGCATGGATCCATCAAGGCGCAGACTATGGCGACTTCGTAGCTCCCGAGTTTATCCATCCAAAATCAAAAGCAGCGGCAGAGTAAAAAGAGTCGGTAGGCTTCAACGAATCCTCAATGGAGGGTCAGCTTTACACCGACGCTAGTCAGCTACGGCGCACATGCTGGTCTGACCGCAATACGTCGACGATACCCACGGCTTAGAATACGCCGAACGGAATCACACAACGGCGGACATAGCGGAGCATGTCCCTCCACATGAATTATTAACCAGCCCGCTTCGCTTGAGAACGCCGAGGGCGTGGAGTCAAAACCAAGATCAATCCTCAGTCTCCTCCCCCTCTCTGCGCCCTCTGTGTGCTCTGCGGTTTAAATCAACGCCTGAGTCAGCTTCAGTTCTAGTTCACGCAGAACCCCGCATACGTAACCCAAGTCTTTAGGTCTTCGCGTGATTACTCACTCTCAGAGTTCTGATCACGATTCAGATAACGCTTCGCCTTTTCGGCGGCCGCTTTCATCAATTCATCGGACTTGCTAGTCGCAGTCTCGGAAAGCTTTTCGGCATCCATCTTTTTAATCGATTCAATCGCCTTGCCCGCACCCGCAGAAACCACTGGCTGAACTTCATCCGCAAATTCTTGGAAGCGTGCTTCCACTCGCTCAGTCGATGCCGTCACACGTTCCAACTTTGGCAACAAACCAAACAGCAATCCCAGCGCAGTAAGCGCGATGACCATTAAATTAGCCGCCAACAAAAACGTAATGCGGTCGAGTTTCTTTCCTGTTTCTAGGTCGTTCATAATTCAATTTGTCAGGTAATGGGGCTGCCCCCTTAGTTCTTAAGCGAATGAGTCAGTTTCTTCTCAAATACTTCTAACGCGACGTTCAGATCGGCATGCTGACTTGATGGAATCATTGAGTGATCGATCGACAACTTTGCTTCGTCAAACATCCAAAACAGAGTTTTCGTTTTCTTCCTCTCCATCGCTTTAATCAAATCGATGGGAATATACACTGAACTCCATCCTGAATTTAAAATGATAAGTTCATCATAGAATCTAACATAAGGCGATTTCCATGACCTCAGCCCTCCTAAAACCAGGAGTAGACAACACATCAACCAAAACAAAGAATTACCAAGGCTCTCCCAATAAGACTCTGACTCATTTAGATCGTAAGGAACAACCATCATCGCAATCAGAACACTTCCGATGACCACATATATAAGTGGAAGACTCGACCTGAACTCGCTGGTTACATCGCCAGCTTCCATCGTGTGATGATTTGGATGAATATTCGATCCATGTAGATTCCCTTGCGCTTGATCAGCCTTCCTTTTTACCAAGAGACGTAAAGCGACTATGATCATCCCACCAATGATCCACCATGCCAACCCTACTTTAGTTAAATAAAAAGTGTCTTGCGTGCATGCTAGATAGATAAGCCCTAAGACATAAAATGCACTTAGAAATTCAACACACCACTTTAGCTCAATCTCCTTGCTCATGCTCGGCTAGTTAGTTCTCTGCTATTCATTGGTTCTGCCTAAGTATTGCACCAATTTCTTCCTGCACTACACCAAATGCTGTGTTAGCATCCTGAACTAAGGCGTGGCTATGACTCTCTGACGTCGATCTCTGTATCTCGCAAATTTTTATCCTTAGGTTTTTTAGGTTTATTCGAAGGCTATCGTCATCTACTCTTTCGATGAGTCTGTTGAGTTCTTGGATAGATAGCATCAGTTCATTGCTCAGTTCTTCAGGCAAAAGACCGGGCCTATCGGTATCAGGATTATTTCTGTAGTAGTGAGTGTCCTCTATGTGGACTCGAACTGCTAGCCTAATTGCGCTCATGACGGCATCCTGCAACTGCATGAGGGTCGTTCTTTGGAATTCTTTTCGTTTCTCTTCCCTTTTAAATTTATTCGCATCACTCTGTAGCCATCGATTATTCCAGCTAACTAAAAACGTTGTAAGGATACTCGCTAGAGCACCTACAATAGTTCCAATAAATCCCCAAATGGCTGCTTCCATATTATTTTTACTAACGTATTATTATGTCACTTACGATATCATCCGAATTGGGATGATCTCGCAACAAACTGAATTCAAGCGAACGCTGCCTCCACCTGCTTGAAGAAGACTTTTTCCTTTTCGGTTTTGCCGTCAGAAGTAAGCAATCGATTGAGCAATACTAAGGCGCGCTCCTTGGAGCCCGCTGAGCTTAAACGCAACGCGACGAAGCGAATCAATTCTGCAACCGAGTCTTCGCTGGTGCGTGCGTTGCGTGCGCGATCGGTTGCGGTGCTGATATAAACTGAAGGGCCTGTGCTGGACTCCCAACCGAGTGAATCGGCGGCGCTGTTGAACTCATTGGATTCGGCCAAGGACAGATGCCCATCGATATAAATCGCTAGGAGCAGCAGGTCGATGATCGCTTCGCGTTCAGCTTGAGTCACTGCTGGATGGAGCGAGGAACCTTGATCGCCGCTGAATAGTTTTTCTAAAAATTCCATGATGGTTTATGGGGTCAGGCTTTGGCTCTGTTTTTCAGACAGAATAATTTTTCGACAGAATGATTATTGATAGATTTGCGGCTAAGTTACTTAGATAAGCAACCGTAGATAGCTTAGACATAACAGCGTTACAGAATCAATTATTCTGTCGAAAAATCATTCTGTCGAATCTGTGATTGAGCGATAAAAAGGGCCGCCGAAATCGGCGACCCTTTGAAATTACTTTTCAGTCTTTTCCGGAGCTTCGTCGTCCGCAGGGACTTCCTTTGGAGCAGCTTCTTGCTCGGCGAGTTTGCCTAGGAACTCAGGGAGTTCGATGCCAGCGTTCTTGGTGATCTCATGCAGCGGCGGCAAGGAGCCGATCATTCCAGAAAGGAAGTCTGCGGTGCTGCCTTTGCCGTCCTTGCCTTTGCCGTTGTCCCACACAGTGATCTTGTCGATCTTGAGGTTGGAGATGGCCTTGGCTTGTTCTTCCACGAGCTTCGGCAACTGCTCGATCATGAGGAGCATGGAAGCCAATTGCTTGTCGTTGCCAGCAGAGTTGACGATGTCGGTGAACCCCTTCGCCTTCTTGGTAAGGACGGCTTCGACACCTTCCGCTTCCGCGAGGAGCTTGAGACGTGTGCCGTCTGCCTCCGCGGTAAGCTTGAATCGTAAGCCGTCGGCTTCCGCTTGCTTGACGGCTTTGAGACCGTCGGCTTCGGCTTGCTTATCGAGGCGGACCGCGTCGGCCTCACCCATTTGTGTGCGGCGCACAGACTCGGCACTCGCTTCTGCATCGACGATGGCTTTTTCCTTAGCAATTTCAGCGGGGACAATGATATTCGCCTGCTGAGTCGCTTTCTCACGCTTGGCACGCTCGATTTCAGAGGTTTGCTCGGCAGCGTAGGCTTCCTGTAGGGCTTGCGCAGCCTTAACCTTTTCTGCTGCCGATGCCGAGCGTTCCGCTTCCGCCTCTTTCATACGTCGATCGGCATTCGAATTGGCAATTTCAACGGTCGCGGTATTTTCACCATCGGTCGCTTTCGCATTGGCGTCGGCCACGCGGACACGTTGGTCACGGGCGGCTTCTGCGGCACCGATATCACCATCACGTTCAGCTTGGGCGACCTTCACCTTTGCTTCAGCAATCGCCTTGGAAGCGGCTTCTTGACCGAGAGCATTGATGTAGCCGGACTCGTCGGTGATGTCCTGCACGTTCACATTGATCAAACGCAGACCGACTTTCTTGAGCTCGACTTCCACACCGGTGGAAATGTTGGCGATCAACTTATCACGGTCGGCGTTGATTTCTTCAATGTCCATGGTCGCGATCACGACGCGCATTTGACCGAAGATAATGTCCTTCGCGAGTTCCTTGATTTCGGCAAGACCGAGACCGAGCATACGTTCGGCAGCGTTTTCCATGACACCTGGCTCGGTGGAAATACCGACGGTGAACGTGGAAGGTGTATTGACGCGAATGTTTTGCTTAGACAGCGCACCTTCGAGGCGAATGTCGATCGGTAATGGCGTGAGGTCGAGCCACTGGTAGCCTTGAATGACGGGCCAGATAAAGGCCGCACCACCGTGATAGCAGTTGGCAGACTTACCACCGGCGACTTTGCCGTAAACGACCAACAAGCGGTCGGACGGACAGCGCTTGTAGCGACTGGCAAACGCGATGATGGTCGCGACAAAGAATAAAAACAGTATAGCTGCGGGGATGAGTATTTCCATAAGTTTTAAAAGAAGTTAGGAGTGAGCATGTAGAAGTTCGAAATTGAGTGCGGCTTACGCTTCCTCGACGATGAATGAGGCAGGACCATTGACGCCTGTGACACGGACACGCTGGCCGGGCTTGAGTGAGCCAGCAGTTTCTTTGCGCGCGGAGGCGGTGGTGTAGCGACCTTGAATATTGATTTGTATCTGACCACCTTCATCGGCATCGCCGCCTGGAATGGTCACATAGACAGTGCCCTCTTGACCGATCACACTGGAGTAGTCGAGATTGCCTTTTGCCTGAAGCTTGAGCATGCTGCGAAGCAACACGAGCATCGCAAACATCGCGCCGACGCCACAGACAATCGCAATGATGCTACTCACAATGAGCGTCGCACCACTTTTCAAAGCGGCCGCGCCGATCCATCCAAAGGCGAGAAAGAATGCGCCCAGTGTTTGAGAGGAGAAGATGCCGACACCGGAACCGTGATCCATATCACCGAGCTCTACATCGAAGCCACCATCGTGATCGAAGCCAATCAAGGTCATCACCATTTGCACGATGACCACTGCGAGTGAAAAGATCCCGATACCATAAAAAATTTGGTATTCAAGGCCGAGGTTGGTGAACCATTCAATCATGTCTTCGTAGGGGCTAACGTGTAATCAGGAATGATTTGAACTATGCAAACGGTGAAACCTAACGCAAGTAAAACTTGAAACATTTTAACCGAAAGCCGCCTACTACCAGCATTCAAGGGCCTCTAAAAAGCATCAAAGCTAATCTTAATCGAAATTCAGCTATCCTCATATCAGCATCAGAGGTAGTTTATGGATCTAGAAGGCTGCAGGAGCCCACTTGGGAACAGCACCACGCGTAGCATATTTCCAACAACTGAGTGCGTTACGAACCACTACATTTCCATTGTAGCACGTGCTTCTATGGGCAGCATCGAGCGCGTTTCAGATCCAAGCGCTCAACGATCTACGTGACCCCTTCGGAAGGCACGTGCGACAACTTTTCAACCCAGGAACCCTTATGATAGAAACACCACGACTCAAGCCGCGGAACGAGGAACTCGTTTCGGCCAGCGCTTTCGAATCAGGTCATCATTCAAGCGAAAACCATTTGCGCTGCGTGCCGACAGCGCTCTAGATGTGCGCATGCAACCGACTCTACTAATTCTCGCAGCTGGTATGGGCAGCCGTTATGGCGGCCTCAAACAATTGGACCCCATGGGGCCAAATGGCGAAACCGTGCTCGACTACTCGGTTTACGACGCCATTCGCGCGGGATTTGGCAAGGTGGTCTTTGTGATACGCCGTGATTTTGCGGATGCCTTCAGGGAAGCTGTGGGCGATAAATTTGCAGACCGCATTGAAGTGGAGTATGCCTTTCAAGAACTCACCGACTTACCCGAGGGCTTTTCCGTGCCTGAAGGTCGTGAAAAACCATGGGGCACTGCGCACGCAGTGCGCGCCGCACGCAACGCTGTCGACGCTCCATTTGCGGTGATCAATGCCGACGACTTTTACGGCCAAGATGCTTACCAGCAACTCGCGGACTACTTCAAGACTAGCAAGGACCAACCCGAGCTACGCACCTGCATGGTGGGCTATCGACTCGAGAATACCCTCTCCGAGCACGGCTCGGTGAATCGCGGGCTGTGCATCGTCGAAAACGGCACACTTCAAGGTGTGGAGGAACACTCCGTGATCGCGAAAGGCGAAGACGGCGTCATCCGCGGTAGTAATCTCACCGACCAACGTGTCAACTTGAATGCCGACGACATTGTGTCCATGAATTTCTGGGGCTTCAGCCCAGCGCTGTTCGCGACACTTGAAGCGCATTTTATCGACTTTTTAAAAGAGCACGGACAGGAGGCTAAATCGGAGTGTTACATTCCCACCGTCATCGACGACTTGATTCAAAGCGAGCAGACCGAATGCGCAGTGATCGAGACCAGCGGTTCCTGGTTCGGAGTTACCTACCCCGAAGATAAACCATTTGTGCAGGAAAGTATTCAGACACTGATCGCGAATGGTGAGTATCCAGCGAAATTGTAGCTCATGCAGTCTGGCCTGTCCCACGCCGCCGAGCGCATGTCAGGCAGGAGTCGCTTACACTTCTTTAACTAGAACGCTACAGAAGCTTACGCTTGCGGCTACGTGCAAAAAATTCTACGACAGCGCACTCGCTAGAATTGTAGCATGCGCTTACCGATGGGAGTGCGTTTCTGAGTCAAGGAGTGTCTTGGGACGCGCTCGATGCTTCGCATAGAAGCACGTGCTACAGCTAATCACGGGTTCATTAGCCCTTGTATTTATAATTAGGTAACTGGGAAGACAGTTGCCCCCAACTGCCGCCCACCGTCACGGCCCCTGATACGAACGGCAACTGGGGGCAGTCGCCCTCCCCGCAGAATTCCAGACAAAAAAGCGGCTCATTTCTGAGCCGCTTTCGCTAAAGATATCTAAGTCGCCTCGGGAGGAGGCATGACTTGAGTGGTCGGTTGATTTTTTTTCGCAGCGCGTCTCTTGAAGAAACGGAAGAACGTGCGGAGCACGAAATAAAGAAGAAAAATCACAAGAACTCCGGCAAGAAGCGGAATGAGGATTGCTAGACCTGCGGTTAAAATCGAGCCACCGAGTTCGGCAGTCGAAACCACTGGATTTCCGATACCTCCGGTGGTTGCCGTTGAAGTGCCACGTGTGATCACCGATGCTCCTTGCACCAGACCTGCAGTGCCTCCACCAGCGATTGTGGATAGTATCCACTTAAAGGACCCGTCACCCATAAAATCAGGCATCATCGCGCCAGAAATCAAGGTGCCGGCTGCGATCGCCATAGGAGTGGCAATCGTATCCAGAGCGTTGTCCAACCATGGAATGTAATAACTTCCGATTTCGACTGCGGTGGCGACACCAAGCGCGATCGTTACGATATCACTCCCCAACCAACTGTTCTCTCCGAGGATTTCTTGAACATTAAAACCCATTCCAACGAGATCTGCCTCAAAACCAGTGTTTGCCGCGAGACTCGCGATAAATAAAGGAACAAACACACGAAAACCGCAGGCAGCGGCAAGGCCGACTCCTGCAAAAATTGCCATCATTTCATTCATAATAGATACGTAGGTTAGCGCCTTACGACCGCAGTTGGAAGCTTAGAGTTCCCTACTATACGCCTATCGATTTCAGCAAGCCACTTGCGACTTCGACAAAAAAACCTAGGGCACAGAAGGCCCTAGGTTTTGATAGAAATCAGACTACTGCTTGGAATCGGTTATGAATCTTTGCGGAATTTGCTAAGGATATACTCCATTTGTTTGCCCGCCGCTTCGCGACCTCCAAGTCCAAAGGAGAGTGCCACTGCAATCGCTATCGCGCCCAATGAGAGGCCAAAAGCAAGATGCACGATTGTATCGGCAATGCCCATTGCATTGAGACCAATCGCAAGCACCAGTGCTAAAATCGCATAGCGTGCGATCGTCGCGAGCGCTGCGTTGTTTTCTCCTTGGCTGAGTAGCTTATGCGCCAGATTCGCAAAATAGTTGCCCACCGCGAGAATAAGTAGACCGAGCACGATCTGTCCACCAAGCACAAGTAAGTCGCTGAGCACGCTCGCAATCTCTACCATGTTGAGCTTTTCCAAAGCGGAAATGACTGCGGTGAACATGATAAAGAAAAAGACGACACTGCCAGTGAGTTTCGAAAGTGAAAAATCTTCACCCACAACAGGTGCGAGGCCAAGCTTAGCGGGCAATTGATCTGCACCGATGTTTTTAAGAAGCTCTACGAGCATTGACACGACAAACTTACCAACAAGGAAGAAGACCGCGATAATGATGCCTGCACCAATGATCTCGGGAATGGCTGCCAACAATTCGTTGAGCATACCTGTAGCGGGATCAGAGATCGCTGACATCTCTAAAGCATCCAAGGCCACAATCAAAATCGGCACAAAAATGAAGAGGAAAACCAATTGCTGAACTAACTTAGAGAGGCTGATATTTTCACCGAGCCCTATTTTTTTTGAGAGCACATCAATACCTTTCGCGGCAGCTCCTACGACAGCAGAAACAATACGCGCAATAATGAAACCTGCAAAACCAATGACCCCTGCAGCAATCAAATTAGGAATGTATGAGACGAACTCATCAAACATATCTTGAAGCGGAGCGAGCACATCATTGATGCCCAAAACACTCAGCACTAGAAGCAGCACGAAGAGCAGTGCTAAATAATAGACAAACGTCGCAATCGGACCTTCGACCTTAAGCGTTTGCTCACGGTCTTTATTAATTCGCTCGTCTACTTTGATTTTACCCAACAGATACGCCACGCCTTTACGCACGGCTCCTGCGAGAATGATACCCAGTATTAAAACGATTAACGCGGCAATTGCGTTAGGCATGAATGAACCCAGTTTTTCTAAAAACGGGGAAAGGAAGCTATTTTCTGACATAATTTGTATCGTGGTTAGTATTTTCTATAGTGATCCGCACACTTAGCACATACAGATAAGAGAAAAAGTATCTAATAATCAACTAGATAGCTAAAATCAGTTATAGAGCTCTATGCGGACTGCTGAAGCTCGGCCGCTTCGACAATCTTGACGTAAATCTCATCGACTGGCATCTGCGCGAGTTCACGTGTCGAGATACGAGCGATGTTGAGCTTTGGAAGTGTTTCCAATGACTCGGAGAGACAGACATCGCGATTGGCTTCTACTTCCTCAACACGATCAATAGGCGTGAAATGAGGTGCCGAATTTAAGACCTGCGGGTGTTCTTTGACCAATTTGATGATCGCTTTCACCGCATCTGCAAAACGGTCGAGCTCTGCTTTCGTGTAGCTCTCTGTGGGCTCAATCATGAGGCCGAGCGGCTCAGGCCATGCCACCGTCGGCGCGTGGAAGCCAAAATCGAGGAAGAGCTTACCAATGCGAGGCGCAGCATCGGTCTTGCGTAGGCCAACCGACTCCAAAGCGCCGAAGTCTTCTGGTTTCAGCGTCAAAATAAATTCGTGCATGCGCGGCTCGCTATCGGAACCTGCTGGCAGCGTCGCGTAGTCGCTTTCCATTTGCTTGTGTAAATAGCGTGCGCTGAGCACTGCCATAGCCGACATGCGACGCACACCCTCTTTGCCAAGGCGTAGCAAATAAGTATAACAGCGCACCTTGTGGGCAAAATTACCCCAGTGTCGGTGGAAAGAGCCGATTGATTTCTCAGCTTTGACTGGACGGTAAAGCTCACCGTCAAACTCAATTTGATGGCCTGGCAAATATGGCAATAGTAAGTCACTCACCGCGACCATCGCATCCCCTGGCCCCCCGCCTCCGTGCGGAATCGTCCACGTCTTGTGTAAATTATTGTGCACCGCATCGACGCCGAGCGCACCGAGATCCACCCAGCCCGCGATTGCGTTCATGTTGGCACCATCCATGTAAACGAGGCCGCCAACCGCGTGAATTTTCTCAGCAATCTCTTTAAAGGAGGTCTCAAAAATACCGCTCGTATTGGGATTGGTAATCATGATGCCTGCAATGCGGTTACCATACTCTTCGATACGACGATCCAAATCTTCGTTGAGCACGCGGCCCGCAACATCGGCTTCGAGATAGACGATCTTCCCCTTCTTACCTGCAAATCCAGCCATGGTTGCAGTGGCGAAATTGGTGCCGTGCGCAGAGCGAGGGATCAATACCACATCACGCACTTGGTTGCGATCACGGTGATAGGCTTGAAATAGTTTAAGGCCGACGAGCTCACCTTGAGCACCCGCAAGCGGCTGAGTCGTGACCCCCGCAAGACCAGTGATTTTCTTAAACCACTCTTGAGTTTCGTGTAGCACATAGAGGCAACCCTGCGCGTCTTCAACCGGCGCTTGTGGGTGCACATCGGTAAAACCTGGAAGGCTGGCGGCCCAGTCGTTTACCATCGGATTGTATTTCATGGTGCAGGAACCGAGTGGATAGCACCCATCGTCTGGGCTGACATTGAGATCGCCTAGCTTGGTGTAATACTCGACCACCTCTTCAGCGGAATACCTTGGCAGGCCTGGTGCGCTGGAACGCAGCCCACTCTCATTGACTGAGTTCAGCGTTGCAGAGACAGCGGAGGCGGAGCCAAAGATCGATGCAAAGACTTCGACTAGACCTGCGAGATCTTGATCTCTATTTGAGAATGACAGCTTAAGTAATTGACGCTCCCCGGCGATTCGATCGGAAACGTCTGCACCTGCGAGAATACCTTTCGCGCGCGCAGCGGCCATGAGTTCAGCGACTGGTCTAGAAAGCGAAAGGGTCAACTCGTGAAAGCTCACACTGCCAGAAAATGCTAAATCGACACCGTGGAATGCAGTGAGTGCCTCGACCGCCTCAGCTAAACGAGCACGGATCGTCGATAAAATCGATTCCAGTCCTGGGTCTCCTCGCTCCAATAATGCAGCGCCGACGAGTGTCGCAACAAAGGCTTGGTTGGAGCAAATATTGGAAGTCGCTTTGTCTTTGCGAATATGTTGCTCACGAGTCGAAAGCACACCCACACGGCATTCACGACCAGAGCAGTCTTTAGCCTTTCCGATAAAGCGCCCTGGCGCCGCGCGCACGCCATTGCGATCTTTGCTCGAAAAACGCACCCCAAAGAGACCCAGCCCTGGGCCACCAAAATTCGGTGCCAGTGCAAAATGCTGCGCCTCGCCAACGATGATATCAACGCCCGCCTCACCAAACTTAGAAGGCGGCTTCAAGCCTCCCTTAGCGAGCAATAATGGATCAATCACCGCGACTGACTTTACTTTCAACTCTGCAGCGTAGTCAGTCAGCTCATCCGCGGATTCCAAAAGACCAAACGTATTTACCTGCGGAAACACGATCACCGCGAGTCGATCCACGGCACTCTCAGCGGCAGATTTGAGGGCCGCCATGTCAATACATCCAGTCGCCGCATCTGCAGGCACACGAATCAATTCCACCTCAGTCTCTTCAGAGAGCGTGGCCAACACCTCGAGATCCCCTGGATATAAGGTCTCTGGAATGATCGCAGCGGTTTTTTTGCGACTCATGCGGATCGCGGCACAAATACCTTCAAAAATCGAAGTCGAACGATCGTAGAGGGATGCGTTCACCGCCTCAAAGCCGGTGAGTCGCGCCATCGAACACTGATAGATCCAGTGTGCGATCAATGTGCCTTGGCTGAGCTCTGGCTGATAGGGCGTGTAGGCGGTCGTCATGTTGCGAATGTCGCAAACAGGTCCGACCACCGGGGATGGCTCCAAGTCGAGCACCCCGTCGCCTAGAAAACTACTGCCGATCTGATTCTTCTCCGAAATTTCCTGAAGCCGTGTCTTCAGGGCTTGATAATCGAGCTCCTCTGGCAGATCGGGGGCTTGAGCAAACAGCACTTCTTCGGGGATATGGTCGAAGAGTTCCTTAAATGAGCCCTTACCGATAGTCGCCAACATTTGCTCAATATCAGCATCCGTTGCAGGGATGTAGTGGCGGGCGTGTTCACGAAGATCGGTCGATGGACTGGACATGGGAATAATGTATTTCAGGAAAATGTAACGTGCAGATCAAAAAATGAATTGATCGAATTAGTTAGTTGCCAGACAAAGCCTGTCTTATTGCATCGCAAGTATCTTTGCTCGATTTATACGAAATACTCTTTGCAGCAAGGAGTAGACCACTTTCCAAATGCTAGAAATACCACTTCACAATTTTCATGCCGAACAAGGCGCACGCTTCGTCAACTTCGGCGGTTGGAACATGCCGGTGCAATACACCAGTATTCTCGAAGAACATAAAGCGGTGCGCACCGCTGCGGGCCTATTCGATGTCAGCCACATGGGCGAATTTCATGTTTTTGGGGCCGACGCAGCGCTCTTTCTCGATCGCTTGCTCGTCAATGCAGTGGCTAAAGCTCCTTTGGGCAAAGCGATCTACTCACCAATGTGTATGAGTAACGGTGGCGTCGTGGATGATTTAATCGTCTACCGTATCGAAGAAGACAGTTTCCTAGTCTGCGTAAATGCAAGTAACATCGAAAAGGACTTCGGCTGGTTTCTCAAACAGGCAGAACGCTGGGGGTTCGATGTCGAGATAGAGGATCATTCAGACGAATATGCCCTACTTGCGCTCCAAGGCCCCCAATCGGAAGCGATACTAACAGAAGTCGGCCTTGAAGGCCTAGCCAGCATCAAGCGATTTTGGCATAAACTCATAGCCTTTTCGGGTGAAAAGATCCGCGTCTGCCGCACTGGCTACACCGGTGAAGACGGCTTTGAGATTTACAGTTCGCCCAAAGCCGCGGAACAACTCGCGAAGCAAATCCTGAAGCATGGCGAACCTATGGGTGTAAAGCTCTGTGGTCTAGGCGCTCGCGACAGTCTGCGACTTGAAGCTGGCTTGCCACTTTACGGCCATGAATTAAGCGACCACATCACTCCCCTAGAGGCCAGCCTCGACTGGACCGTCAAGCTGGACAAAGACGACTTCATCGGCAAAAACGCGCTCACCGAACAAAAAGAAAACGGTATTCCACGCCGCGTGGTCCACTTCAAACTTGAAGGGCGTCGTATTGCACGAGAAGGCACACCCGTGATCAACAAAGCAGGCGAAGCCATCGGTAAAGTGCTTTCTGGAACCCTGTCACCGATGATCCATTGCCCGATTGGCAGCGCGATCGTGAACAGCGACTCATTGGAAGGCCCCCTTTATGTCGATCTTCGCGGCAATCAGCTCGAACTCCAGATTGCAAAGGCACCACTGCACAAGTAAGTGCATTTGGTTGAGTGCTATCTGTTGATCAGATAGCAAACCCCCGCTCTGATGTAACGTCACTACCTAAGGCCAAATTCAGTAAAGTTTGATCCTTATACGTTCGTATTCGGTAGAGCGGTGTGGCCCACACCGCATTCATCCGACGAGTCTGGAGCTTTCAATCGTGCTGACTGGGCCAGTCAGCGCTACCCGATCAAATATTTTTTCATTCGGTATAAGGCCTATTTACGCCTCTGGTATTGAGGAACATAGGACCATCAGTGGGGAAGCGCTGCAAGCATGCCGGCCGTCTCGAATGTTAGAGTCTAAGACACGCTTTATGGACGAACTTGATACACTGCCAAGCAACTCGCTTAGATGAGGCTCAGGTTTCTAGAGAAGCGAGACCGCCTCGATTTCAATCAGCGGTTTACTCTACCACAGTATCGGCGCTGGAAGGAGCAGTCGTGTCGACCGCAGTAATCACCGTATCTTTCTCAGGGCGTGGACGCGTTTTCACCGAAAACTCCAAAAGCTCTTCACCACGTTCTACTTGGACGGATGCGTATTGATTGGCTCTGGTGAAAAATACTGCGCCTGGCACATCTTCAACTCCAGTGATTTTACGCCCACTGATCGAAAGAATACGGTCGCCTTCAAGCATACCTGCTTCTGCGGCGGGAGCACCTTCAATCACCTTAGATAATGTAACTGCATTTGAGTCATCGCTGTTGAGACGACTCTTTACCTCGAAACCCATCCAGCTGTGAATGATATGACCTGAGAAAAGTAAATCGTCACGCACACGCACCAAGGCATCTGCAGGCAAGCAATAGGACGCATCCAAATCTGGAACGGACGCAACCGTCATCCCGATAAAACGCCCATTGATATCAAGAATCGGACAACCGCCCTGCCCAGCTTCAACGGAGATTGAAGTCCGGATATATTCAGTCGGGAAAATCTTATTCCCCAACTTCTTCTCCGCACCTGTAAAAATACCCATTGAGGGAGAGGGATCAAAATCCAGTGGACATGCGATGGCGACCGCAATGGAGCCCAAAGGCGGTCGCGCTACGGTAGTGTCGATCGAAATAATCGAAAACTCCTTTGGCGGCTGAATGACTTTGAGCACTGAGACATTCGTCAAGCGGTCATGCCCCACTGGCTCGGTTGCAAATTGGTGGCCTTTATATTCGATCCAAACACGCTCTGCACCTGCAGCTCGACTGGCACTAACCATGACATGGCCTTCTTTACTGATAAAGAATCCTGTGCCGACCCGCAACATGACTGCCTTCTTGCCGTCTTTTTCTGGCCCCGTGTAGGCGGCCTTTACGCGGACAATCGAATCCTTATTTTGCTCAAAAACCTGTATCAAGCGCTGCTGAAGAGCCAACGCATCAGCCGAGCTCCCCGAAGCGGAAAATGTGCAGAAGCTAAGTAGGACGAAAACCCAACCGAAACGGAGAAACATACAAAAGACTAGTAAACAAGAGTCGTAGCGACACCCGTGCTACCGAAAGAAGGGCGAGAAGACGCTGCATCCGAAGAATAATCCGCATCCATCGCCAACTGAAAGCCTTCCATTCCAAAATCACGTGTAAATGACGCATCATTCGATTCAATCTCAGCAGAGATCCCTTCAAGTGAATAATCGCGAGTCGCCTCGAGGGAGGAAACATCCATCTCCGACATTGCCACTTCAACGAGTGGCGCTTCGGCAAATACGACTGAATCTTGGGCAACGGACACCGAGGTGGAGCCAGTTCCGATAAATGCGGGGCGAACCACCATCAATGCGAGAAATGCTGCGGCGCAGGCGACTCCGACACTTTGCGTGAAGCGGCCCGATAGCGTGCGCCAGATTTGCAGATGCACGGGATCCTTCTTCACGAGCGTCTGTAGCATACGTTGATGCAACTCTTGGTCAAATTGGCCCCAAAACGCTTCGTCTGGACGCTCAGAACGCTTCATACGAAGGAGATCTTCAACTTTTACTTCTTTTTGACTGTCGTGTGTGTGGTTTGACATATTTGAGTATGTTATTTCGCAGGCATCTCTCAGCCGAGGTAGTCCTTTAAATAGCCTTGTAGCTGTTGTTTAGCGTAATGAAGACGTGAGCGCACTGTTCCGACAGAAGTCTTAGTGATTTCTGCGATTTCTGCGTGCTCAAGGCCTTCAATTTCATGTAAAATAACGACTGTGCGATGTTTAAGAGACAACTTTTGTAACGCGTCGTTCAATTTTTCCTGTAATTCGTTTATCAAAGCGCCCTTTTCAGTCTGATTTTTCGCGGTCAAACGCTCGAAAATCTCCGAATTTGACACCTCTTCATCTATATTTTCATAACTGATAAATCGGCGACGGCTCCTTTTCTTAAGAAAAGTCATGGTGGTATTGATCGCAATTCGATAAACCCAAGTGAAAAACGAGGATTTACCCTTAAAGCGAGCAATCGCTTGAAAGGCCTTAATAAAGGTCTCTTGCGTCAAATCAGAGGCATCTTCGCGATTACTCGTCATGTTGTAGACCACAGAAAAAATCTGCTCACGATACTTCTGCACCAACTGGTCATAAGCACCCACGTTACCTGATTGCACCTTCTGAACGACCGCCCAGTCCAGATCACGTTGAGATACCTCCGCCTCTTGCGCGGGGAAAATCGTCTTCGTCACTGACTCACTGGTTGCCATAATAGTTACAAAATAAAAGCACTTATTATGCAAAATGCAAAACTTTCCTCAACTAGTGAATTTTAAGCCAAATGAAGGTATTTGAAGCCCCAGAACGAAAAGGTGCGAATTACACGAAACTTGATTTGCGCTGGCCGCTGAGTTTTACACTATTGACAGCCCTACTTCTATAGATGGTAACACTACCCGCTTATTTATGCATCAGTCGCGCATAGTCATTACAGGCCTCGGCCTCACTTCGCCCAACGGCAACTCACTTGAGGAGTATCGCAAGAATCTCCTCGATGGAGTCGCTGGTATCCAATTAATCGACATGCGCTACATGGGCAAGGTCCCTGCAGGCGTTTGCAATTTCGACCCGAAGAAGCACCAAACCCGCAAGGAACTACGTGTCGGCACACGCGCTGGTAGCATCGCAATTTACGCGGCACGCGAAGCGGTCGAAAACAGTGGCCTCGACTTTGAGAACTATGACAAGAGCCGTATCGGAGTCTACGTAGGCACTACTGAGCACGGCAATGTAGAGACTGAAAACGAGGTCTACAACATCTCCAAGTTCGACTACGACACTAAGTTTTGGACGCACCACCATAATCCCCGCACTGTTGCGAATAACCCAGCGGGTGAAATCACAATCAACATGGGGATCACTGGCCCGCACTACACCATCGGTGCCGCATGTGCTGCAGGTAACGCGGGTCTAGTTCAAGCGCTACAAATGCTCCGTCTCGGTGAGGTCGATGTTGCGCTCGCGGGCGGAGTGAGCGAAAGCATCCAATCTTTCGGTATCTTTGCTGGCTTTAAGAGCCAAGGTGCCCTCGGCACCCACGAAACCGACGTCAACAAAACCAGCCGCCCGTTCGATAAAACTCGTAACGGCATCGTTGTTTCTGAAGGCGGTGCGATCTACGTCCTAGAGCGCCTCGAAGACGCACAAGCGCGCGGCGCCACTATTATAGCCGAAATTGTAGGCTATTGCATCAATTCAGACGCCAGTGATTATGTATTGCCCAACCCTGAGCGCCAAGCCGAATGCATGCGCAAGGCACTCAAAGTGGCAGGTATGGAGCCCGAGGACGTCGACATCGTGAACACTCACGCAACCTCGACACCCATGGGAGACATACAAGAGTGCAAGGCGATCAAGGAAATCTTTGGTAACAGCCCAACCACCTACGTCAACAACACCAAAAGCTTTATCGGCCACTGTATGGGAGCGGCTGGCGCACTCGAACTCGCGGGGAATCTCCCCTCATTTGACGACAACATCATACACCCGACGATCAATGTGGAAGAGATTGACGAGGAATGTGCGATGCCAAATCTGGTAATAAACGAGCCTCGCAAGGTTGACGCCGTCAAAGTTATCCTCAACAACTCTTTTGGAATGCTAGGAATCAACTCCGCCCTAATCGTCAAAAAATTTGAGGATTAAAGTATTTCATCCATCATTTCATTAGCTATCAGCTATTACCCATTCGCATTTTTAACATCATGACAGAAGATCAAGTAAAACAAATCGTTATCGACATCATCAACGACATCGCGCCCGATGAAGACACCACAGACCTGAAGTCCGAGGTGAACCTCCGCGACCAAATGGACCTAGATTCCATGGACTTCCTCGACATCGTCATGGAGCTCCGCAAGCAGCACAGCATCGAAGTGCCTGAGGAAGACTATCCTCAACTCGCTTCGCTCGACAGCTGCGCCGCATACTTGACTCCAAAGTTTAACGCTTAAATTTAGCGGCCTGTGCCGCACCAAACCGCAGCACAGGCCAACCGCCTGTGTTTCGTTGTATCTAAAGGAGGGCATTGCTTCCGCATTGCCGCCCAGCAATCAAGAAACACCCATTAGGCAATATAAAGCACTGCCTCTAGACAAAATGCCCAGTCAAGCCCTCGACAACCAACACTTCGAAGTCGTCATCATCGGTGCCGGCATGGCTGGGCTCGCAGCTGGCATTCGCCTCGCACTTGGAGGCAAGAACGTCATCATTCTAGAGCGCCACAATGCGTCTGGCGGCCTCAATTCCTTTTACAGTCAAGCAGGCCGCAAATTTGATGTCGGCCTGCACGCCATGACCAATTACGTGCCCAAAGGCACGAAAGGCACACCGCTGATCAAACTGCTTCGGCAGTTACGAATTCCCTATGATGCTCTCGACCTCTGCCCGCAAAACGGCTCGAAGGTCTCTTTTCCGGGGTGCGAACTTGGTTTCAGCAACGACTTCGCATTTTTCGAATCCGAAGTCGCCCGCGCGTTCCCGAAGCAAATTGATGGTTTCCATGCACTCGCGGAAGAAGTGCGCACCCTCGACGCCTTCAACTTAGGCTCCATGCCCACCTCGGCGCGCGAAGCCGTAAAACGGCACATTAGCGACCCTCTACTCGAAGACATGATTTTCTGCCCCGTGATGTATTATGGCAGCGCAGAAGAACACGACATGGATTATGGCCAGTTCGCCATCATGTTTCGCTCGCTCTTTTTCGAGGGATTCGCCCGCCCACTTGACGGCGTGCGAGTCATTATTCGACTCCTGCAGGACAAATATCGTTCACTCGGCGGTGTCCGCAAAATGCGTTGCGGGATACAGAAAATCCATACGAACGGCGACAGAGCCTCCGCCATCGAACTAGACAGCGGAGCGACGATCACTGCCGATAAAATCATTTCGACCGCAGGCGCCGTAGAGACTGCGCGCATGTGCGACGACCAATCTGCCAACGCAGCAAGTGACAATATTGGCCAGCTTAGCTTCACTGAAACCATTACTGTGTTTGACAAACAACCCACCGATTTCGGCTGGGACGAAACCATCATTTTTTTCAATACAGCTGAGCGCTTTCGCTATGCACGCGTCGAAGATGAACTCGTCGATCCAACCAGCGGCGTGATCTGCTTTCCAAACAATTATCAATATGGCAATGACCGCCAACTCGACGAAGGCTTCCTTCGGGTGACTGCCATGGCGAACCACGACAAATGGTGTGCGCTCAACGAAGACGACTACCTAGCGCAGAAAGCGTATTGGTATGAAGAGCTACAAAAGGTCACCCTCGGCCTACTGCCAAAACCAAAAGGCGGACTCAATCTAGACGAACACCGTCTCGCCACCGATATGTTCACTCCACGAACCGTGCGTAAGTATACCGGACACCTCAACGGAGCCATCTACGGCGCGCCCAACAAAATCAAAGACGGACGCACACACTTAGAAAATCTCTACCTAGCTGGAACCGATCAAGGCTTCCTCGGCATCGTTGGCGCAATGCTCAGCGGAATCTCAATGGCAAACCTACATGTGCTACAGGGCGACTAATCGCGACTGAGCCCATCTATAACGATCGATAGAAATTTTTCGGTCGTGAGAAAGCCTACGCCATGCGAAGCGGCGTGCGCTTGAACCCAGATTATGCATTAGGATGAGCAGTGTGCTCCGCAACTGAAGCGCAAGGGAGCGTATAACATACGTGACTACAGGGCTGACAGGCAGCGATGTGCGCTTGTCGCCTAAGCGTTTCACGGACACCCGTCAGGTGAGCATAAAAACATCCTCAGAAACTTGAGTCACCGTGATTTGGACTTCCGTCGAACCATGGTTATGAGCGAATACGGAAACTATAGAAAACAAAAATAACGAAACGATACGAATAGACGTAAACGATCACTAAGGTAAGCACTGAAAATAATCAACCCGGAGGCCACGATAATGAACGACCGCCAAGCACGTGGACGTGCATATGAGGCACCGTCTCACCGCCGTCTTCGCCGTTATTGATCACTACGCGGAATCCTTTCTCAAGATTCAGCTTCTTCGCAACCCCCGCAGCAGTCAGCAACAGGTGCCCCAAGGTGGCTTGATCTTCAGCGCTCGCTACCGCGACACGGGGGATCACCTTTTTGGGGATCACTAAAAAATGCACCGGCGCTTTGGGATCGATATCATGTATGACAATACAGTGTTCGTCTTCATGCTCGATGTTCGCGGGGATCTCGCGGTCGATAATCTTTTGAAAGAGTGTTTTCATTATGATGATAAGCTATGATTAAAGCACCACGACCTGCAACTCTGCACCGCGGGTCGCCCATGCACAGGCGAGCGCATCAATCCAATCGCGCACGCGTTCATATTGAGTTTGGCGCTTCTTGGTCCATTTCTTGCCTTCAGGGCAAATCGTCTCACGTAGCCCAGTAACCAACAGCAAGGACTGTCGACGACCAGCGAGTTTCTTCATTTCAGTGACAATCGCCTGCCGAATCCACAGCGGACTAAAGTCCTCCAATGCAGGCACATGCCAATGCGCAAACGCGAGTTCGCTGGTGGACTCTTCACCGAGATGCAAGCGCGCCAGTTTGTCGGCACACTCGCGCAGGCTAAACTGCACATCTTGATCGGCGTCTTCTTGACTAAAAAATTCTAAAGCACGACGAGCATTTTCAGCACGTTCGACATCGGAAGCAACGGTGCGCGCAAGAATTTCATTCAATGTGCGCAACTGATCGACAGGATCATTTTTTGCCATTTTCGGTGAACTCTCGGAGGTCTAATATTTCTTGAGCAAGCTCGCTGAGATCACGGAAATCCTTATACACCGACGCATAGCGAACATAGGCGATCTGATCTAAATGCTTGAGGCGTTGCATCACATGCTCGCCAATGGATTGAGCTGGAATCTCATGATCAAATTCTTTTTCCAACGTTGCCAAGACATCCGCTATGAGCATTTCAATTTGAATGACTTCGATGGGACGTTTTTGCACCGCCTTTTTCAAGCCACCGAGGATCTTACTTCGGTCAAAATCTTCTCGGCGACCATCACGTTTCACCACCTGCAAGTCGGCACGGAGCACTTCTTCGATAGTAGTAAAACGGTATTCACAATCGAGGCATTCGCGACGACGACGGATCGAGGTTTCGTTTTTACCAGTTCGGGTATCGAGCACTTTAGTCTCGATTGAGGCGCATTTCGGGCAACGCATTTTTTTAAGAAGGTAGAAGTCAGGAGTTAGAAAATGACGGACTACAGCTTTAAGAAGTTTTCTAGCATTTTCATGCCGTCTTGGGTCGCGAGCGACTCTGGGTGAAACTGCACGCCCCAGACCGGGAGATCCTTGTGAGCGAGTCCCATGATTTCGCCTTCTGCGGTCTCGGCGGTCACTTCCAAGCAATCTGGTAAAGTGGAGCGCTCGACAATTAAAGAATGATAGCGGGTGGCTATCATCGGATTGGGCATGCCTTTAAAAATGTCCGTATCGCGGTGCGTTACTGGTGAGGTCTTGCCATGCATCAGGCGATCGGCTCGAATCACCTTCCC
>Ga0209533_1001219_pt1 | contig 24168 bp, 26 predicted proteins | sample COG_04_FD_184748 | JGI IMG/M metagenome (GOLD analysis project Ga0209533, IMG submission 184748) | Pelagic Microbial community sample from North Sea - COGITO 998_met_04 (SPAdes) (version 2) | ecosystem: Environmental > Aquatic > Marine > Neritic zone/Coastal water | place: Helgoland, sampling...
TGATGATAATGTCTTTTTCCTCATAGGCTAAACCGTATTTCTTAAGAATAGCACGTACGCCTTCGCTCCAACCACAATGGGTTTTAAGATAACAAGTAATAGTAAGTTCACTCATAATTTTTGTTTGATTAAATATAGTTCTGATGAATAATCGTCAACACTGACTATTCACGTGTTAATTTTACTGAGATTTTGTCAGAAAAAGACTGGTTTTGTAAACTTAATAAATTTTCTAAATAAGGTTTGTATTTTTGAAATAGAGTTGAAATGAAAAGCAGCTTTTAAAGCTCACGTAGTGAGCGGTTTTAGATGAAATTTTGTTTAGTGAAAAATCGTAGAGCGCAGTGAATAAAGAAATTCATGAGCACTACGGCAGTTTTAAACTAAGCAAAAGTTCGCTAAAAGTAGAAGCTGATTAGTCTTTTTTCTTAAGTTGGGGGAATAGAACTACATCACGAATGGTCGCCGCTCCAGTTAACATCATAATGAGTCTATCTATACCAATGCCGATACCGCCTGCTGGAGGCATTCCATGCTCGAGCGCTTCGACGAATGCTTCATCAATATTTTGAGTCTCACCACCTGACTGACTTTCAAAACGTTCGCGTTGCTCATCTGGATCATTAAGCTCTGAATAACCTGGAGAGATTTCTTGACCGTTAATAATGAGCTCATAGACATCTATGACTTTGCCATTCTCTTTGTTGACTTTAGCGAGTGGCACGAGTTCTTTTGAGACGTGAGTCACGAAACATGGGTTGAAAGTCTTTTCCTCTACAAGTTTTTCAAAGACTTGCTGAGTGATTTCATAATCTTCCATCTCAGATGAAACTTCAACACCGAGCTCTTTGCATTTGGCTCTATGTGCTGCTTCGTCTAAATCAAACCAGTCGTCACCTGCTACCCCTTTGATAAGCTCTGAATACTCAGCACGTTTCCATGGACGAGATAAATCAATAGCACGAATTACATTGCCTTCTTCATCTTTGTGCTCAATTTGTAAGCCTCCACAGAATTTTTCCGCAAGATGACAGACCATGTCCTCGACCATATCTGCCATTTCTTCAAAATTAGAGAAGGCACAATAAGCCTCTAACATAGTGAACTCTGGATTATGACGACGGGAAATACCTTCATTTCTAAAGTTACGATTGAGTTCAAATACTTTGGTGAAACCTCCTACGAGCAAACGCTTAAGGAAGAGCTCTGGAGCGATACGCATGGTGAGAGGCATACCCAGCGCATTATGGTACGTTTCAAATGGGCGAGCTGCGGCACCACCAGCTACATCTTGGAGCATAGGTGTTTCAACCTCAATGTAGCCTAAGTTTCCTAGATAATTACGAATTTCAGCAATCATTTGTGAACGCTTAAGGAAAACTTGCGCACTCTCTGGATTACTCATCAAATCTAAATAACGTTGACGGTATTTGATTTCTCTATCTGCGACTCCATGCCATTTGTCTGCCATAGGGCGCAATGATTTAGTAAGTGGCAACAAATCACTTACATGAATGGTTGGCTCTCCTTTCTTGGTGAAAAATGTTTTACCTGTTAAACCAATCCAGTCACCCCTATCCATGAGTTTCCAGGCCTGCCAAAGTTCATCACTAAGCTCCTTTTTACTAAGATACGCTTGGATGTTGCCCTCAATATCACCAATCACAAGAAATTGAGAATTACCCATATCACGAATTGCAGTAATGCGCCCTGCGACTTGCACTTCTAAATCTTCGACAAAGTTGGCTTTGAGGTTGGCTGGTGTATGTGTAGTAGGATAATTTGAGCCATAAGGATCTATTCCAAGCTCCTTGAGTTTCTCCAATTTTTCACGGCGTACGGCGATAAGTTCAGCTGAAGAAGGAGTGGCAGGAGTAGTGTTTGCTGGATCAGGTTGATTCATAAAATAGAGTGAATTTTCTGGACTGTAAAACAAGCACGTAGATTTTGAAAGCAAATTCACATAAAGCTCGGTTTATAAGTTCAGTTATCAACTTAGTGACAATCTAGTCACAGTCTCTGAAGGCTCTTGACCCTTTGTGAAGTTCATCGTAATATTTTTTGAATAATTATGGCTATCATTAGACAAGGAAATTATGAGTTTTACTCAAGTATTAGTAACGCCACTTACGCCAAAGAAAAACGTCGCCTGCAAATTGAACTCCTCAATATGCAAGAAGCGATTCAAGAATCAGGTGATAAACTCGTGATTACCTTCGATGGTAGAGATGCGGCTGGCAAGGGCTCAACTATCAAACGCTTTGCAGAAAACATGATGCCAAAAAATTTACGTATTGTTGAGCTTGGCATCCCTACTCCCTATGAATCTAAAAACTGGTTTAAGCGTTACGAAAAACATCTACCTAAAGCTGGAGAAATCGTCTTTTACGATCGCTCTTGGTATAACAGAGCTTTGATTGAACCTACTATGGATTACTGCACCAAGAGGCAGTATACTTATTTCATGAAAAAAGTTCTCAATTGGGAAGAGTCTCTGATTGATTCAGGGACTACACTCATTAAATTTTACCTGTCTGTAAGTAAAGAAAATCAGGTGTACCGCTTTAGTGATCGCATTGATGACCCCCTCAAACATTGGAAATACTCAGAAAACGACGAGAAAGTGCAAAAAAAATGGGAAGTGTTCACCAATTACAAAGAACAGATGTTTGAACGCACATCTTCAGAAAAAAGCCCTTGGGTTGTCGTTAATGCCAACCGCAAAGGCTCATCTAGGCTTAGTTGCATGCTTTATACCATCAATCATGTTGATTATGCTGGCAAACAGCCATTTAAACCTCTCGCTAAAGCTGCCCATAAATTCTCTGGTGAAATCGAGCTTGACGGCATTCCGTTCAAAGGGCTTAATTACCGTCAGTACAGACTGCTTAAAAACATCAAAAATTCTCAACAGAGCTAAATTTAGCGCATTTCTTTTACACTACTTATGAAATCTATTGAATCTGCTGGTGGACTCGTCATCAGCCCAGACTACAAAGTTCTTTTTATTTTTAAAAAAGGTCGTTGGGACTTACCTAAAGGCAGAGTAGAGAAAAAACAAAGTATCGAAGAATGCGCCCTACGTGAAGTTCATGAAGAGGCAGGCCTTAAATCAAAGCACTTGAGTATCAGGCACGTTCTAATTCCTACCCACCACGTGACTCGCCACAGTGGAGTGAATTATGACAAAACCACACATTGGTTTGTTATGGATTACGATGGTGACCCAGATATCGTAAAGCCTCAAATTGAAGAAGGTATTTACGCTGTCAAATGGTTCTCATTTTGGGAGTTAGAAGAACCTCTATCTAACTGCCCTACACGTATTAAATATTTAGTGGATTTTTGGCAGAAGTGTTATGCATACCCCCCAAAAGCCTGATTTTATTAGGTGAGTAAGCAGATTTCAATTCATCTACTGCGTTACGCCGCGCCAAGGCAGTAGCCCTACTTTTCTACAGCCTAGCACGGCAAGCCTTGTAGCTGAATCAAACTCCCCTTACTTGGAGAGTACTTAGGTTAGTCATTACGTCCAAAACCGCTTGTTACACAAGCTTTGACATTTTCCAAACCTCTCATAGTTGATACTTACCATTGTTGATCTTGGGGACTTAAACATTTAATAACTGGGCTTATTTTACCAGGCGTAGCATCAAGCCCTTCAACTTGGGCATCTCCTTTTTCTTCTGGTTGAGTCATTTCGCTCAGCAATATTCTATCTTGAATGGATAAATCATTAATTTTTAGAGCTATTTTATTGCCTGTAGATTTAATCTCTAATTGTACAAATTCATCATTCATATTAATGAGCTTCGCCTCAATCTCGCTGCCTACAGCACTTGTCCATAACCTCCATTCATTCAGTATATCATTTGCTTGAATACAAAAACTACATAAAATCACTATCAAAAAACTACTAATTTTCATCACTATCTATTTATTTTAAGTTATATAAAAAAGTAAGCTGCCGCTTATCACCTAGAAATAGAAGCATGCATATAATTAGCTAAGTTTCTACCTGTATTTATGTCAACGGACACTCTATCTCCAACGTTGAGGCCTGCACTATAAACTCTGACTTGGACGACGCCTTTGCCATCTTCTGTTTCAACTAAAGCATTAGTTTCTTTAATACCATTCCATTCGTGTGTATGGATTTTTATAACTTCTCCATAGACCTTAGTCTTATCACTTTTATTCCATACAGTTATACTAAATAAAGTGAAAAATAGCCAAACTGTTGCGATAATTGAGCAAATTCTCCAAAGATATTTTAATATATTTTTCATTTTCATAACTGATTATTGATTCTAATATGAAAATATTAAAGATTGAGCCTAGCCCCGTCAAGAAAAGCGCATCTAAATTAAAATTTATATATCCAAAACGAGCTCATCAAAATACTCTAATTTTAACTGCTACACTTCCTAATGACTTAGGTATTCATTCCATAGAACCTCGAGCGAAGTTAGAGGGTAATAAGTGAGAGGTTTATATAAATGCTCTAGTTTTGGATGAGAAAGCGGTTTGCCGAAGAACCGTAGAGCGCAGTGAATTAAAACATTCATGAGCACTACGACAGTCTGAGAAAAACCGCTTAATCGCCAAAAGCGGAGTATTTATACGTTGATCCAGTCGATGGGGGTGATAGGACTTGCCACTTGACATTTAATCTCCTGTGGTGCTTTTTGTAAAATATGACTGACGGCTTCTCTGGCTAAATCTGGCGTATTACAGTCTGAACTTAGGTGGGCTAGGATGAGGTTTTCTAAACGTCCTTGATTATGCTTAATAATAGTTGAGAGTACTTTCGCTGCTTCACTATTAGATAAATGGCCATAGGCGGAGGCAATGCGCTGCTTAAGTGCAAAAGGGCGTTTAGTATCGCTAGTGAGCAGGTCGTCATCATAGTTGGTTTCTAAAATCAAGGCATCAACCTGAGCAAATGCTGTTAGTAATTCTGATGAAAATTCGCCTAGATCTGTAAGGACTCCAAAACTCTTGCCTTTATAGTCAAAGCGGTAGACCACAGGCTCAACCGCATCATGATTGACTCTAAAAGCGGTGATTTTTAGCTCACCTACCTTGAAGGTTTGCTTGGGCTCAATAATGCAAAATTTACTCTGAAAACCTGCTGCTTTGTACACCTCTTCATTTTTGCTTAGACACCAGCGGTAATTGTTATGGGTAATATAAATTTTACTAGGATAGCGTTTACCAAATACCTTGAGCCCTTGGACATGGTCACTGTGCTCATGCGTGATGCAAATATGCTTGATATCACTAGGTTCGCAATCGACTGCACGCATGCGTAGCTCCAACTGTTTAGTGCTTAAACCTGGGTCAAGTAATACTGTATCATTACCTGCTTTAATCAAAATAGCATTACCCTTGCTACCACTACCTAAAACAGAAAATTGAAAGTCACTACCCATACAGCTCTAGGCTATAACCCTAAAACAAAAAACGCACAAGCCGAATTTCGACTTGTGCTTTTTTGAAAACCTTAAAGGCTGATTATTGTGAGTCTTTCCACATAAGTAATGCTGGATTTTCTAAGCATTCTTTAATCTTGATAAGGAACGTTACCGCTTCTTTGCCATCGACGAGTCTGTGATCATAGCTAAGTGCTAAGTACATCATCGGCGCTATTTCAACTCTACCATCTTTGGCTACTGGACGTTGCTGGATAGTATGCATGCCTAGAATCGCGCTTTGTGGTGGATTGACAATCGGTGTACTTAGGAGTGAACCGTACACACCTCCGTTAGAGATAGTAAACACACCGCCTTGTAAATCTTGAATACCGATTTTCCCATCACGAGCTTTTTGTGCATAATCAAGAATGGATAGCTCGATTTCAGCAAAACTTTTCTTTTCACAATCACGAATTACTGGAACTACGAGGCCTTTTTCTGTGCCTACCGCAACACCAATATCAAAGAAGTGGTTTTGCACTACTTCATCACCTTCGATTTGAGCATTGATGGCTGGTACTGTTTTGAGTGCTTCCACAACTGCTTTAGTGAAGAATGACATGAAGCCAAGTTTCGTACCATGCTTAGCCACGAACTGATCTTGCACCTCCTTACGCAATTCCATGATAGGAGCCATGTCTACTTCGTTGAAAGTCGTTAAAAGTGCTGCGTTACGCTGAGCATTGACTAAGTGAGTCGCAATTTTTTTACGCAATGGCGTCATTTTCTTACGGCTAGTTCTGCCTTCTGCTGTTGATGGAGTGTTATCAACTGGAGCTACAGTAGGAGCAGGCTTAGGCGCTGGTGCAGGAGCTGCCTCTGGCTCAGGCTTAGCTTCTTCCTTTTTCTCCGCTGGAGCTGGAGCTGGAGCTTCTGTGGCTGGTGCAGGTTCTTGAGTGTCCGCAACTTCTTTTTCTTCGATACTGCCAATCACAGCGCCGATGTCGACTTCTTCGCCTTCTTGGATAGTGATTGTGACTTCACCTGAAACCTCTGCTTCGAGTTCAGTTGAGACTTTGTCTGTGTCTAAAGTTACTAGGGTGTCGCCTTTTTTTACTAAATCACCTGTGGCGATATGCCATTGGGCGATATTAGCAGAAGTGACAGATTCACCAGCTGCTGGAACGATAATATCAATTGCCATAATAGTGGGGTATTTAAGTGTTTAATTTATATTAGATAGTAAATGCTTTTTGAACAAGGTCAGCTTGTTCTTGTTTGTGCGCTGCTTTAGAGCCCACGGCAGGACTTGCAGAAGCCTTACGACCTGCAAATTTAAATCTACCATCGATGAGTTGATTCAATCCTGGGCCTACAAGCGTCCAGCCTCCCATATTTAATGGCTCTTCCTGACACCATACAAAACTCTTAGCACCTTGGAATGGGGCTAAGGCTTCGACAATGGCATCTTCGTGGAAAGGATAAAGCTGCTCCATTCTTATAATGGCAGTGGTGATTTTATCTCCTTCTTGCTCATCACGGTAATCAATAAGGTCGTAGTAGACCTTACCAGAACAGAAGATAACTCTATCTACTTTCTTGGATTGAGCTGTTGCCAAATCATCAGTAATAATTTCTAAGAAATGACTGTCTTCAGTGAAATCTTCTATAGATGAGACTGCCTCTGCTTTAGAAAGCAAACTCTTAGGCGTCATGACGATAAGAGGCTTTTGAAATTCACAGAGTTTTTGACGACGCAACGCATGGAAATACTGTGCTGGAGTTGTCAAATTAACCACACGCATATTTTTCTCTGCGCAGAGTTGCAAGAAACGCTCAAGTCTAGCACTTGAGTGCTCAGGCCCCATCCCTTCGTAGCCGTGAGGCAGCAACATGACTAAGCTACTTGGTGTCTGCCATTTTGATTCAGCAGAACTGATGAACTGATCAATCATGACTTGTGCTCCATTAGCAAAGTCACCAAATTGAGCTTCCCACATGATGAGCATCTTAGGTAGGCTTAATGAATATCCATAATCGAAACCTAATACACCTGCTTCAGAAAGGAGACTATTGTAAACACAGAAAGTCTCTTGTTTTTTGGAAATATTTTGTAATGGTGTATAACGCTCACGAGTCTCTGCGTCATACAAAACAGCGTGACGATGGGAAAAAGTACCACGGCGACAATCCTGACCAGAGAGGCGAATTGGGTAACCTTGTTCAACCAAAGTACCAAAAGCAAGAGCTTCAGCTAATGCCCAATCAATTTTTTCACCGGTTTTTACAGCTTCTTCACGACGCGGGAAAAAGCGTTTAGCAAGTGTGGTATTCAATTTAAAATCCTTAGGTATATTAATCAGAGCTTTACCTACTTTGTTAAGGAGTTTCTTGTCTACACCTGTTTGAACAACATCAAAATTAAATGGAGCCTGTAACTCAGCTGTAGAGCCATAGAAGGTGTCTTTATCACCTTTTTCTTGAGCTTCAAGCATCTTATCAAAACCTTCGTTAAGACGCGCTGAAATTTTATCAACCACCTCTTGTGTTTCATCACTACTCAAATCTTGACCAGATTCAAGTGCTGTTTTGTACATTTGACCTACTGGTTTTTTAGAAGCAATAATTTTGGATTTGGTAGGTTGAGTAAAGGCCGCCTGATCTGTCTCATTGTGACCTTGTCTACGGTAACAATACATATCAAGGACGATATCACGATTAAACTTCTGCCTAAATTCAAGAGCAAATTGAGCTGACCACACTAAGGCTTCTGGGTCTTCTCCATTAACATGAAGTATAGGAGCGTCAATCATCTTAGCTACATCAGTCGCATAAGGAGATGAGCGAGCATCTTCTGGAGATGTGGTAAAGCCAATTTGGTTATTAATAATTAAATGAATCGTACCACCTGTACGATAACCAGGAAGCTGAGACATATTAAGCACCTCGGCTACAGGACCTTGTCCCGCAAAAGCAGCGTCTCCGTGAATGAGTATTGGTAATACTTGTTTACGCTCCACACTGTCACCTAAGATACGTTGACGAGCTCTTGCCTTACCTTCCACAACAGCATTAACTGCCTCCAAGTGACTTGGATTAGCTGCTAAGCTTACTCTCACTTCGCCATCTGAGAGTTTGCGCACACTTTCAAAACCTAGATGGTATTTCACATCACCATCACCAGCAGCCAAATCAGGCTTATAGTTAGGAGTGAACTCATGCAGCAAAGTTGGTAATGACTTGCCAACAAAATTAGCAAGTACATTAAGACGACCGCGATGTGACATACCCATCTCGATTTCCTTAACACCCTGACCTGGGCATGATTCAAGTAAGGCATTGAGAATGACCATGGCACCTTCACCACCCTCTAGAGAAAAGCGTTTTTCACCAAGAAATTTTTTACCCAAGAAAGACTCAAACATTTCTGCAGTAAGCAACCACTCTAACCATTTAGTCTTGTCTTCTTTTGTTGGGGTCAACTTGACTCTTGCTTCAATTTGATTACGAATCCAATGGCGAATTTCTGTTTCATGGATATGCATGAACTCAAAACCAATTTTATCACAATAGACAGCTTCTAACTCGGTTATTAAATCCTTGATTTTGAGATTTTTAGCATTTTTAAAGAAAATAGAAGAAGCGGTTTTTTCTAAATCTTGAGAACTAAAACCCAAAGATTCTAAACTTAAACGATCTATATTTTTAGGCTCTTGTATCGGATTGATATCAGCCTTAAAATGACCTAAAGTACGGTAATTATAAATAGCACTAACTACTTTACTGTAAAAAACTTCATCAATAGCGTTAACTCCTAAAGAGGCGCCCTGTGCCTCTTCTTCCTCCGCTTTTACGGAGCCAAGTTCAAAACCTTGGAAAAAAGACTGCCATTGTTCATCTACACTGGTCGAATCGGCCTGCCATTGGGCATACTGTTGCTCTAACAACTCTATGTTAAGACGAGAAGAGACGGAATTGCTCATATTATTATATTTATAGGAAATGTCATTCCTCTGAAAAAGAGAATTTTTGACCTGCCTTTCTCTTTTAATTTTTGATTAATGTCAACTTTATTTAATGATTATTCAGCATCTTCAACCTTAGATACAATCACTGAGGCAGGGCGCAATAAACGTCCACTGAGCTGATAACCTTTGCGGTAAACTCTGATAATGTGTTCAGGTTTAATCTCTGTAGATTCTTCTTGTGACATAGCTTCATGAATAGCTGGATCAAAAATATCACCAACTTTAGTCTCAATGGTCACTACACCTAAATCTTCTAAAAAGGTGGCTAACTGTTTTTGCACCATAAGCATGCCTTGATAAATCATCGAGGATTCATCTCCTTGCGCTGCCTGCATACCCATTTCAAAATTATCTAAAACAGGTAACAATGATTCGATCAAGCGCTGGTTTGCATAAATAATAGCCTCAGATTTTTCCTTAGTCATGCGCTTACGAAAGTTCTCTAATTCTGCAGCTTGGCGCATGGCTTGCTCCTTCCAGAACTCTAATGTGTCTTCAGAAGCTTCAGCTTCTGTTGGAGATTCTTCAACTACTTCTGTATTAGCCGTAGTCTCTTTTTCTAAAGGCTCTTCTGCACTAGGATTATCTTCCTTTTTCTTAGAGGTAGCTTTTTTATTCATATTGATAATAATTATTTAAATAGATGAGAGATAAGGTAGGGGGCTCAGTTAAATTTTAGTATAACGATGAGCCCTTTTTGCTATGACTTCTGTATAGCGACAACTGTTATATCGTCAAGTTGATTTTTACTCTGACTAAAATCAGCTACAGCTTCTTCAATTTTTGCTACTAAATTACCTACGCCGTCTTTACCATAAATGCATATAATTTCCTCTAATATAGTAAGTCCGAATTGTTTTCCTTCTAAATTCTCAGCTTCTCGAATACCGTCTGTGGTTAACAAAATAATATCTCCTGCTTCCAGGGTAATATTTTGAACTTCTAACATACGCTCAAATACAGGGCCTTCATCTAAGCCTAGAGCAATACCTTTAGGGTTAATAAGACTCACCTCATTTGTTTTGGCATGATACCAAAGCACGCTCTCATGACCTGCTCGAGCAATAGCTACTTGGTCAGTTTCGCGATTAATCAACGCCATGCCAACCGTGATAAACATATCTTCACGCATATCGCTAAACAATAATCGGTTAGCTTTAGGCAGTAAGCTTTCTATATTTATCCCTTCTCTGGTCGCAAGACTTCGAATAGTACTACGACACATGGACATTAGTAAGCCTGCCGAGACCCCCTTGCCCGTGACATCTCCTATCACAATGCCTAACTCATCTTGAGAAAAACGCACATAATCAAAATAATCACCACTAATCATACGTGCAGGTCTATTGATCCCATGGATTTGATAACCGTTGAATTCAGGATCTGTTCTTGGTAGCAATATTTTTTGTACCTCAGTAGCTAAGAATAATTCCTGATCTAAACGGCGCTTGTCCGCCACATCTCTATGTAAAATAGCATTACCCAACGTGTGAGCTCCCTGCTCACACAGCGCTTCAAATACAGCTTGATCATTACGTGAGTAAGCACTATTTCCCTCACCTGTTAATACTAAAATACCTAATACTGAACTATTAAGGATTAGGGGACCAACCATGATTTTAAGATCTGATGGCAAATCTGGATAATCAGTTTTAAACCAACTTTTTAAATCAGCGCCTGCTAGATTTAATACTGAACGACCTTGGATGACCTCTGTGAAAATTTCTGATTGCTTGTAAGGAACATTTATACTTCTTTGCCTACTCACTAATTCGGTAAAATCCATTCCTTTTATTTTAACTAATGGGGTTAAATCTTCTGACAGATATTTAGGTGTAAGTACACTTTTTGTCTGCCTATCTAGCAAATAGACGCCTGCACCCTTAGCCCCCTCAAAGACATCCATAGCACCATGAGTGATAACTCTGTATAGTTGAGCAATACTCGTATCACGCTCAACAGCCTCAGTTAACTCGTGAAAAAGTCTAAAGAGTCTGTACTCTTCATTTTCCATACAGCTCAGCTCCTCCTGCTTGAGTTTAATTTGCTTTTTTAAGCGGATATAATGGATATTAAATCCTATAGAAGTAAGCACTATAACACCGGCAGCTATCCACCCATATTGAGTGATATCTAGATTTAAACTACTCACTAAGTCAGCCAGATCACTCATCGTCAAAAGCATCGAGCACATCTTTGAACTTATTAGCATTCTCAGGATTCATATCACTAAGAGTTTGATGTGCTGTGTATATATTATCTTGGTTAATGACAGCGCCAGTTTCCACTGGCTCTAATTTTGGTTTCAAACTGGCTTCAATATCTATAGCTCTACCTGCATCATTTTTAATCGTAAGAAAGTATTGTAACCCTAAGCCTTCCATTAACTCTTGTAAACTATTGTTCACATAGATGAGCTCTAATTGGACATCATCAGTTAAACTTTTTGCAACAGAAACCAGTATGCCCATAAATGTAGAATCCATTCCTTCGCACAAGCCTAAATCCAAAAATACCTGCTTAGAAGACTGAGCCGCTTCAAGCAAGTTAGATTTTAAGTCTGAACTCTGTAAGAAAGAACCTTTTCCTTTGTATTGTAGCCAGGCAATTTGGCCATCTTGTGCTAATAGAAGTTGTGGTGTCACCTATTTATTAAGTAAGAATAGTTTATTCTAGCAAAAAAACTACAATGCACAATCCTATTTGGTGAAAAATCACACCAAACAAGAAAAAGCTTAGTTTTTTAATATTTTATCAATCGTTGCTAACAAAGTTTCCCTAAGAGCTAAGCCTTTTTGAGTTAGCTGTTTTTGTAGTTGGACATATTGAGCCCTGCCTTCTGCCGTTTCTACAGGGATAGCCTCATAACCAAAAGCACTCAAATTATAGGGGGAAGCCCGCATATCAATCTCTCTTGCCTCGAGCGCAAACAAAAAGGTCTGTTTAAGCAAATCTGAACCAATCCAAGGCATGCACTTGTACGCCCATTTATATAAATCCATGTTGGCATGTATACAGGCTGGCTGTTCATAGTCTGGGCGCTGAGCTAAAGTTGGCTGAACCTTATTAAGAGGAATAGCCGCCTTAGTAAAAAAACGGTAAGCATCAAAATGAGTACAATTAATCTCTCTACTCTCAACTGCATCCGCTATTTCTTTTATCGATAACCTCAATGGCGCTTGCTCCTGATGCCGCACCTCTTGAGAGTTCGCTCGGTACAACATTGCCCATTCATGCAAGCCATAACAACGAAAATGTGGTGACCTAGTTTGAGTTAACGCTAATAAATTATGAATATAGATAAAATAATCTCTTTGCTGAGTTGTTATTTTAGTAGTATCTAAACTGACTCGACTACCTAAGCTATAATGCTGACTCATATAATAATCAGGCAACAATCCATCTATCTCCAAAGCATGCTCTAAACCAGGATGCCACTTTTCTAAGCTCCCCAGAGAATAAGTGTAATAACTATGTAAGAAATCTAAAACAGGATGCTTTTCATGGCGTGATTTACGTTCACGAGCAGGCTTCGTATAACTATGTATTTCTGCATAGTATGCCTGAGCGCGGTTTCGCCACTCTGACTCTTTTAATACTTTCATGAAAAAAGCCTAGCCTTAGTTTAGTAACTATCTTTCCACAAATAGGACTGCTGTTCAGCGAGCGTCTGTTTGCCACTTTTAATTTGAGCCTTCCACGAGAGTAACTCTCCTTTGTCCTCTATCCATTTCTGGGTATAAGCAAATTCTAATTGCTTGAGTCCTTGGATATTCCAAACCTCCTTTAATACTTTGGATCGAGTCTTAGTCGCTCTGTAATAAAAAACTAATTGCAAGTCTGAGCTCGATTGACCCTCTAATTCTTGCTCTAGATTATCCCAGATAAAAGTAAAGTATTCGCCTTCTGCAGAGCTTCTATCTCGAGGGTGTAAGTGTTTTTTGAGCTCATTATCGGAGGCAAAGGCCACCATCTTGTCCTCACTTTTGGTATGCTCTTGGCTAATTCTATCCTGTTTAACCTTTAATACAGGTAGAGACTGAGAGCACGAAACAAGCACCAAGAAAGCTCCTACAGAAATTAATCTCAACATAAACATCTACATCAAGCTAAAGTGACACTGCGCCTTGCCGCAAGCAATTTCTTTGTATAATCATGTTGTGGGCTTTCAAACAAAGTTTTGGAGTCTGCCACTTCCACAATATTACCCTTATCAATCACCATAACTCTATCTGAAACATAGCGCACCACTTCCAAATCATGAGAGATAAATAGTAAGGTTAAATTCAAATCCTCCTTAAGCTCTTGTAATAAATTAAGTACTTGCGCCTGTACTGAAACATCCAAGGCTGATACCGCTTCATCCGCAATCAGTAATTTAGGTTCAGCGGCAATCGCTCTTGCAATGGCAATACGCTGGCGCTGTCCCCCTGAAAATTCATGTGGGTAACGCGATGCCCAGTCCTCCTTGAGACTGACTTGAGACATCAATTGTTTAACTCTATTTTTGAGTGACTCTCCTCCCTCTTGTTTAGCAAACTCTTTGCCACGACGGGCGACGACGGCCTCAGCAATCGTCTCATAAATTGTCATAGTCGGATTTAATGATGCGTACGGATCCTGAAAAATCATCTGAATATCACAGCGTTTTTTTCTAAATTCTGCTGGTTCTTGCTTTTTCAGCTCAGCCAGATTCACTCCTTCAAATACGATCTCACCCTCATAGTCCATTAGATGCATAATCAAACGCGAAATAGTAGATTTACCCGAGCCTGACTCACCCACCAAACCCAAAGTCTCACCTTGCTTGATTTCAAAGTTAACATCTTTGAGCACTTCAATCTTACGCTTAGCTTGCCCCCACTTGGCAAACCCAGTAGTAGCTGCAGATTTAATAAATGATTTGCGTAGATTCTTTACTTCTAGAAAATGCATCCTTATTTCTACAAAGCCCTACCCCAAACATCAAGCCCAAAGCTTCATCTTAAATAACTCGCTATTCTTATACTAAAAGTGTCTTAAATTTAGCTTGTAAGTTGGGCTGATGCGCTCTAGTTTTTGTTTGTAATTTAATTTACATTTATGAATCAATTAGACGCGTTAAAACAATATACCACAGTCGTGGCAGATACTGGTGATTTTGCAGCTATGCAAGATTACCTTCCTCAGGATGCAACCACCAATCCTTCTCTTATCTTACAAGCAGCTACTCTGCCTGCTTATGAGCATCTCATCCAACAAGCTGTTGATGAGTTCAAAGACAGCAGCCTTACAGGTAGTGCTAAAATAGAAGCTATCCTTGATAGAATTCTTATTATTTTTGGCTTAGAAATTCTTAAAATTGTTCCAGGTCGTGTTTCTACAGAAGTAGATGCTCGTCTCTCATTTGATACTGCCGGCACTATCGCCAAAGCCAAGGAGCTTATCGCTGCTTATGAAGCCGAGGGCATTAGTCGTGACCGCATCCTCATTAAAATGGCCTCTACTTGGGAAGGTATCAAAGCCGCAGAAGAACTTGAAAAAGAAGGCATCCATTGTAATTTGACTCTTCTGTTCTCTTTTGCTCAGGCAGTTGCTTGTGCCGAAGCCAAAGTACAGCTTATTTCACCATTTGTAGGACGTATTTATGATTGGTACAAAAAAGATACCGGTATTGATTATGTAGGCGAAGATGATCCTGGTGTGCAATCTGTACAAAAGATTTACAACTACTACAAAAAGTTTGGATACAAGACCGAAGTCATGGGTGCTTCATTTAGAAATAGTGGTCAAATCACGTCTCTTGCTGGCTGTGATTTACTCACCATTAGCCCTAATCTCTTAGCTGAATTACAAGCTGAATCAGCTCCTCTTACAGAAAAACTCAGCGAAGCTTCTGCTCAAGATGCTGATTTAGAACAAATCTCTCTTGATGAAGCTGGATTTAGATTCCTCCATAACGAAGATCCAATGGCCGTTGAAAAAACAGCTGAAGGTATTCGCAAGTTTGCTATTGATATAGTAAAACTTGAAAAGCTGGTAGCAGACAAAATTTAATAAAAAAAACATGGCTTCACTGCGTTTATTCTTAGCATCTATTATTGCTAGTTTTGCTAGCTTTATGTATCTGGCCTTAGCTGGAGATACTAAGAGCTCAGTGATGCCTATTAGTTTTCATTTAGAGCAAACAGCCAAGATTAGTGAAGAAGGCTCATTTACGATGAGTATTGCTAATAACTTGCACTACTTTTCTAAAAACCCTGTTTTCTCTAATGAAGACATTCAAATGATTAAGGTCTTTAAGTCTGTCGACAAAGATACTTTAGGCATGACTTGCTTTCTTAATCCTAATGGTCGCCGCAAGTTAGAGCGTATCAGCACTCAAAATGTAAGCAGCTGGCTCGTATGCATTGTCAACGGCAAGCCAGTTGATTTTATTTATATCGATAGACAAATTACCGATGGACAAATAGTGGTCTGGAAAAATATCGAAGCTGCCGATTTAGATAAAATGATAGAAATCCCAGAAGAAGATCTAGCAGCCGAGTAACTTTCAATTTTTTTATCCATGCGCATGGATATCTTTATGCTTAGCGCTATAATCTCTACTACAGAAACTAGGTAATATGCCATTCGTTGATTATCACACTCACACTCCTCTTTGTCATCATGCCACTGGAGAACCTGAGGAGTATGTCCAAGCAGCGATTGATGCAAAATTATCAGAGTACGGCATCTCTGACCACGCCCCAACAGAAGTTGAACCCTTTGATGAATGGCGTATGGTACAAAAAGACATGCCAGAGTACTTCAAATGGATCAAACGAGCCCAAGATTATGCAGGTGATCAAATTACGATTCGCAAGGGTCTGGAATGCGACTGGTTTTTAGATGGTAAACTTTGGATTGATGAACTCAATCAGCTGACCGACTGGGATTACCTCATTGGCTCAGTGCATTACATGCAAACCCCTCAAGAATTAGTCAGCGTTCAAAGCAAAGCTCTGTGGGACTTTGACAATCCTAAATGGCAAAATGACTGGAAAAACCTAGACGCTGACCAACTCTGGGAGCTTTATTTTGCGACTTATATTGATATGATTGAGCACGGTGGCTTTGATATCTGTGCACACCCAGATTTGGTTAAAAAATTTGGCTACCTACCACAACGCGATACCAGCTATTATTTTAAGCCTGTGATTGAAGCTCTCAAAGATACGAACACTTGCTTTGAAATTAATATGGCGGGCTTCAGCAAGCCTTGCAAAGAGCAGTACCCTCAAGCTAACTTTATTGATATGGCAGCCAAAGCTCAACTACCCATCATTCTATCCTCTGATGCTCACGCGCCTAGCGAAATAGGGCGTCATTTTGATCTTGGTTTATCATTACTCAAACAGGCTGGCTTTACCCACACTTCACGTTTTGAAAAACGCCAACGCTACCAGCTCACTATCGATTAATTCACGAGCACCCTTCTCACTATGAAAAATATCGTTTACTTTGATTTAGAAACACAAAAAAGTTTTAATGATGTTGGTGGTTGGGCTAACAAATCTCAAATGCTCGTATCTATTGGTGTGACCTACAGCACAGTACGTGGTGATTACAAAATTTATACCGAAGATACTGTCCAAGATCTTATCGAAGAATTAAAAAATGCCGACCTTGTTGTCGGCTACAACCATATCCAATTTGATTATGGTGTGCTCGAGGGTTATTGCCTACTTGAGCTTACAGGCCAAACCAACAACCTAGATATGATGCTAGAGCTAGAAAAAATCATTGGTTTTAGACTTAAGCTGGACGCCCTAGGCTCAGCATCACTCGGTGCTGGCAAAACTGGCAATGGCCTCGATGCCCTACGCTGGTGGCAAGAATACAAAAAAACGCAGGATTCAGAGCCCCTCATGAAAATTGCCAAGTACTGTTGCTTCGATGTCAAAGTCACCAAAGAGGTTTATGAGTATGCCGTCAAAAATAAGCACTTACTTTATTTAGATAAAAATGGCATAGAACAAACGGTTGAAATAGATTGGAACTAACAACCTCATTAAATCATGATAGCTTTTATAAAACCTCGATTCGTCTGGCTCGCCATTGTATGCACTAAATTAGCCTTTTTATCAGCTGAGGAACTTGACAATGACCAAGTCCAGCCAATTAATAAAAATCAAGAATGGCAAGCCATAGCAGCTAAACAGAGCTTCACGCCTCGCTCCAAACAACATCATACCCTCAATTACAAAATGAGTTGGAATGGATTGCTCAAAGCAGGAGAGTGCACCCTCGTTTTTAATGCCAAAGATTCAGATAAACCTCAATTTTATACTGGCAAAGCTTGGGGGCGTAGTACAGGTCTCGCCAGTGCGCTCTATCCTTACCACTTTAACTATACGGCTTACCTCAATAAGCCTGATCTCACTCCCGATTTTGTCTATTGTTACGAGTACGAAAAAGGAGATGAGCGCATCATCAACATGAGCTTCTTAAATGAAGAAGTCCGCGCCATCGAAGTGACCAAAGATGCGGAGACCAAAAAACACTTAAGCACCGAAAAAGTTAATTTCCCTTATCCTAACACTTATGACGCTTTCACCACACTACTACATATCGGCAGCCTCCCACTCAAAAATGGCGAAGATTACTCTGTCATCATGATGGGTTACAAACCTTGCGTGCTTAGTGTGCGTGTCGAAGGACGCGAGAAACACCGTGGCAAAAACTGCATCAAGTTACGCACTTTTATTGAACGTATTAACCCTAAAACTGGTGAAATCCATTCGCATAAAAAACTCAAAAGTGCCTTTATCTGGCTCACTGACGATGAGCGCCGCATCGCTGTGGAGGTTCGTAGTAAGGTCTTCATTGGTGATGTTCGCATGGTACTTCAAGATTAATAACCACACTCAAAACAACACATAAATTTATGTCTTTCTATTCATTGGCTTCATTGATACTCGCCGTTGTCTTTAGCTTTGTGCTGCAATCTATCGCTCAAGCCAACACAGTCAGCAAACTCATCTACCTACAATTTCCTACCCAAAATCATTACCTAGACGAGGAACCTCATAAATTCTACATGTACACCAATCGTACTTTTGAGGGCAAATCTTCAAAACCTTGGCAAGGTGGCCAGTATGGTTATGTGCGTAACCTCATTCGTTATAATAATAGTATTATCGCTACCAAATTCCACGAGGGCATCGACATAGCTCCTATCAAACGTGACGCCAGTGGCAGACCACTCGATCAGGTCAAACCTGTTTTCCCTGGTAAAGTCATGTACTGCAATTATGATGCAGGTCATAGCTCTTACGGTAAATATGTAGTGCTAACTCACGATTTACCTTCTGGTGTGTATTACAGTCTCTACGCTCATCTCAATGAAATCCATGTCAAACCTGGGCAATTTCTCAATGCCACCAGCAAACTTGGTACCTTGGGCTATACAGGTCGAGGTATTAACAAGACACGCTCTCACTTGCACCTAGAGTTTGGGCTCATTCTCTCTAGCAAATTTAAGAAATGGCATGACAAACATTTTAATGATTCCAATAACCACGGTATTTATAACGGTATTAATTTTGCAGGCTTACCTATCAACAGCCTGATTAAATCCTCACAAAAAGAACTGATTAATATTGCCGATTGGACACAGCGCAACCTTAAGATTTATTACCAAGTACTCTGCACCAGAAAATCCAGCAACCATATGCCTAGTGTCCTCAAGCATTATCCGTGGCTCACTGGCCCCGATAAACCGGCTTCCTCACCTAGCTGGATTATCTCATTTAGCTCTTCAGGAATTCCTCTTAAATTTGAACCTTCTTGGACACGTGTATCCAAGCCACAAATCCACTGGATCACCAATAGCTGGTTACCTCCTCAATACCGCTCACGAGACCGCATTATCAAAATGCATAATAAACCCTACCTAACCCCTTCAGGAGTTAGATATGTAGAATTAGTGAGCGAAAACTTTTAAGGTGGGGTTTAAAAGCTTGCTCAATAGGTCATTTTAACCAATAAATCATCTTAGAATAATTCAACCCTTACATTATGACTCAAGCAGAACTTCTCGAAGAAATCAAAACCGCTATGCGCGCCAAAGACAGCGTCAAACTCAACACGCTACGCGCCCTTAAAACTGCGATTAAAAATGTCGAAATTGACCAAAAAATCGAAGTAGGCTCAGCTGAGATTATCACCATCATTCGCAAGCAAATCAAACAACGCCAAGATGCGACCGAGCAATACCTCAAAGCCGAGCGCCAAGAGTTAGCAGATAAAGAGCTTGCTGAAATAGAGCTCCTCAACGTCTATTTACCTGCTGCTCTTAGTGATGAAGAGCTAGATAGTTTCATCCAACAAGGTCTTACCGAAACAGGAGCCTCTAGTCCAAAAGATATGGGCAAGCTCATTCAATGGCTCAAAGCAAAAACTGATGGCAGAGCCGATGGCAAAACTCTCGCGACTAAAGTCAAAGAAGCTCTCAACAACCTCTAAAGCAAAAGTTTAATGGTTATCGGAGTCATCGTTGCCTATGGAAAGAGCAGACGTATGGGTTTTGATAAGCTCATGCAGCCGCTTGCTGGCAAAACTGTCCTCCAACGTACTATCGATGCTCTATTAGCTCATGCTTCCATTGAGCATCTGCTTGTGGTGACCCCGCAAGCCCGCTTTGAGCAACTAGAGTTTAAGGATTCTCAACTACAACGTGTCACACGTATCGATGGTGGAGAGAGTCGCCAAGCCTCTGTAGAATCTGCCTTAGATTTCATCCAAACTTTAGACACTCTTCCTAGTCGTATCCTTATCCACGATGGGGCTCGCCCCTTGCTGAGTTACGAGGATTTAGATAAGCTGATTACAGCCTCAGTTGAGACTCCATCAATAGCAGCCATGGCTCTAGCCACTCGAGTGACTGACACCATTAAGCAACAGAGCAACTCAGGCATCACTCAATCCATAGATAGAGACTCACTTTGGGCGATGCAGACCCCTCAAATTTTCCAGACAGAACTCCTGATGCGTGCTTATCAAGTAGCACAGGAAGGAGAGCTCAAACTCACTGACGAAATTTCAGCGATTGAAAACCTCAAGCAACCTGTCCATTTTATCGAGCCTAGCAGCCTCAATCTCAAGCTCACTAACCCACAAGATTTTCAACTGGCTCAAGCGTGGCTTAATACATCCGACCCATCTTCATGATTGCCAATCCTTCCACAGCAACCACTGTCCAAACTGATGTTTTTGAGTTATCCACATTAGCTTGCGGCACGAACCCACAAGGCATACGTGTAGCGACAGCCACTCAACCCTATTTTAAGGGTGCGGCTATTGGTATTTACATCCCTGTGGGTAGTCGACACGAAACAGCCTCACTCAATGGCGCTGCTCATTTTATAGAGCACCTCTTGTTCAAAGGCACACCTGAGTATTCCGCTATCGACCTCCTTAAATTTAGTGAACAACTAGGTGCTGACATCGAGGCTTACACCACTCAAGAATACACAGGACTAGAGACTTTTGGACCGCATGACCACCTAGAGCCACTCCTCAACACCCTCATGCAGATGGCGTGGTGCTCACTATTCCCCGCTGATGAAATTGACAAGGAACGCGAGGTCATCCTAGAGGAAATAACCCTAGGCCAAGAAAACCCTAGCGACTACCTCGACGAACTCCTCGCCGAGTCTCTCTGGCAACCACACGCACTAGGTCGCAGTATTGCCGGCAGTCCTGAATCAGTGAATGGTTTAGACCGTGAAACTCTGATGAGTTTTTGGAAACAGCATTATTTTAGTGAGGACAATCTGATTATTATTAGCTCGCCCTACAGCCATGAACAAGTCTGCCAAATAGTCAGTCAACAATTAGCTCAACTCGAGCTCAATTTTACAGGGCATATCAACACCTCTCCATTTGAAGGCTTTCGTAGCGTAGAGACCATCACCTCTCACCAACACAAGCCCAACCTAGAGCAAACTCATATTGGAATTGGTATTCCAACCATGAGCTACCGCAGTGAGGACACTGCCACTCTCACCTTACTCAATCTGATATTAGGTTCATCCATGTCCTCACGCCTGTTTGTCGAACTACGAGAAAAACAAGGTCTCTGTTACCATATCGCTTCGCATTTATCCCTCTACCAAGATGTCGGCGCACTCGAAGTCACCATGGGTTGCGACCTCAGCAAAGTGAATCAATCTAAAGCCAGCCTACAACACGTTTTTGATAGTATGATTAATCAGCCTATCACAGCGGATGAGCTGCAGAGAGCCAAAGACTTCCACTTAGGGCAGGTCTTAAAATCGCTTGAGTCCAGCCATGCTCACCTCAACTGGCTCAGCCAACATCTCCTCCACAAAGGCAAACTCATCTCACCAGAGCAATACCAAACCAGAATCAACAATGTCAGCTTAGAGCAAATCCACACCCTCAGCCAAACCCTCTTTGCCGACACCCCGCACTACAACATCAGCCTCGGCAGCGAAAAGTAGATTTATCCTCTGAATAAAGCAGATGAAGTAATAGAAACTCTGCCCGAATATACTATATACTACTTATAACCTAGGTTAGTTATTTTGGATGAGAATAGCCGCTGAATAAAAACGTGGCGCGCAGTGAATAAAAGATTCATGAGCACCACGGCAGTTTTAGGAAGTGGTTATTATCGCCAAAAGAGCAACCTAATCACGCCTCATCAGCCTCTAAAGTGTTTTGCTGACGTACAATATCATTCATCGTCACCCAGCCAATAAGCTTTTGTTCATCGTTGGGAGCTACTATGGGGGCTTGTTGGTAATCCCTGCTGACCATGGCTCTGGCGGCTTGGTGTATGGAGCTGTTTTGATTAATGACGAGGAGATCTTGATTTTGAATGAGTGATTCTATGGTGGTTTCTGTTGAGTTTTCTCTGAGCTCATGCAAGGTAATAACCCCACAGAGTTTATCATCAGCATCGACCACTGGGTAAGCGTGATAGCTATGGTTAGTCTCTCTAATCATCTTGAGCGACTCACCTGTCGTCGCTTTGACAAATAAGGTATAAGGCTGATAAGTCATAATGGCTTGAATCGGCAACTTACGATAATCCTGCACTCCTTGATAGGCAGGTAAGCTACGCAAATTAACACCATCCTGCATAATCAAGGCATTATACATACTCACAGGCTGCAGCCTACGTGAGAGTCCGTAAGCGAGCATATTACCTGCCATAAGAGGTAGAATGAGTGAGTAGTTCCCCGTAAGTTCAAAAATAATAATTAACGAAGTAAAGGGGCAACGAACCACTGAGGCGAACATAGCTCCCATACCCAATAAGACGCAGCCTCCTACCACTTGAGCGGTATCAGGGAAGTTAGGAATCCAAGGAGAAAACTGATGTACTTGAGTCAGCACCAAGCCAGCCAAAGCCCCCAACATCCCTCCTAAATAGAGCGTTGGTGAAAACAAGCCCCCTGAACCCCCACTCGCATAGGTCACCACAACCGCAAACATTTTGAGGATTAAAAGTACAGTAATCGCTGTTAGGGTGAGTTTGTTTTGGAAGGCGAGTTCTAAGCTCTCATAGCCAATCGAAAACACTGAATTTTGCGCTTCGCCCACATAACCAGTTAATTGCCACGCCAATAAGCCTATCAAACCACAACTTAAGCCACCAATGGCAGGGTTCAGCCATTTAGGGCATTTCCATTCTTTGAACTTAAGGCGTAGGCCTAATACAGATCTCGTAAACCCGTAGCCAATGATACCTGCTAATAAACCTAATGGCAGAGCCACAAACATCCAGCCTGAAGTGGTATAATCACCGATGAGATGAGTATTAAGCACAGGGTCTTCACCTAACAAAGTACGTGAGGCAGCAGCTGCAATCACTACTGCAACCACCATGCCTCCCAACGCCTTCATAGAGAAGTTGTCTAGCAATTCTTCAAAAACGAACGTCAGCGCAGATATAGGGGCATTAAAGGCAGCCGCAATACCTGCAGCCATACCCACAGGCAACATGGATTGCACACGTGACGCATCACGAAATGCCCAACGCCCTAAACGTGAGGCAATAGCCGCAGAGAAATGTACTGTAGGCCCTTCTCTACCTAGACTGTTTCCTAAGCCCACATAAACCGCACCGAGCATAAAACGCCACAGCCCTGTAAAAATAGAGATTTTGCCACCCTTATTATAGTAGGCAATCTTGGTTTGAGGAATACCACTGCCTGCCGCATCAGGTGCCCATTTTTGCACCACAACACCGACTAATAAACCTGCCAAGGTGGGAGCTCCTAACATGATGAGCACAAACAACGGCTTAGACGATTGAATAGCGGTATGCCATACCACATCAAATAGCGAATGAATCACCCAATGAAACGCCACCGCAGCCAAACCACAGCTCAGCCCTACAATCAAGCAGAGTAACATAAAGCGCTGACTATCGGTAAAACGAACTCGCAAAAAGTTAGCGAGCGAACCAGCTGACTTAATCTCTTGTTTAAACATCATAAGCACCCCTACTTCTGCTTCATTTCTCATGAAATTTGCAGAGCCAAGACATTAGCCACGAATCCCCAGAAATCCAAGGCTTTTTATATTTTAGGTCAGCACCACCCCAATTAAAGCTCACGCCAAGCCGCAAAGGAGTAAAACTTATTAAGCTTGGTCTTTATATTTCCCCACACAAATCATTCCATATTTTGGATGACTAAGCTTAAAATCGTAAATTAAGCGTGGGA
>Ga0209533_1001220_pt1 | contig 24144 bp, 26 predicted proteins | sample COG_04_FD_184748 | JGI IMG/M metagenome (GOLD analysis project Ga0209533, IMG submission 184748) | Pelagic Microbial community sample from North Sea - COGITO 998_met_04 (SPAdes) (version 2) | ecosystem: Environmental > Aquatic > Marine > Neritic zone/Coastal water | place: Helgoland, sampling...
AAGAATAAATTGATAAAGACTAAAATTCATACGACTATGGTTATGAAAATATATTCAAAAAAATTGGTGCCTGTTATTTTAACAGCCTTGTTGATGCTTTGTTCTGTCAATGCGAATGCTGGTAACGAACAACGTTCAGGTCAAGCCGGAGCAACAGAATTGCTAATTAACCCTTGGGCTCGTTCATCGGGTTGGGGTGGTATAAACACGGCATCTGTTCAAGGTCTTGAAGCTACCTTTATGAATGTAGCCGGTTTAGCAGGTACAGTAAACACAGAGCTTGTTTTTTCTTCTACCTCTTGGCTGTTTGACATGCAAGTAAATGCATTTGGTTTTTCTAAAGCATTGGCAGATGATGCTGTTCTTGGTTTAGCAATTACTTCTATAGGTTTTGGAGATATAAACATCACTACCACAGAAGCTCCTGAAGGAACGGGTACAACTTATGCGCCAACAATGATGAATATTGGTCTTTCTTATGCTAAGAAATTTACCGATAATATTTCAGGTGGTGCCACAGTGAGAATGATATCGGAGTCTACTCCAGATATGAAAGCCTCAGCCATCTCTTTAGATGCAGGTATTCAGTACGTGGCTGGATCAGACCGTCAAATTAAATTTGGTGTATCTCTTAAGAACGTCGGTCCTAAAATGAAATATGAAGGTGACGGTAACGGCGTAAGATTAACGAATACTGAAGCTCATGGAGCAGAATATTCTCAATCGTTCGAATTTAAGTCTGATGCTTTTGAATTGCCTTCTTCATTAAATATTGGTGGTGCTTACGATTTCACAATCGATCAAGACAACCGTATTACAGTAGCCGGTAACTTTACATCGAATTCATTTACGAAAGACCAATATGGTATAGGATTTGAATATGCTTACCAGTCTTATTTTATGATTAGATCGGGTTATGTGTATGAAGAAGGTATACTAGAGACCGAAACTCGTACTACCGCTTTTACTGGATTTAATGCTGGTTTCACCTTCGAAGTTCCTTTGAGTTCAGGTACCAATTTTGGTTTAGATTTTTCTTACCGACAATCTAGTCCTCTAGACTCACCCGTTTCTATAGGCGCTCGTATTACTTTATAACATACTTTCTCCTTAAGGAGATCTAAATATAAAAAAGAGGATCCATTTGGATCTTCTTTTTGCGTTTCACTAATGTAAATTACTATTATGTCTACAATATCATATTATACCGAAGAAGGTTTACAAAAATTAAAAGAAGAGTTAGAACAACTAAAATTTGTTGAGCGTCCTAGTATATCTAACCAAATTGCAGAAGCAAGAGATAAGGGCGATTTATCAGAAAATGCTGAATATGACGCAGCTAAGGAGGCTCAAGGGATGTTAGAAATGAAAATAGCAAAACTTGAGGCCATGTATGCAAGTGCTCGTATTATTGACGAATCTCAGTTAGATACCGACAAAGTATTGGCGCTATCTATTGTAAAGATTAAAAATTTAGCGACCAAAAAGGAAATGACTTTTACATTGGTTGCCGAGTCTGAAGCTGACGTTAAAACAGGTAAAATTTCAGTTAGCTCTCCTATTGGTACTGGTTTACTTGGTAAAAAAGTAGGTGAGATTGCCGAAATTACTGTTCCTGCTGGACTTATGAAATTTGAAATTATTCATATTAGTCGCTAATGTCGAGTATTTTTTCTAAGATAGTTTCGGGCGAAATACCTTCTTTTAAAATAATGGAAGATCAACATCATCTTGCTTTTCTAGATGTATTTCCGTTAGCCAAAGGGCATGTTTTGGTCATTCCCAAGCAAGAAGTAGATTCCATATTTGATTTAAGTGACCAAGCTTACGCAGAGCTTTGGCTTTTTGCTAAAAGAACAGCAAAGGCCTTAGAAATAGCGATTCCTTGTAAAAGAGTTGGCATTGCAGTTATTGGCTTAGAAGTACCACACGCACACATTCATCTTTTGCCCCTTCAATCTGTTGAAGATATTAATTTTTCCAACCCTAAATTGACGGTTTCTACTGATGAAATGCAAGCAATTGCAGCCAAGATTAGAGTTCACTTAAAGTAGTTTAGCCAATACGGTCTTTATTGTCTTTAACGAAACTAGCCCAAGAAGATTTCCCTTTTCCAGCAGCAATAGCTCCATTTTGTAAACCATGGCAAACGGCAGCTGCTAATCCATCGGTTGCGTCCAAGTATTTTGGCATTTCTTTAATATTTAGCATCTGCATGAGCATTGCTGCAACTTGTTCTTTCGAAGCCGCTCCTCTCCCAGTTATAGATTTTTTAATTTTTAGAGGTGCGTACTCTGTTACAGGAATTTCTCTTTGCAGTGCCGCCGCCATGGCCACACCTTGAGCTCTACCAAGTTTTAGCATGGACTGTACATTTTTCCCAAAAAAAGGTGCTTCTAATGCAACCTCATCAGGATTGTAGTGATCTATAATGGCCAAGGTTTTTTGAAATATTTTCTGAAGTTTTAAATACGGGTCATTCAATTTATTTAAAATTAATACGTCCATCATAATCATTTCAAAATTGGACCCTTTTTTCTTTACTAAGCCAAATCCCATAATACTAGTCCCTGGGTCTATTCCCAGTATTATTTTTTCTTCTTGCACACCTTTTTGGTTTATATTAAGTTTTAAATATACTCTTTTATCATCGATAATTTATGTGAGCTATACTCAAGTTTTACCTTAAAATCACACCAAGTTCTACTCTTGATTACTTCATAATTTTGTAGTTTTAAGAAATTATATGAAAGTCAATTTTCTAACAAAGCATGTTTCGGGCTCTTTAGGGATGTTTATTATTGTAATGAGCATCTTTATTGCTGTTTTCGCTTATTTTATCGCTCCGGATAATAGCCCTTATGGCAATACGATGCACTTAGAGCTAAGTACGCTTAAACCCGGCTCTACCGTTTCTTTTTTAAGATTCCCCAAAAAGAATCCTACTCAAACAAGTTTTATAGAACAATTACTTTCTGGCGTTGTTTCTCCTTTTACTTCAATTCCTATTCGCTCATACGAGCAGAAAGATTCCATTATTTCTTATGTTTCTTATACTTCAAATCTGGTAACAGACATTTCTCTTAATCAATTATTACTTTCAAATAACAAGAGTCCTGAGTTTACGCAGACTTACTATTTAGGAACAGATAAGTACGGTAGAGATTTATTAAGTAGGTTGCTCATAGCCACTAGAATATCGTTGTCTGTTGGGTTTATAGCTGTTTTTATTTCTTTACTCATAGGAATTACCCTTGGGTTAGTTTCTGGTTACTATGGCTCTTGGGTAGATGCATTAATTCTCTGGTTTATAAATGTGGTTTGGTCTATCCCAACCTTACTCATGGTAATTGCTATTAGTTTAGCTCTTGGGAAGGGTTTTTGGCAGGTTTTTGTAGCCGTTGGCTTAACGATGTGGGTGGAGGTGGCTCGTGTCGTTAGAGGGCAGGTTTTAAGTCTAAAGCAGCTAGAGTATATTCAGGCTGCTAAAGTTTTAGGTTTTGGAGATTTAAGAATTATGTTTGGTCACATTCTCCCGAATATCATGAGTCCTATAATTGTTATTTCTGCTGCAAATTTTGCCTCTGCGATATTAATAGAAGCTGGTTTAAGTTTTTTAGGAATTGGAGTGCAGGCGCCTATTCCATCCTGGGGTTCTATGATTAAAAATCATTATTCATATATAATATTGGATAAAGCGTATTTGGCATTTGCACCTGGCTTAACGATAATGCTTCTTGTGTTGGCTTTGATGTATGTTGGTAATATGCTTCGATCGTATTTAAACGTCAAAGGTTAAATTGCTTTGAACTTCTGTTCTATTTTATCTGCCAATACATTTGATAGTTTTTCATAAGATTCTATTGTCCAACCTGCTACATGAGGACTCAATAAAACGTTAGATGCGTTTAATAAATACTTTAAAGCCTCCGGTGTATTTTCTTCGAATAGGTTTTCAAAGTTTGATTTTTCATACTCGAGCACATCTAAACAAGCGCCGCTTATTTTTTTATTTTTTAGGCCTTTAACCAAACTTTCAGTGCAAACAACTTTACCCCTAGCCGTATTTAAAAGGTAAAATGAGTTTTTCATTTTAGCCACAAATTCATCATTTAAATAATAATGTGTTTCTTTAGTATAGGGTGTATGAAAGCTAATAATGCTTGCTTTTTCTTGAATTTTTTCTAGGGTAGATTCACAAACGTAGTTGTCAGAATAATTAATTTTATGGGTATCGTATGCTAAAACCGTACAGCCAAATCCGGAGAGGCATTTTGCAAATGATTGGCCCATATTTCCATAACCAATAATTCCGATTGTTTTACCAGAAAGCTCTAAGCCTCTGTTTTCTTCTCTTTTCCACTTTCCCTTGCGTATTTGTTGATCTGCATGAGTTAGGTTATTAAACAAGTTTAGAAGCATTCCTAAGGCATGCTCTCCGACTGCTTGGCTATTCCCTTTAGGAGCAGAGAATAAAACAACACCTAATTTTGTTGCTTCTTGCGTATCGATATTTTCTAGACCGGCTCCAGAACGGGCAATAAACTTTAATTGCGTTGCTTTTGCTAATAATTCTTTGTCTACAGGAGTTCGGGATCTGATCACCAAACCTTGATATTGAGAAATTTTAGATAGTATTATTCCTCTTTCAGAGGTATAGTCGTGATGGCATTCAAAACCTAAATGGACTAGACGTTTTTCGAGTATTTCGTGAACACTGTCGAGAAAAAGAACTTTCATTAGAGCTCTAAAAATAATTTACCAATCATGAAATATATAAACAAACCAAGAACATCGTTTACCGTTGTAATAAATGGTCCTGTTGCTAAAGCAGGGTCAATTTTATATTTATTTAAAACCAAGGGTACAAAGGTTCCAAATAAGGCGGCAAAAATAATTACTGCCATTAAGGATATACTAACGGTGAAGTAGATTGAACTTGGGTAGCCTAATAGAAATGTAATAAGCATAATCAATACAGAACAAATGATTCCATTTAACATGGCTACCCCTAATTCTTTAAGTAATCGCTCACCCATAGTATCCATTCCTAGGCTGTTGCTGGCGAGCCCTTGTACTATAATGGCTGCAGATTGTACGCCTACATTGCCACCCATAGCTGCAATTAGTGGTGTAAAGAAGGCGAGTTCGATGTTGTTTTGAATGTCAAATATTCCCATGACCTGAGCTCCCATAATTCCGCCCATTAGACCAATTAGTAGCCAGGGCAAACGCGCTCTTGTTAGTATAATTATATCATCAGAAGAGTCTACCTGTTCGGAGATCCCAGAGGCTTTGTTATAATCCTCCATGGCCTCTTCTTTTATCACATCTACAATATCATCAATGGTAATTCTACCAATCAATCGATTTAAATCATCAACTACGGGCAAAACAACAAGATCGTATTTATCCATTATATTCGCGACTTCCTCATCATCAAAATCAGCTTTTACAGAAATAACTTTTTCGTTGTATACATTTTTAATGTAGGTTTTTTCTGAGGTTAAGAGTAGCTTTTTTAACGAAAGTGTTCCCAATAGTATGTTATGGTCGTTTACAACATAGATAGTGTACACTTTATCCACATCCTCGGCTTGTTTGCGCATTTCTTTTACGCAACGAAGCACAGACCATTTGTCATTTACCTGTATGAGCTCTTTGGCCATTAAACCCCCAGCTGTGTTTTCAGGGTACGATAGTAAATCTACAATATCACTGGCATGCTCTATGTCCTCAATATGCGATAAAACTTCTACTTTCTTGGCTGTAGATAAATCGGATATAATATCAGCGGCATCATCAGAGTCTAGATTTTCAATCAGTTCTTCAGCAATTTCTTGTGAGGTAAGATCCTCTAGAACGACTTCTCTATTTTCATCATCTAATTCAATAAGTATTTCAGCAGAATCTTGATCTTCAAATAGTTCAAAAAGGGTTTTACCTTGTTCTTCGCCAAGTTCTTCTATAAGTGCTGCTATATCAACATGATGCAGTTGCGAAAGCTCGGATTTTAAGACTTTAAAGTCTTTTTGCTCCAAACGCTCTTTAATATCGTTTATAAATTCTTTGGTTAATTCAAATTTCATAATTCAATATTTTCCAACTTATTGGTAAGGTACACAAAATCTTCTACGGATAATCTTTCTGCTCTTTGTGAAAGGAGTTGGTCCTCAAAACCACTTTTTCCAATAAGAGGTTTTAATGCATTTCGCAGTGTTTTTCTTCTTTGGCTAAACGATTGTTTTACGACTCGTTTAAAAAACCGTTCGTTACAGTCTAGTTTTTCTTTTTGGTTTCTTCTTAGTCTAATAACGCCAGATTTAACTTTTGGTGGCGGGTCAAAAACTTCGGGTTCTACAGTAAATAGGTATTCTATATCGTAGAAGGCTTGAAGTAAAACGGAAATTATTCCATATTTTTTACTCCCAGGACCACTAGCAACTCGCTCGGCAACTTCTTTTTGAAACATTCCTACAATTTCGGGCACCTGCTCTTTGTATTCGAGTGCTTTAAACAAAATTTGAGAGGATATATTGTAGGGGAAGTTCCCTATCAAAGCAAACTGTCCTTCTGTTAACTTGGTTAAATCCAAACCTAAAAAATCGGTGCTGTATATTCGGTCACTAAGTTCAGGGTATTGTGTTTCTAGATAGGATACGGACTCTCTATCGAGTTCAATTACGTGTGTTGTAAATTCCTTTTTTAATAAGTATTGCGTAAGAACCCCCATTCCAGGGCCTACTTCAACCACATTTGTATAACCTTTGTTGCTTAAGCCATCTACAATAGCTCTTGCAATGGAAAGGTCTTTCAGGAAATGTTGACCTAAGTGTTTTTTAGCTCTTACTCTTTTCATATTAAAATTCGTTTACCACTTCTAAAAGGGTTCGAAAGGCAACAAATTTTCCCTGAAACTTTTTAGTATGTTCTTCTTGAAGTTCTGGCGCAAACTTAGCTTTGTATTCATCTACCTTTTTTATACTTTCACATGTGTATTGTATGGAATACGTAAGCCCACCCATTTGTTCTTCTACTAAAACCTTGCTCATTTTTGCAGCGGTAAACAAACCTGTATTCATTACTTGAGCAATATGCTTGGTATTCATCCAATCGAGCCATTCTTGGTGAACAGTTTCGTCTATATTTACGGTTACATTGTATATAATCATGCTATTATTTGCTTAGTTCTCTATAATGTTTTCTGGATTCTGATAGGTAAAAACTATCTTGATGGTTGGTCATTATATCTTGGTATAAATTTAAAGCTTTAGTGGTGTCAGTGTAAAAATATTCTTGCAGTTGTGCTTGTTCAAATTTTGCGTCATCTGCTAAAATGTCATAAGAAAAGAAACGGATTATTTGATCTAACAATTCGCTTGCATCTTCTTTTTTACCTTGCTTCATTTTAATAGTAAATTGCCTAAAAAGCGCTTCGTCTATTAAACTATGACCTTCGTAATTTATGATTATGTTGTCGAATATTTCATAAGCCTCATTTAGTTTATTTTGGTAAATAAAAAGATCTGCTTGCGCAAAAAGCTCCATAGTTACGGTTGTAGTATCCATGTTTAGATTGTCTTGTATTAAAAGAGCTAATTCCATAGCATTATTTGCAATGAGTTTAGCAGTCGACTTTTTGAGTACATCTAGTTGAGCTTGCGCCCAATCGAAATCTCCTTGATAGTAGGATATTTTTGCTCTTCTAAATTTTGCCTCATGGCCTAAAACATCATGTTTGTAGGCCTTATCTACTTGAGAATAATATAAGATTGCATCCCAAATCTCATTTTGCAATAAGAGAATATCTGCATAAACGAGTTTGCATTGAGCGATGTCTTCATCACTCGCTGCATTTATTTTTAAAGCTTCTTTAATGGTTGAAGAGGCTTTGTTTAAATCGTAAAGATTGAAGGCTTGTATTTGCGCGAGATCTCTAAGTTGTAGAATGGTATAACTTGTTTTGCCCAGCGCAAAAAAACTAGTCAGATATTCTTGTTCCAATAGGAGCCAATCCTCTTTATTGGTTTCTGGCTTTGCTTCAAGAAGTTCTTTTTTAACTCTAAGTAAGGCAGTTTGTGCATCTAGGTAATATTTTGATTCAGCTCCTAAATTAATGATGTATGCATAACAATTTTTGGCTGTTTCAAAATCTTTATTTTTTCTGCAAATTGAAGCCAATTCAAAAAGTTTCTTTTGCCCAAATTTTAGGCGTTTATCCATAGCTTTTTCTTGCTCAAATGCGGCCTGAAAATCTTTTTCTTGAATAAAGAGCCAAATTAAAAATTCGGCTAAATTTTCATCTTCTGTTTCTTGAACTTTTTGTAATAAGATCCCTTTTAACAGTTGATTGTTTTCATTTTCAGGGTCATTATTTATGGTTCTATTTAAAATATTTTTTACACTCTGTGTGTATTTTTTATTTCTAACGATTAGCTCCAAATAATTTTCATACATCAAGCCGATCTTTCCTTGCTGGCCGTAAATTTTAGCCAATTGAAATCGATAGTTGGTTTGGTTTGGATTTCGAAGTCCAATTTTGTAGGCTTCTATAGCATAGTCAAAATACTCAAATTTATAAAGCCTATTGGCTGTAACAGTTACGAATTGTTCGTTTTTGTTTAATTGATTTAAAGCTAATCTAAATTTCTTAGTGGCTTTTTTTAGTTCGCCTTTTAAGCTATGAACATGCGCATAATCTATAGTTATAGAAATTTGAGTTGGATTTCTTTTACTTTGTTTTTTGACTAGTTTTTCAGCCTCTTCTAGTTTTGAGAGCGCTAAATAGCAATCGAGTAATCCTTGATAGTAGTTTGTCGATTTATGGGTGTTGTATAGTTTAACATAGAGTTCACTTGCTTTTTGATAAGCGCCTGATTTGAAAAATTGGTTGGCTAGTTTTCCCTGGTTGTTGTTTTGAGCTGCAACTAAAACAGGAAAGCTAAGTGCTACTAGAAACAGCTGTAATTTAGTTTTTAATAAAGTTTCCATTTTTAATGTGTATAGCGTTCAACTGTATAAAAATTCCGTGTAGTTTGTATTCCAAGGAATCGAAATGTGCTAAATTTTTTGTAAAAGTACTCTTTAATTTGTCACCTAGTATAGTAAGTTTACCGAGCATCTTTTGTTCTTCACTTAAGTATAAGGAAAACTCCGTTTTATTTAAATGCCTATGAATCAGGTCTTCTTTTAAAGCCCCTATCTGAGTCTTAGAAATAGTGAGTTCTTTTAATAAGCTATCAAGTTGGCTATTGAAATGCATAAAATTCTTCTCAATTTTTTGGTAAGCCAGTTTGTCGTGTTGAATCCAATCTTTTTGAAATACATCTAAATTATCTAAATCAAATAACCTTATTCTTTCTGCACTTTTATGTAAGCATTCATTAACAAGTGTGGTGTCAATATCTTTGAGAAAACTCTTTTGATTCTGCACTAAAGAATCTAGAAGTAAGGTGTAATCAACCTCCTTAGAAATATTGATTTCTTGGCAAGAAGAAATCAATACGGCAACTATGAGTATGTTTAGTTTATTTTTCAGCATTATAAAAAACCGAAGCAGAACCTTCGGTTGTTGGATTAGATTTTATTGAACCCACAGTATGGTACCAATACCTCTGGAATAGTTATTCCTTCAGCATCTTGATAATTTTCTATAAGCGCAGCCATAATTCGTGGTAAAGCAAGGGCAGAACCGTTAAGACTGTGGCAAAGGGTTGTTTTTTTATCCTCGTCTTTAAAGCGTAATTTTAAACGGTTACTTTGGTAGCTTTCAAAATTAGACACAGAGCTAACCTCAAGCCACTTTTCTTGTGCAGCCGAGTATACTTCAAAATCAAAGGTTAGTGCAGAGGTAAAGCCTAGGTCTCCTCCACAAAGTTTAAGAATTCTAAAGGGTAGTCCTAACTCACGAAGAATACCCGCTACATCTTCTACCATTACATCTAATGCTTTATAGGAATCATCTGGGTGCTGTATTTGAACAATTTCTACCTTGTCAAATTGGTGCAAACGATTTAAGCCTCTTACATCTTTTCCATAGGAACCTGCTTCTCTTCTGAAGCAGGGTGTATAAGCTGTACATTTTAGGGGAAGGTCTTCTTTTTTTACAATTACATTTCTAAAAATGTTTGTAACAGGTACTTCTGCAGTGGGTATTAAATATAAATTATCTTCTGTTGCATGGTACATTTGGCCTTCTTTATCGGGTAGTTGTCCAGTTCCAAAACCAGAAGCCTCATTAACTAGCAGCGGCGGCATAATTTCCTCATATCCCGCTGCAATATTTTTATCTAAAAAGTAATTGATGAGTGCCCGCTGCATTCGAGCCCCTTTCCCACGGTAAACCGGAAATCCAGCTCCTGTTATTTTTACCCCTAATTCAAAATCAATTATATTTTTTTCTGCTACAAGTTCCCAATGTGGTTTGGCATTTTCCCCAAGGTTTGGGATTTCTCCTTCTTGACTTACAACTTCATTATCCTGTTCACTTGTTCCTTTAGGAACCGATTTGTTTGGGATGTTTGGAATTTGCACAAGTTTTCGCTCAAGTGATTCTTGAGTTTCTGAAAGTACCTGCTGTAAAACTTTAGTTTTTTCTTTTAGTAGTGCAGTTTCCGTTTTTTTAGCATTTGCTTGTTCTACGTTACCCGATTTAAAAAGTTCGCCAATTTCTTTAGACAATTTATTTGATTCTGCTAAAATTGCATCATTCTCAGATTGCGTGTTTCGTCGCCTTTCATCTAGTACGATTAGTTCTTCAATGATTTCTTTAGCATCGAAATTTTTTACAGCTAATCGCTCAATAACTTCTTCTTTATGTGCTCTAATATAGGCTACTTGTAACATGTTCTTTAGTTTTGAAAGACAAAAATAAGCTATTAGATCCTAACTTTTTATGTGCAGTCCTGAAAGTTTAAATTGCTTGAAAAAGAAATACCTCTGACTTGTCAGAGGTATTGTATAGTATTGTTAAATTCTATTAAAATTTAACTCCAATAGCTATTAAGAATTGATTTACTCTTTGGTCTGCTGCAAACGCTGCGTTTCCAATTGAAATACCCTCGGATAAAGACTGAAGAGCTAGTTCATAACGAACATCTACTGTTAGAAAAGTTAAGTCTAGTCCGGCACCAATTTGTGCTCCAATTGTAGCTGATTTATAATTCGTTTTTACATCCTCTATATTGCCTGATAGATTTTTAAAGCTGATATTTTCGTTTAGTGGTAACGTAAATACAGGCCCTGCATTAACTCGTAGGACTTTTAAAAAACGTTTTCCAATTAATACTGGAATGTCTAATTTGTTTAGTCTTACTTCACCCATTACACTTTCTAAGTTAAAATCGTCTGTAGGTATGTTAAAACCAACCTCAGATTTAGAACTACTAACGAGTAACTCGGGTTGAATGTAAAAGCCTAGTAAAGAAATTCGAGCAAAGACACCAATATGCCCACTTACTTTACCATTTACATCCTCAAGAAGACTAAGTGCTTGTGCTCCAGAATTTACATCTTGAACATCAGACACTTTTATTGATGGTACAGCAATTCCAATTTTAGGTCCCCACGAAAAGCTTTGAGCTGATATCGAAAGTGAGCAGCTTACTAAGGCGATAGTTATAAATAGTTTTTTCATAATTTATATATTAAGATTTGGTTTCTAGTTTGCGTTTTTCTTTGGCACTCTTGGTCGCTGCAATATTTGCTTCAATAGTATGGGCAGGTCTGGACCATTTTATTTTTTGGTCAGACAAATTACTATTCTTGTAGTTTTCGTTTACTGCAGGTTTATCTCCTTTTTTGTAGGCCTTTTGAGGCACAAGTCCTAAGGTATTAAATAATTCCATATCCTTATTGATATCCGGGTTTGGTGTGGTTAAAAGTTTGTCTCCAGCAAAAATAGACCCGGCTCCAGACATAAAGCATAACGCTTGGCCTTCGTCGGTCATTTCAGTTCTCCCAGCAGAAAGTCGAACGGTTGTTGTTGGTAGTACAATTCGAGTTGTAGCTACCATTCTTATCATATCCCAAATAGGAATTTGCTCTTGTTCTTCCATCGGTGTGCCTTCTACAGCCACAAGCGCATTTATTGGAACAGACTCTGGGTAAGGATTTAAGTTTGAAAGTGTAACCAACATGGCTGCTCTATCTTCTACAGATTCTCCCATACCTACAATTCCTCCTGAACAAACCGTTAGTCCGGCTTTTCGAGCATTTCCAATGGTCTCTATTCGATCTTCATAACCTCTTGTAGAAATTACTTTTTTGTAATGTTCTTCGGAAGTGTCTAAGTTGTGGTTGTATGCGTAAAGACCAGCATCAGAAAGTCTTCTGGCTTGATCTGGGGTAAGCATACCTAGCGTACAGCATACTTCCATGTCTAAATCTCTAACTGTTCGAACCATTTCGAGAACTTGGTCAAACTCTGGGCCTTCTTTTACATTTCGCCATGCGGCACCCATACAAACTCTAGAAGAGCCTGAGCTTTGAGCTCTTAATGCTTGTGCTTTTACAGTTTGCACAGACATTAGGTCATTTTTTTCTATATCCGTATGGTATCTTGCTGCTTGTGGGCAATACCCGCAATCTTCTGGACAGCCACCTGTTTTTATGGATAGCAATGTACTCACTTGTACTTCGCTTGGGTTATGGTATTCTCTGTGTACTTGAGCAGCTTGGAAAACCAATTCAAGTAGCGGTTTATTGTATACTTCAAGTACCTCCTCTTTAGTCCAATTTTTTCTATTTTCCTTCATCTGTATTCTTAATATTCAGTTCAAATATAAGTCTTCTTTTTAGTAACTCTTTTTTATTTTGATAAAATGATACTAACGGCATTTCCTCCAAAGCCCGTTGCATTGACCATTATGTTTGTTGGGTTGTTTTTATTTCCTACTGAGAAGCTTTCGTAGGGAAGGTTAATTAGTTTTTTGTTTTTCAACATCAGTATGGCTAGTTCTATACTAATGGCGCCAGAGGCACCAAAAGTATGCCCAGTAGTATATTTGGTTGAAATTAAATGAGGTATTTTTTCACCAAAAAGATGTTGTATCGCTTTGTATTCACTTACATCTCCTTTTAAAGTTCCTGGTGCATGCATTACAATACTATCTACGGTTTCTAAATTAGCATTTTTTAAGGCCATTTTCATCGCTTCCTTAAGGCATTCTGCCTCAGCAGAAAGAGATACATTATGTTCAATTAATTCTGTAGAAAAGCCAAACCCTTGAATGGTAGCTTGTCTATGTTGTCCTTTGTCTTTTTCTAAACAAAATACGGCTGCTCCTTCACCTAAAACCAAAGAGTTTGTGGTTTTGTTTTTTTCAATAGGTAACGAAGGGAAAGAACCTTTTTCTTCTGAGTATATTCTCAAAGCTCTCATTTGTGCAATCGTAAAATCACTTAAAGGAGCCTCAGCTCCTCCTGCCATAAATTTTGTAGTCATTCCAGAAGTAAGCCATGCAATTCCATTTAGTATCGAATGCAATGCAGTACTGCATGTTATGGAATGAGAAAAGCTAGCTCCTTTACTGCCAATATCATAGGCTACCCAAGAGGATATATTTCCTAGGGTAGTGGTTGGCGAAACCAATGGCGTTAACCTATCATCTTTATTTTGAACAAAATTCTTATGGTATTTTTCGAATAATTGTGTTGCTCCTCTTGAAGATCCAAGGTTTATACTAATGTTTTCTTCTTCACCCCATCCGGCATTTTTCACAGCTTGTCTAGCTGAGATAATTGAAAGTAAAACGGTTTTATCTAATCTTCTAAATGGAGGGTTTTCTTTGCGTAAATTTTTAAGCAGCTCTTCTTGCTTAGGATGAAGTTTCCCAACCCAAGTATCACAATTGTTAAAACAACAAGGGGTTATTCGGGTAGTTTGTGTGCTGTAATTTCTCCAAATTTCTTCCTGTGTACTCCCCATGGAAGATATACTTCCCATCCCCGTAATAATAATCTTTTCTTGCATAGGTCAAAGATACTGTAAAGTATCATTTAGAAATATAGAAAAATCAGCTTTTCTTAGCCCATTTTGTTTTTTTTATTGCACCGTTTTTATCCTTTACAGTAACGATATAAACACCATCAGAAAGATGCGATAAGTCATGTCTATTTTCTCCTGTATTTAGGTAAACGCAAACCCCAAGCATGTTAAATATTGATACGGTTTCTATTTCCATATTACCTGCGGTATACGTTAAAATACCTGACGATGGGTTGGGGTATATCCAGGATTTTTCTTCTACTTTTTTTATGTTTAGGTTGTTCACTGAGAGTATGACCGAGGATTCTTTACAATCGTTTGAGGCAACTAATTCTATTTCATACACACCTGTCAGTTCTCCTATAAAAATGGTGAGTGTGTCTGATTCAGAAAGTATGTTTTGGTTTGTATCTATCCAATTTAAACTTGTATAGTTTGTGCTTTGATTGTACATATATAGGCTGTCTCCTAAAACTTCATAACTGGCTATCGCTTGTGGTCGAATTGAAAAATCTAGCGTATTAACTTGTGTACTATTATTGGCTATTTCTTGAATGATGTCTGCTTCCGTTTGAGTTACCCCATTGGGTATAAAACTTGTGTTTGGGTTGTCTGTATATAAAACTGCATAAAACACACAGGCAGCTAGGTAGGAGCCTTTTATGTTTGGATGAGATCCATCTGAAGAATAGAGATTTATAGAGGGATGATTTAAGCGTATGTTTTTCCATGCGGTTCCAACTGGGGCTAAGAGAGATTCGTTATTTTCTGCCATTTCTGTATAAGAGGTTTCAAGCCGGTCTTGCATACCGTTGTAGGTGCATATTGGCGGATAATTTGCACAGTTTTGTGAATCGCCATTTTCTCTTCCCCAAGTCATAAAAAAAACAGGTTGGGCACACGTATTTTCCTGTCTAATTTTTTCGCATAGTGAAGTTGCAAAAGGATATACTTCTGCGGCTACTTGATTGGGATGAAAAGAAGGTTTTTGACTTTGATCTTGAAGTATTACATAATCCCATTGGCTAGAACTTACTAAATTGTCTACTACGCTATTGTTTGCATGTTGTTCAAGAGAAGATCCACCAGGAGTATGGCTTTCGTGGTAAAAGGTATTGCCCTTAGAATTGGCTATCTCCTTAACGAGTTCTGGTAAGTTATTATAGTACGTATAACTATTCCCTATAAATAAAGCACTTTTATTTATTTGTGAATGAGCACTAATACTTATAAATAAAGTAAAGAATAGTCTAATAATTTTCTTCATAAAGTTCAGGTATTTTAGTTCGTAAATTAAGCACAATATAGTGTAATTTAGATAGGGGTAATAGTCCATTTTTTTAAAATAGCGGGCTGTATTTATTGGTATTATTGGATTAAACAAAAGATTTATCTCAGCAGATCTTGTTTATTTAATACCTTTGCTATGTGAAAAAGCTACTACTTATTTGTTTTTTATTTATTCAGCAGGTTTTGTTTTCTCAGGCTTCGGATTTTTCTGTGTCAGACAATACAGGCGCGGAATTCAATTTGCACGAAACCTTGCAGAGTGGCCAGTTTGTACTTATTGATTTCTTAGCTACTTGGTGTGGGCCGTGTGCAGAGGGTGTCCCAATATTCTCTGAAATTTACCACGATTTTGGCTGTAACGAAAGTGATTTATTTGTTCTGTCAATTAGCTCTGATGCCTCGGATTATGAGTCTCAAGTATTTCATAATTTGTACAATGGATCTCATCCAATAGTAAGTGGTGTTGACGGAGGAGGCGCTCATGTTCATCAAGATTATCAAATTACCAGTTTACCCTACTACGTATTAATTGATACAAGTGGTTCTGTATTGTATGAAGGAACTGAGCTTATTTCTTACCAAGGATTGAGTTCTTTATTGTTAGAAAATGGAATTGAGCAAAATGACTGTCAAGTTCCTGTTCATACGCAAACTCAAGAGTTTCATCAAGGTTGGAATTTGCTCTCTAAAAGTGTATTGACTGAGAATGAATCTATGGAATCTGTATTTTTAGATGTTCTATCGAACTTAATATTATTAAAAGACGCAGAGGGCAATGTGTTTTGGCCTAGTTTTTCTGTTAATGCAATTGGAGATTACAACAACTCAAAAGGTTATTTAGCTTATTTTTCTGAAGATGTAAGCCTTACTTGGGTTGGTGAATTGTTATCTTCTGACTTTTCTATTTATTTAAATTCAGGATGGAATATAGTCCCATATTATGGGGTACAATCCATCAATTCTGGTCTGTATTTTAATTCAATTACGTCTTCAATTATTATAGTAAAAGACGAGTCTGGAGACATTTATTATCCTGCTTATAACTTTAACAACATAGGTAATGTTCATCAGGGTAAGGCTTATTATATAAAAGTTTCAGAAGGGGTTAATTTTGAATACTAAATAAACTTAGCTGTAATAGAAACAATCCCTACAAGAAAACAGTAGTAGGCAAAGTATTTTAATTGGCTTTTCTTTACCAACTTGATCATCCATTTACAGGCAGCAAGTCCAGTTATAAAAGCGGCAATAAATCCAAAAAATAAGGGTGGTAAATTAATTGTGTCTGCGGCCAAATCTCCACTCAATATATCTTTAGTCATTTTTCCTAAGATTAAAGGAACAACCATTAGAAAAGAAAACTTTGCAGCTTTTTCTCGGTCTACCCCTAATAAAACTGAAGTCGAAATAGTAGCCCCTGATCTTGATATTCCAGGAAGTATAGCTATAGCTTGCGCTATTCCTATAAGAACAGAATTGTACATGCTTACTGGTTTCGTTGTTTTTTTTGCTTTATCGGCTAAAAACAGAAGCAATCCTGAAAGTATAAGCATGCTGCCAACCAAAATTATTTTACCTCCAAATAAAGATTCAATTTCGTTTTCGAAAAACAATCCGACAAAAGCCGCTGGCAGCATAGATAAAATAATTTTTACTGAAAATTTGGCTTCTTCATTCCATTTACATTGAAACAAACCTGCAAAAATTACAACAATATCTTTTCGGAAGATAACTAGAGTACTTAGTGCTGTAGCGGCATGCAATACCACAGTCATTAATAAGTTCTGTTGTTTCGTTGAGACGTTTAATAATTCTTTTACAATTTCTATATGCCCACTACTGCTCACAGGTAAAAATTCAGTTAACCCTTGAACTACACCTAAAATAAGTGCTTCAAAAATACCCATAAGTTTACTTTTTTTGCTTGTACATTATTGCAAATCCTTCAATTACAAAACCAATTAAGATTAAAATTGGTGCAAGTGTAATGCGTCTAAAGTTAAATATCTCAGGGTTAAAGCTAGTGTCGTCATCTGCACCTCCGCCCCACATTAAAATAAACCCTAAAACAATAAATGCAATGCCTAATAGCATTAATTGGTAATTCTTTTTTGTGAATAAAAATCCGTTATTTTCCATATTAGTAGTATAATTCGTCTGTAGTTATTTTTAAATATTTGCGTATGGCAAAATAAGTACATGCCCAGGGTATAAAAAACCCAAGCAGTAAAATAGTGCTGTATATTGATAATTTTGCGTTTGTAGTATGAAGTCGTTGTATTTCTGGCAGAAAGTTTACGCTGTAACTAATCAGAAAGTGTAAAAACAATATAGATAATAGGGACGCAATTAAACCATGTTGTATGCTTTTCCAAAGAAAAGGCTTTCTTATAAAAGATTTTGTTGCACCAACCAATTGCATTGTTTTAATTAAAAACCGCTTTGAGTATATAGTTAACCTTATGGACGAGTTAATTAATGCAACAGCAATTAAACTAAACACAAAACTTAGTAGCAAAAGAATATAACTTACCTTTTTAAGGTTTTTATTAAGAAGGTTTAGTAAAGACTTATCATAAACAACTTCTTGCACAACACTTACAGCAAGAAGTTCAGCTTCAATTTTTTCTGGTGTATTTGTTTGTGTGTAGTATGCTTGAAAATGTATGTCTATTGCATCCGTAAGTGGATTAAAACCCAAAAAACTAACAAAATCTTCTCCTAAATCGTCTTTTAGCAAAGTTGCTGCTTCTTCCTTAGATATAAATTCTGTGCTTTTTACGTGCTCACTTAATTCGAGCTGACGCTGAAATTGATTGACGGAAACTTGCTTTGCCTCAGGCTTTAATAGTACGGTAAAAGCTATATTTTCTTGAACCTTATTCGCTATAGAATTAGAGTGGTAAAGTACCGTACCCAACAAGCCAATTAAAAACAAGACTAAAGTCATGCTTACAATTACAGATAAATAGGAAGATTTTAACCTTCGTTTATTAAACTTGTCTTGTTTTTGGCTCATTTGGGGCTAATTTACAATTTCAACACGAAAAATAAGATAAATACAAAACAAAATATAGTGCTATCTAAACTCTTTAGCTCTAAAATATCGCTTTCTAAACATGCAGGCATATCCAACCTCATAATTACTTTCGTATGTTTTAATAGATTCGTTGTAATTGCTGAGGTAGTACTAGAGTATATTTAAGGGTTTGATTAGGTTTTTGTAGTTCGTTAAATCCATTTTTATCGATCCGACCAATACTTTGGATTCTATTCGGAGCGGAATCTTGTTTAAATCATCGCTTATCCATACCGTCATCCCGTATTCCTCTTCAAAAACTCGACCAGTTTCAAGTTGAGGACTCCATTTCGTGCTAGGGATGGTTCCAAATTTAGTTTTTAAGGTGTCTTTGCCTAAATAAACTAAGTTCGATTTTATGAATGTGTCGTCTAAATATACTTCAAGATCAATGGCTTCTCCAAGATTAATTTGCTCTTGATTTAGTGTTCTTAAATAATAGAACATAGAGAGAATGTCTTGCGTATTTTCTGGCAGTGCTATGGTGTCTCTTGTGCTTTCTGCTTGTTGTAAGCTGTAGTTAAAGAATACGTTTTCTTCTTTACTATAATTACCCTCATTAACCTCACGGTTAAAGTAGAGTGGGCAAAAACAGTCTTTGGATAAAGTACTTTTGTAGTAATCTCTTACCTTGAAAAATAGATTGAACAATCCAACTGATTTTCCTTCCGCATAAAACTGATAGTTTCCCTCTTTAAAGTTAACCTTAAGTTTAGCTTTTCCAGCTACCACAGGGCCATAGTGAACTTTATATTCTAACTGCTCGCCTTTTTGAAATGGGTAGCTGATTTGAGCAATTAAAGTAGAATTTAAAATTATTGTAAAGAGAAAAAATAATTTATTCATGGCTTTGTTTGATGTTTTATTTGAAGCTAACATGATCCATTTTTACCTCCATAAACAGATCGTCAAATCCAATACATCTTCCCTTTAAAAGAAGCGTATCTCCAATAGTTAATTGAGAAACGGAAAAATTACTGTCTAATACACACACGATGCTTGGTTTTATAACAATAAAATCAGTTTCTATAGCTGAGATACTTCCTTTGAAATCGATTATTTTATTAATATAATTTTGGCTAGCTTTCTTTGAAGGATTGTTGAAGTTTTCAAACAATTCTTCACTTGTTAGGCTAATTGTCGCTTTTTCGGCCAAAACATCTCTATGACCTTGGTATATGTAGCTGTAAGCTAAATAAGCAGTTATAAAAAGCACACTTGCTGCAATAAATAGTTTTATTTTCATCCTTTGCCTGCATTAATTCATTTCAAAATTAGCTAAAAAATTAGGATTACGGTTCTATTTAATTGACTTCTAATTTCATCAAATATTACTTTCCATTGATTTCAATGGGTTTAGAAATATTTAAAATAGTTTTTGTACAAATTCTTTTAGTACTTTTACTAAAGTTTTGTTTAGTATTCGACTAACTCCCCAATTTGTAATTTACAGATTCTATTTATAGACCAAACAAAAATTATTTAGAGTATGAAAATATTAGTTAGCTTACTGGGTGTTTTATCACTTTTAACTTCTTGTGAATATCATAGTGAAGAAGAATTGTTTGGGATAGAGCTCTGCGAAACGGATAACATATCATTTTCAGAAAGCATTGAGCCTATTATTAATAATCATTGTACGAGCTGCCACTCTGGGGCTTCACCGTCTGCTGCTCTTCGTTTGGATTCCTATGAATCTGTAGTGTCAAGCGCTCAAAATTCGAGTGCTAGCGGCATGTTAAATAGAATTTCTCGTGCTGAAGGCGAGGCTGGTGCAATGCCAACTAATTATAGGTTAGCTCCATGTGAAATAACTAAAATTACTGACTGGATAGCGCAAGGCAGTTTAAATAACTAAGTATGAAAAAGTTTTTCTTTGTCATTGGATTCTTAATGTTGTGCCCTTTAATGGCTCAAAAGTACATGACTCGTAATGCAGAGGTCTATTTTCTTTCCGATAAAGATGCGGTGGAAGTAGTAGAAGCAACAAACAATCAGGTAGGAGCAGTAATCGATCTTGAAAATGGCGAAATAGCATTTCAAATTCAAATGCGTGCTTTTCATTTCGATATCGCCCTGATGGAAGAGCATTTTAACGAAAATTATGTAGAATCTGAGCTTTACCCCAAAGCAACTTTTAGAGGATCTTTTGTGAAGTTACCTTTAGAACTAGCTAAAGAACAAGAGCTTGTCGTTAAGGGAATTATGGATTTTCATGGCGTACAGAAAGAAATGGAATTTACAGTAGCCCTTTGGTTTGAAGAAGAGGTTTTACATGGAACATCCAAGTTCTCCTTGCTTTGTTCAGATTTTGGCATAGAAATTCCTAAAATAGTAGCTGATAAGCTAGCCAATTCGATTCAGGTTCAGGTGAATGCAAAGTTGAAAAAATTATAAGAACATGAGATATCTGATCATTTTTGCTCTTATTTGCAGCCCTATAGTTAAGGCACAAGACGATTTGTTTTCCTTACTGGAGGTAGAAGACATCCCCCAAGATGTAACAGCTACTTTTAAAGGAACAAGAATTATAAATGGCCAGTCTGTTGAGCTTCCAGCTAAAGGAAACCTTCAATTTTTGATTGAACATCGTTTTGGGACCATTAATAGTGGGGCTTACGAATTGTGGGGATTAGATCAAGCTCAAATGAGAATGTCCTTTGACTATGGTCTGACCAATAATACAGCGATTGGACTTGCACGAAATTCATTTCAGAAAACTTTCGAAGCCTCTATAAAATCTAGGTTAGTAAGGCAAAAAATGAACGGTGGGTCACTTATTTCTGTTACATCCTATAATGCTGTTTTTGCCAATTCTATTCGTTGGGCTAATCCAGAGAGAGCTAATTTATTCAGTTCTAGATTGTCTTACGCACATCAAATTATGATTGCTCGTAAGTTTAATTCTTCTTTAAGTTTGCAGTTAACCCCATCTTTAATTCACCGTAATTTAGTCGATAAAAAAGATATAAATAACGATTATGTGGCTCTAGGAATCGGCGGTCGCTACAAATTGACAAAGCGCGTATCTCTAAACGCAGAATATTTTTATCAATTTAAACGACTCAATGAGCTGTTTGTAAACTCTCTTTCTATAGGTTTTGATATAGAAACTGGTGGGCACGTTTTTCAATTGCATGTAACCAATTCTCAGGGAATGTTTGAAAGAGCATTTATTGGAGAAACAACCGGTAAATGGTCTGCTGGCGATCTGTATTTTGGGTTTAATATCTCCAGAGTTTTTGGTTTAAAGTAACCACAATAGATTTACTTTATTATGCTTTACATATAAAATAAATAGAGTAAATTTATAAAGGTTCAATTTTTTTTGTTTCTATCTTATTAAGAAGAAACGCTGTTTAATACGATACTATTTTTAATATGAAATTTTCTAATAATTTTTTCTTGTACCTCTGTTTTTTTATTTGTTTTTCAACTTATGCTCAGGTTGTTTGGTTCGAAGATTTTGAAACCTATTCAATAGGAACCGGCTATGTAGGTTCTCTTTCTCCAACTTTAGCTTTACCCTCTGGAGATTACCCAGCAGAGGTAAACAAATGGTTTATAGACACCGCATATGCCAACTTAACTGCTAACTCAGATTGGTTATCTGTTCAGGAAGATGAGTTAGGCAATCAGGTTTTTGAAATAAGAGACAGTGATGGGGAGTTTTATTGGTCGTCTGAGGTTATCGATATTTCAAATTATTTAGATATTGTACTCTCTGTTTCTATTTCTGAGAATTCAGTTTTAGAGTCAACGGATTATATCAACATCTACTATAAACTAAATGGAGCCGATGAAGTGTTATTTGAAACAAATGGATCTAATGCAGATGACTTTACAAATGCTCAAGTTCTACAGGATAGTATTGTAGGAAATTCAATTCAGGTAATTATTCGCGCTAAAAATAATGCAGGTACCGAACAAATTCGATTTGACAACGTTAGTGTTATAGAAAAAAGTTTGTTGATTACAGAAATTACGGCTAACTCTGAGAATTATCCCGGATTTATAGAATTAAAAAATTGTTCTAATCATACTATAGATTTTGATACGACAGCTTATTATTTGTCTGTTCAAACAGATGGCGTGCAATGGAATGACTTAAAGTTAGCGGGTAGTTTATGCTCTGGCTGCATTCGTTTCTATGCTCATAACAGTACCAACTTTACTTCAACCTACGGATTTCAACCTACTCTAATTAATAGTATTATTGACGGAGATGGCAATGATGCTTACTTTATCTATTTTAATGGAGATCATTCTACCGGAACTTTAGTTGATGCTTACGGGGTTTTAAATGAAAATGAAACAAACTCATTGTGGTCTTATGAAAATAGTCGGGTAATTAGAAATCCAGAAATACTTGTAGCTTCTCCCTTATGGTTTTTCAATCAATGGAGTATTAGCTTAAGTTCTTTATATAGCTCAACACCTGGTGCTTTAGAAAATGAATTAAGATATTACAACGAAATTTGGCACCCTTATTCGAATCATCCAAACTTAAATTATAATGATCAAGCTGTTGTTGTTCAATCTGGTTTATTCTCTGCTATGCAGAGTTTTAGTTGTGAGAACTTAACGATCTTAAAACAGGCATCATTACTAATAAATCCTGATCAGGTAGTGCAAGTAAATGGTAATCTTGTTGTAGAGTAGGTCTAATGTTCTAGTTAATTTTTAGCTAGATTTAGTCTTTACAGTGGCATTTATAATCTTCTCTTATTTATAGTTGCCTCTTTTGATGTTTTAATTTAAATCAGTCTTTTCATAAGAGTCGTAGCGTTATTGCTAGATATAAAGTGTATTAATTGATTCTGTTAGTTCCGATTGCGAATGATTATTTTTTTAGTAATCAGTCTTTTATTATTTTTTAATTTAGTCATATAAACTCCAGTAGGTAAATCCGGTAAGTTGATCCTTGTTTTTTCAGCAGTTTTTAGTTGTTTTGAATATACTTCTTGTCCTATTGCATTATATATTTCAAGGTTAGCATCTTCATTTTTTTGCATCCCCGAAATTATCAACCCTCTTTCTGTATTGTATATAGTTATTGGTTTTACTAATTCCTCATGGATATTAAGCTCTTCGGGTGTTGTAAATAAGTAAAACCTTCCTGTACCTTCTAAGTCGGTTTGCGTTGTTATCTGGTATTCACCTTGTTTAAGGTCTGTTACTTCTCCAGTGAGTAGATCTTTTAAATAGATATACACGTCTTCTGAAAAGTCTGTATGTGAAGCACTAAACATTAGTTCAGTCTCAGCTTTTGCAAATACAGATATTGGGATGGTGTATGAATCCAGCTCAGTGTTCGGTAAACATTGTAGTGCCTGATCTATTTCTGAGTTTCCTTGAACCAACTGAGTGTTTATTATGAGCTCTGGATCGCCTTCTATTAAAGCTCCTGCATCGTAACCAGGATCTAAGTTTGTCGTACACTCATCAACATACTTCACTGTAGTACTTACCTTTGAGTTTTCGTTACTCAGAAACAAGTTGATGGTTGGGTGATTTAGACTTCTGTAAAAGGTGTTGTTTTCAGTTTGGTGACTTAGCAAGTCTTTAGAAAATGTAAACGTTTGACTGCCATTTATTGAATTTACCATTATCCCTTGTCCAGGAGCTAGATATGTCTTTTCACTGATTTGGTTAATGACGATGTATTGACTTTCATGCCATACATACAATGCTTTGTAGTTTTGATTTAAAACATTGTCATTGTTTTTTAAGAGGCTAGGGTTGTCTCCATCTGATGCTAGTAAAAATGATGGATAGGGATTGCCAA
>Ga0209533_1001221_pt1 | contig 24142 bp, 19 predicted proteins | sample COG_04_FD_184748 | JGI IMG/M metagenome (GOLD analysis project Ga0209533, IMG submission 184748) | Pelagic Microbial community sample from North Sea - COGITO 998_met_04 (SPAdes) (version 2) | ecosystem: Environmental > Aquatic > Marine > Neritic zone/Coastal water | place: Helgoland, sampling...
CATCTGCTACGTGGGCAGTTCAGCACAACTTAGATAAATTTCCTTCATGTACTATGGTCCTATCTACAGGGCAGCAAGGTTATGGAGATGTAACATTTATAGACGAAAACAATTTAACAATAACATTCGCAGGAGCTGAATCAGGCAAAGCATATATAAACTAAACTATGGCAATACTATTTTTAAATAACATTAATCTTAGCGACAATCAATTACAAAACGCTAAGCTTCATATAACAAGCACAGCTCCTACGGCAGCAACTGGTCAGATATACTTTGACAGCACAGCAGGAGACGCAACAGCTAAATACTATTCAAACGCTACAGACACTTGGGTAAGTTTAAAGGAATACACTTTTCCTGCAGGTAGTTTTATTACAGGTGCAGTAACTGGAACTACACCTAAACCTATTATAACTTTTGACTTATCAGCTTCAGGTACACCTGATGCAACTGTATATTTAAGAGGCGATAATGCTTGGGAGCCAATTAGTGCAATTCCTGGAACATACACATGGACAGTAAGCGATGGAACAAACTCAACGGCTGTAGCCAGTGGAGAAACTGTTACGTTTAGCGGAACAGCGAATGAAATCGAAGTTTTAGAAGGATTAAGAACAGTTACAATTGGCTTACCCAATGATGTTACAATAGCAAATAATCTAACAGTTGGAGGTACTGGTAATTTTACAGGTCAAGTAACAATACCTATCCTGCCAGTTGCCTCGACTGATGCAGCTTCTAAAGATTATGTTGACAATGCTGTAGTCGGTGGTTTAGTATATCAAGGTGGATATAATGCATCTACTAACACGCCTGATTTAACAACCTCCCCAAACAGTATATTAAAAGGTTGGACATATACAGTAACAGCTGATGGTACTTTCTTCGGAGAACAACTTAGAGTAGGTGATGTACTTATTGCAGAAGTAAATGATCCAAGTGCTTTAACTGATTGGACGACTGTTCAAAATAACATTGATCTAGCTAGCTTAACACAAGTTGGTATTGGAAACGTAAATGCTGAGCCAGCGGGTAATCTTGGAGGTATTGCTGTTTCTTACAATGCCGGTACTGCTAAAGTAGGTTTAGGTATAGCTGCTCTTGGAGTTGATTTGCTAGTTGATGGACCAGCTGACTATTTCATACCTATATATAACGCAGCAGATGACGAGAATAAAAAAGTAGCATCTAGTGATTTACTAACTGCTATAAATTCAGTAACCTCTAAAACAGGTACAATTACAGCTGGGAATTTATCTGGAACTGTAATTCACGATTTTGGAATAAACACAATAGTTCAAACTATAAGCTCTTCTGGAGACACAGTGTTCTGTGATGTTACTAGAACAGCAACTACTTCTGTAGCTACTATAGCTGTAGCAGAAGCAACAGACATTACTATCTTAGTACAGAAAATAGGATAACAAATAAAATTTAATACATGAAGTTTAAAAGTGACATAGAAGTACAAGCTGGGCTTAGAGACGGAAGTGATGACATAGGTACAGCTGGTCAATTACTATCTTCTACTGGTACTATTACAAATTGGATAGACCAAGCGGACGTGATATCTGCGGGAGCCACTAGAGTACTTATAGCATGTAAAAATACTTCAGGAGGAACTATAACAAAGGGTACGCCAGTTTATCAAACAGGTAATGTTGGTGCTACAGACGTTATTGAAATAGCAGAAGCAGATGCTTTGATATCTACAGGTTATTTACCAGCTATTGGTTTACTTGAGACAGATTTAATAAACAATGCTTTTGGCAACGTGGTTATAACAGGTGAGCTTTTAAATATAACAACTAGCCCCATAGACGGCGTGGTGCCGGTGACAGGAGATACTATATATTTAAAATCAGGAGGAGGTCTTACGCTTACTAAGCCAACAGGTGAAGGAAACGCAATACAAAACTTAGGTCTTGTAGGTAAGGTATCTGGAGGAAACGCTGGGTCGTTAACAGTAGCCTCTATAATGAGGCAAAACGATGTACCTAACTTGCCAGAAGGTAGAATATGGATTGGTGATGGAAACACAATAGTTTCAGACACTGTTTACGTAGATGAGCCAAACGGTAGAATAGGTATTGGAACCACCTCTCCATTAGGCGCTATTCAAATTGGAGATTTAGCAGCAGCTTCACCCTCTACTAATCAAATACTTGTTTTAAGCAATATAGCTACAACAGGCGGTAACTCTAATTTATATTTAGCTACAGGTGCGTCAGGAACTTCCACTATAGGAATGGGAAGTACGCAATTCTCACCAACAAACACTGCTGGTAAAATAATATATAGCGACATTGTAGATACTTTTAGTTTTAACACAAACTTTTCAACTAAAATGGTAATCAATGGCTCTGGCAACGTTGGAATTGGGACAACTAATCCAAATGAAAAATTAGAAGTAAATGGCAGTGTTAGAGTAACGGGTGCAGGGTTAGATGTTGGTTACGGAAACAACTCTAATAACTTTGTTCAAATAGGTAATGGTAGAACTACAAATGGATTTGCTTTTATAGACTTAGTAGGTGATACAACTTATTCAGACTACGGTCTTAGATTGGTTAGAAATAATGGCGGAGCTAATACAAACTCTGAGATTATACACAGAGGAACAGGTGCTTTAAATTTAAACGTTACTCAAGCAGGAAGTATAACACTTAAAACAAGCAACGTTGAAAGAGTACGTGTTAATAGCTCAGGTAACGTAGGTATTGGAACAACTAACCCTAGAACTAAACTACACGTGTCAGGTTTAACAGGTGATGATGACCCAGCTTTAGGCTCTTCAACTGCTCCGTTTTTTGTAAGTAATACAGCTACTAGCTATGGCTTGAATATTGGTGTAAATAATGTTGGAGCTTCTTGGTTGCAAGCACAAAGCAACACCTCTGCAATAGCTTATGAAATGTCATTAAATCCACTTGGCGGAAACGTAGGTGTTGGTTTTATAAATCCTAGCAAGAAACTTGATGTTAATGGAAGCTTAGGGTGTACTAGTTTTGAAATGGGTAATCTTAAGATGTTGACTGCTTTTGGTGATATATTTATAAATGGCACAACTAGTGGTAATACTATATTTTATGGAGCTCCAGCAAGTTTTACTCAAAATTTACAAGTCCAAGGCACTGTAACGTGTGTTAACCTTGTGCAGACATCGCAGACAGATAAAAAGAAAGACATATCTAACATTGATAAAAGCAAAGCTAAAACAATCCAGTTTAAAGAATATAAATATAAAGAAGGAGATGGTGATAGAAAAAGATATGGTGTATTAGTAGAGGATTTAGAAAATGATTACCCTGAGCTAGTGCACGTAGGAGCTGATGGAGTAAAAGGTATTAACTATATTGACTTACTAGTTAAACGCGTAGCTGAACTAGAAAAAGAGCTTGAAGATATATCGTTGACGCCAGGAGCGCAAGGACCTCAAGGAGCGCAAGGAGCGCAAGGACCTGCTGGGTCTAATGGTAAAGATGGAAGTATAGGTGCGACTGGACTACAGGGGCCTCAGGGCGCTACTGGAGCAACAGGCTCGGCTGGAAGTGATGGAAAAAATGGTAGTGATGGAAATAGTCATTTAAGTAACATAACAAGTATAGGCATTAACGAAAAATCAGGCCAATTAGAAATAGTTATAGGTCGATCAATATATAAATTTAACCCAGATAAATAAATAAAAATGATAACATACAATTGGAATTGTAAAACAGTAGATGTACACCCTCAAGAAGAAGGTGAAACAAATATAGTGTATAACGTGCACTGGATAGTGACAGGTGTTGATGGAGATTATTCATCTAAAGCTATAGGTACGCAAACAGTACCTTTAAGCGAAGATGGTACATTCATACCATTTGAAGATCTAACTAACGATGTAGTCGTTGAGTGGACAAAAGAAGCGATGGGAGAAGAGCAAGTAGCATCTATAGAAGCTGGTATAGCTAGCCAAATAAAAGCTTTAATAAACCCCACGTCTGTAACATTAATAATCCCAAACTAAATTAGTGTATTTACACGTAATAATACACTTAAGTATAACAATTAAATATAATTAAAATGAAAAAAGTAAAAGATGTACCTGTAGTATCTAAAGCCGTATCTGAAGAGCAGCTTATTAAATTGCAAGAATTAGTTAAAAACTTGCAACAGTATCAATTAAAAATCGGCGATGTTGAAGTGCAAAAGCACCAATTATTACACGGTTTTGCTGAAGCTCAAAACGGTCTTGAAGTATTTCAAAAAGAATTAAAAGAAGAATACGGCAATGTTACCATAGACATTAACTCTGGTGATATCAAAGAAGTTGAAGATGAGCCTAATACGGAAGATTAGTATTGGAAGAGACTATAAAAATGACGCCATGCACTATTCTGTTGGACAGGAAGTGTATGGTGGTCATACTATAGCTAATATAATAGAAGAAGATAATCAGTACTCTATATATATACAAAAAGGAAACGAGTTATTGCCTTGGAAAGATTTTAATAAGAACATGGCAATCGCAATTGAATATGACTTACAATATTAATGAAATCAATTTTTAATTTTATAGTTAAGCCTAAATCTGGAAGATCAACTTCAGCTAAAAATATAGACGGAAGCGAGTTGCTTTTAAACACAGAGCTTCAAAATCATAATTACGTAAGTAGACAAGGTGTTGTACTATCAAAGCCGCTAGCCGTTGAAACAAGTATAAAAGAAGGAGACGAAGTTATTTTACACCATAATGTTTTTAGAAGATTTTATGACATTAGAGGTAAAGAAAAAAACAGCAAAAGCTACTACGCAGAAGATAAGTATTTCGCTCAACCAGATCAAATATATGCCTATAAAAGCAAAGGCATTTGGAAAGCTGAAAAAGGTTTTTGTTTTATAAAACCAATAAAGGAAGACAAAATGTTTTCTATAGATTTTGAAAAGCCTGGTAAAGGCATAATCAAATATACTGATGGCAGCGTGGAAAAAGACACATTGGTTTCTTTTAAAGTAGGTATGGAATATGAATTCTTTATTGAAGGCGAAAGATTATATAGAGTGCCATCCAATCAAATTACAATTAAATATGAACATCAAGGAGACGAAGTTGAATATAATCCAAGCTGGTCACAAAGCAGTTGAGGAGTTAATAAAAGTTGCAGGAGAAAAGATTGTAGATTCAGGAGACGACATATCAGCTGATAGGCTTAAAAACGCCGCAGCTACTAAAAAGTTAGCTATATTTGATGCTTTTGAAATTCTTAATAGAATAAAAGACGAGCAAGACATGCTTGACGATAAGCCTAAAGATGAAATGATTCAGAAATCATTTAGTGGATTTGCAGAAAAAAGATCTAAATAATGTACGAGCAAACTTTATATAAAATAGTAGAGCCTGTAAAACTTACAACCATCTCTAGGCTTAATAAAGCTAAGAAATGGGAATATGGGTACAATAAAGAAAATGACATTGTTGTAATAAGCAAGACAGGCCAAATAGGCGAAATATACGATATACAAGGACTTAAGATAGCATTGCCTAAAGCTCCAGCTAAATTAAGTAAAATTAATAACAAGTGGAAGCCAGAGGAGTACCCTAAGGAGCTTAAGTCAATTAACAGTATATTTGACTGGAGGGAATATCCGGAGAGCTTTCAGACTAAATGGGAACCCTATATAGATGAACAATTTAAAAGAAGAGACGAAGGTCATTGGTTCAATAATAAGAATGTGGGTACTTACATTACTGGTACTCACTTTATGTACTTGCAGTGGAGTAAAATTGACGTCGGGCAGCCAGACTTCCGGGAGGCAAACAGATTATTCTTTATATTCTGGGAAGCTTGCAAAGCAGACTCACGATGCTACGGAATGTGCTACCTTAAAAACCGTAGGAGTGGATTTTCGTTCATGTCCTCAGCTGAAACTGTTAACCTCGCGACAATTTCCTCGGATTCACGGTTTGGCATATTGTCAAAGTCTGGCTCTGACGCTAAAAAAATGTTCACAGATAAGGTTGTACCGATCTCCGTCAACTACCCGTTCTTCTTCAAGCCAATACAAGACGGTATGGACAGGCCAAAAACCGAACTTGCCTATAGAATCCCAGCCTCAAGGCTTACCAGGAAATCTATTCAAGCCAGAAAAAGCACAGAAACTCTTGAGGGATTAGATACAACAATTGACTGGAAAAATACTGGTGACAACTCCTATGATGGAGAAAAGTTAAGACTATTAGTACACGACGAAAGCGGAAAATGGGAAAGACCAGATAATATATTGAACAACTGGAGGGTAACTAAAACAACTCTTAGATTAGGATCTAGAATTATTGGTAAGTGTATGATGGGATCAACGTCAAACGCTTTAGATAAAGGAGGTTCAAACTTTAAAAAGCTTTACGGCAATTCTAAAGTAACAAAAAGAAACAGAAACGGTCAAACGGCTTCTGGCTTGTACTCTTTGTTTATTCCAATGGAATGGAATTATGAAGGATTCATTGACGAATACGGGGCTCCTGTATTTGATGAACCTATAGAAAAAACAGTGGGGCCACACGGCGACATTATAGACATTGGAATAATAGAGCACTGGGATAATGAAGCAGATGGATTAAAAGGAGACCAGGATGCTTTAAACGAATTCTATAGACAGTTTCCACGTACAGAGGAACACGCTTTTAGAGATGAAACAAAAAACAGTATATTTAATTTAGCAAAAATATACGAACAAATAGATTATAATGAAGATTTGCGAAATACTGCTGTTGTAACAACTGGTAGTTTTAGTTGGCAAAACGGTGTAAAAGATTCAAAAGTTTTATTTACACCAAACCCGCAAGGTCGATTTAAAATTAGCTGGGTTCCTAATGCTATTTTGCAGAACAGACAAGTTATTAAAAATGGATACAAATATCCAGGAAATGACCACATGGGCGCTTTCGGATGTGACAGCTATGATATATCAGGCACAGTTGGCGGCAGTGGATCTAAAGGTGCTTTGCATGGATTAACTAAGTTTAGTATGGAAGACGCACCTCCAAACTCTTTCTTTTTAGAATACATAGCTAGACCGCAAACCGCTGAAATGTTTTTTGAAGATGTATTAATGGCCTGCGTGTTTTATGGAATGCCTTTATTGTGTGAAAACAATAAACCTAGGCTTTTATATTATTTTAAAAGAAGAGGATATAGGGGATACTCAATGAACAGACCTGATAAGCTTTGGAACAAATTATCAGTAACAGAAAAAGAAATTGGCGGAATACCTAATTCAAGCGAGGACATTAAACAGGCTCACGCCGCGGCAATAGAATCTTATATAGATAGATACATCGGATTAAAAGAAGATGGAAATTATGGTGATATGTACTTTACTGACACCTTAAATGATTGGGCTGGTTTTGATATAAATAATAGAACAAAGTTTGATGCAGCTATTAGTTCAGGACTAGCAGCAATGGCTTGCAACAAAAACTTGTATAGGCCAGTAGGAGAAGTTAATAAACAAAAGTTAAATTTAAAAATCGTTAAGTATAAACAAGACGGTTCAACATCGAAAATAATAAAATAAGTATGGCTGATTCAGTTGTAAAAGGTTTTTTTCCTAGTCAAGTTGCTAGTGATGCTGAAAAAATTTCAACAGAGTATGGGTTGAAAGTTGGTAGAGCTATTCAAGACGAATGGTTTAAAACGGATAGAGGTAATTCAAGATATGAAAGTAATCAAAATACATTTCATAGGCTAAGACTATACTCTAGAGGAGAACAATCCATACAAAAATATAAAGACGAATTATCTATAAACGGTGATTTATCTTACTTAAATCTAGATTGGAAGCCCGTGCCAATTATACCTAAGTTTGTAGATATAGTTGTTAACGGAATGTCAGAAAGAACGTTTGATATAAAAGCCTATTCTCAAGACCCTTATGGGGTTAGTAAGCGAACAGATTACATGGAGTCTATTATTAGGGACATGCAAACTAAAGAGCTTAACGAATTTGCTAAAGACAATTTTGGCCTTAATTTATTTGAAAACAGCCCTGAAACGCTACCTGATTCAAAAGAGGAGCTAGAGCTGCATATGCAACTAAGTTATAAACAAGCGGTTGAGATAGCGGAAGAGCAAGCAATTCAAACTTTGCTTGACGGTAATAGATACGATCTTACTAAAAAGAGAGTAAATTATGATTTAACTACTATTGGTATTGGAGCTGTAAAAAATACTTTTACAAAGTCAGAGGGTGTTAAAGTTGAGTATGTTGATCCAGCTAATTTGGTTTACTCTTATTCAGATTCGCCTTATTTTGATGACATATACTATGTAGGCGAAGTAAAAAACGTTACTATTAATGAACTTAAAAAACAATTTCCAAATTTAACGGAGGATCAGCTGAATAGAATATCAAAAACAGCATATCAAAATAACGGATTCTACGATCGATCATTAACAAATTACGATGAAACCGATGCTAATACAGTTCAGATTCTGTATTTTAACTTTAAAACTTATATGAATGAAGTATATAAGGTTAAAGAAACAGGAACAGGAGCTAGTAAAATTTTATTAAGAGACGATCAGTTTGATCCACCAGTTGAAATGTTGGAGGAGCAATTTGGAAAAATGTCAAGATCCCTTGAAGTGTTATACGAGGGGGTTTTAGTTTTAGGAACGGATATGTTGCTAAAATGGGAAATGGCAAAGAATATGATGCGCCCTAAGAGTGATTATACTAAGGTTAAAATGAATTACAGTATTGTAGCTCCTAGAATGTATAAAGGCAGAATCGAATCTTTAGTAAGCCGTATAACTGGTTTTGCAGATATGATTCAACTAACACACTTAAAGCTTCAGCAAGTTTTATCGAGAATGGTTCCAGATGGAGTTTATCTTGATGCAGATGGTCTAGCAGAAATTGATTTAGGTAACGGTACAAATTATAATCCACAAGAAGCCTTGAATATGTTTTTTCAAACAGGTTCGGTTATAGGAAGATCATTTACTCAAGAGGGCAATATGAATCCTGGTAAAGTTCCGATTCAAGAAATTACAAGTGGCTCTGGAGGAAATAAGATGGGGGCTTTAATACAAACGTATAATTATTATTTACAGATGATAAGAGATACGACTGGATTAAATGAAGCTAGAGACGGATCAACTCCTGACGCGAAGGCATTGGTTGGCATACAGAAAATTGCTGCAGCTAATTCTAACACTGCTACAAGACATATATTGCAAGGAGGTTTATTTTTAACAGCTGAAACAGCGGAATGCTTATCATTAAGGATTTCTGATATATTAGAGTATTCTCCAACGAGAGAAGCATTCATTCAAAAAATAGGAGGCCACAATGTAGCAACCTTGGAGGAAATGGGTGAATTGCATTTATATGACTTTGGTATATTTATAGAGCTTACTCCGGATGATGAAGAAAAGCAAATGTTAGAAAACAACATACAAACAGCTTTGTCTGCAGGGTTGATTGATTTAGAAGACGCTATTGACATTAGGGAAATTAAAAATTTAAAGCTAGCTAACCAACTGCTAAAGCTAAGAAGAAAGCAAAAAGCTGACAAAGATCAAATTAGAACACAACAAAATATACAGGCTCAAGCTCAAGCAAACGCTCAAGCTCAACAAGTAGCTGCCCAAGCTGAGATACAAAAAAATCAAGTTATTACACAGCAAAAAGCACAACTATTGCAGATGGAGGCTCAGATTGATTCTCAAAAAATGCAACAAGAGATACAGGCTAAGATCCAATTAATGCAGGTGGAATTTCAATATAACATGCAACTCCGCGGGATAGACGCCGAAGCAGCAAGAAAAAATGAGATAGAAAAAGAAGACAGAAAGGACCAAAGAATCCAAATGCAAGGAACGCAGCAGAGTGAATTAATTGAGCAAAGAAGTAATAACACTCCGCCTAAAAATTTTGAGTCATCAGGCAATGACATATTAGGAGGAGGATTTGACTTAGGTTCCTTTGAGCCTAGGTAATAATAGTAATAACAATTATATAATATCTTATCATGACAGAACAAGAAGAAGGATTACCTTTAGCGGAAGTGCAACCAGCACCGGAAGTTGAAGTACAAGCAGAGGCCGCTCCGGAGGAAACCGGACCAGTGGCCACAAAAGATGAAGACGGTACATTTAAACTAGACCTAACTGGTACTAGCGAAAAACCCGCAGAATTAGTTGAACCTGAGGTTGCAGAAGTAATTGAGCCTGTGGCAGAAGTTGCAGCGCCTGAAGAATTTCAAGCTTTAGAAGAAATAACTGATGAAGAAGTTTCGGAAATAGTAGAAGACCTACAAGAAGGTATTCAAGAAGCTATTGAAGAGCAAAAAGAATCTGGTATTGAATTACCGGAAAACATTCAGAAGGTAGTTGAATTTATAAATGATACAGGCGGAAGCTTGGAAGATTACGTAAAACTTAATACAGATTACTCTTCTTTAAATGAAACTCAATTACTTAAAGAATATTATGAATCAAGCAGGCCTCATTTAGACAGCGAAGAAATTGATTTCTTAATGGAAGATAATTTTTCATATGACGAAGAATTAGACGATGAAAGAGATGTAAGAAAGAAAAAGATAGCTCACAAAGAAGAGTTAGCTAAGGCTAAAAGTCATTTAGATGGACTAAAGTCTACATATTACGAAGAAATTAAAGCTGGATCAAAATTAAATCCAGAACAACAAAAAGCGGTTGCGTTCTTTGACCGATATAATAAAGAGCAAGAGCAAACAACTAAATTAGCTGAAAAACAAAAATCATCATTTATTAAAAAGACTGATGCTGTATTTTCTGAAGAATTCAAAGGTTTTGAATACAACGTAGGAGATAAAAAGTATCGTTTTAATGTAAAGAATGCTGACCAGGTTAAAAGTAATCAAAGCGACATCAACAACTTTGTTAAGAAGTTTCTTAACGACAAAAATGAAATTGGAGACGCAAAAGGTTATCACAAATCGTTATTTACAGCTATGAATCCAGACACTGTAGCACAACACTTTTATGAGCAAGGCAAAGCCGATGCAATGAAAGAAAGTATGGCTAGAACTAAGAACGTTGATATGAAGCCGAGAGGGGTTCATGAAAAAGTTACCGCTTCTAACGGATGGTCAGTAAAAGCAGTTAACGGTGAAGATGTTTCTCAATTTAAAGTAAAAATTAGAAAATAACAAATTTAAAATTTAAAAATTATGAGTTTTGCAACATCGCCAAGTACATTGGCAAACTTAAGTCACTTAACTCCACGTCCTGTAAAAGGATTGTTTGGTGACAATTACCTGTCTATTGCAGGAAATGACTTTAACTTTACAAAACAATTCTTACCGGAAGTGTACGAAAAAGAAGTAGAGCGTTACGGAAACCGTACGATCTCTGGATTTTTACGTATGGTAGGAGCTGAGATGCCTATGGCTTCTGATACAGTAACTTGGTCAGAGCAAGGAAGATTACACATTGCATTTGACGACGGTGTTATTGTTAACCCAAGTGTTAATGAATTAACTTTACCTGAAGCTGAAGCTGGATTGCTTAGAGCTTTAGGAGGACAAACTATAGCGCTTTCTACTGGATATAAAACAGTAAAAGCTTATATCGTATCTGTTGGCGCCGCTTCTGGTGGAAACCAAATTGTAAGTGTTGCTCCTTATTCAGGCGCAGATTTAACTGAACTAGGTACTACTGGCGTTCAAATTGATAATGTAAAAGTATTTATTTACGGATCTGAGTATGCTAAAGGTTCTGGCGGAGCTGGAGCTGCACAAGCAGGTAATTCTGTAGATGCATCATTTACACCGTTTTCAAACAAGCCAATCATTTTAAGAGATCGTTATACCGTAAATGGTTCTGACGTTGCTCAAATTGGATGGGTTGAAGTAACTACTGAAGCTGGAACTGGAGGATACTTATGGTACCTAAAGTCTGAGCACGAAGCTAGACTACGTTTTGAAGATCAATTAGAAATGTCTATGATTGAAGCTGAAAAAGCTGCAGCTGGATCTGCCGCTATCACTCCAGTAGCTGGAACTCCTCTTGGAGCTAACGCTGGATCTGAAGGTTTATTTGCTGCTGTAGAAACTAGAGGTTTAGTTTATAACGACGCAAACTTTGACGGTACACTTGCTGGAGAAGGTATTGCTGAATTTGACGCTATCTTAAGTGAGCTTGATAAGCAAGGAGCTATTGAAGAGAACATGCTTTTCTTAAATCGTTCAACTGCTTTATCAATTGACAATATGATCGCACAGCAAAATTCTTATGGAGCAGGTGGAACATCTTACGGTGTATTCGAAAACTCTGAAGATATGGCGCTGAACTTAGGATTCTCTGGATTCCGTCGTGGATCTTACGATTTCTATAAGACTGACTGGAAATACTTAAACGATTCTACTACTCGTGGACTTACACAAGATGTAGATGGTATTATTGTTCCAGCTGGAGTATCTACTGTTTACGATCAGCAATTAGGTTCTAACATCTCAAGACCTTTCTTACATATCCGTTACCGAGCTTCAGAAGCTGATGACAGACGTATGAAATCTTGGGTTACTGGTTCTGTTGGTGGAAACTTTACATCTGATGTTGATGAAATGAATGTACATTTCTTATCTGAAAGATGTTTATGTGTTCAAGCTGCTAACAACTTTGTAATGTTGAAATCAACGCAAGCATAGTAAATTACTGTAATTTTTACCCTCGTTGTATTGACGGGGGTAACTATTACTTTTTATCAATTATTTAATTATATTATATCATGGCTAAACAAGCTAAAGCAAAGCAAGTTGAGGTTGCTCCTCAGGAATATGTAGAAACAAGAGTTGCTACTAAAGTACAAACCACAAAACCAACGTGGGAAATTAAGGACAGGTTATACGTATTAAAAGGACAAAAAAGACCTTTAATATTTTCTGTTCCAACTAGACATAGTGCAAAAAGATCTTTATTATGGTTTGATGAAAAAACCGGAATACAAAGAGAACTTAGATACGCTACTAATCAAAATTCGCCGTTTGTTGATGAACAAAAAGGAAGTGCTACATTAGGTAGAGTTGTTTTCAGAGAGGGATCTTTGCTTGTAGAAAAAGAAAAACAAAATCTGCAAAAACTACTATCTTTATATCACCCTTACTTAAATGAATTTTATTCAGAATACAAGCCAGAAGAAGTTGCTAGCGACGAAATTGATTGGATTGAATTAGAGCTGGAAGCTTTAAATACTGCTAAAGTAATGGAAATTGAAGATGCTGAAGCTGTACTAAGAGTAGAGTTTGGCTCAAAAGTCAACACACTAACGTCTAGTGAACTAAAAAGAGATTTACTTATATACGCTAAGCGTAACCCTGTATTGTTCTTAGAACTAGCAAATGACGAAAATGTACAATTAAGAAACATTGGAGTTAAAGCTACTGAAGCTAGAATAATTAAACTATCACCGGATCAAAGAACATTTACATTTGGCGATACTGATAGAAAACTAATGACTGTTCCGTTTGATGAGCACCCGTATTCAGCTTTAGCTGCTTACTTTAAGACTGATGAAGGAATGGAAGTTTACAAAAACATAATTAAAAGACTAAATTAGTCACCTATTATAGTAGCTAGGCCGCTTTAAGGGTGGCCTAATTACTATAAATAAATAAAAAAATATGGCTGTAAGTGTAGACACTGTTTATCAAAGAGTATTAGGTATACTCAATAAAGAACAAAGAGGATATGTTACTCCTCAGGAATTTAACTTGTTTGCAAATCAAGCACAATTAAGTATTTTTGAGCAGTACTTTTATGATATAAATCAATTTGGAAGACTCCACGGAAACGACACGGAGTACTCCGACATGCTAAATATACTTGAAGAAAAAATACAAATATTTGAACAAACAGACCCCTTAGTTTACGGCACTAGTAGCTTTACATTACCATCAGGTATGTACAGGCTAGGTTCTGTTATATATTCAAACATTACAACTGATGCTTTTGGCGTGCAATCTACCGCGCTTATTGAAGCGGAACTAATTAATAAAAAAGAATTCTTATATATTAATTTGTCTCCATTAACAAAACCAACAAACACAAGACCTATATACACATATAGAGGAAACGAAGTGCAAGTTTTTGGTGATACCGAAATTATTACAAATGTAAGTTGCAATTACATAAGCAAACCAGCTACTGTTTCTTGGGCTTATCAAATGGTGTTTGGAGAAGCTTTATATGATGCTACCGCCTCTGTTGATTTTCCATTGCATCCTTCAGAAGAAACTACTTTAGTTTTAAAAATACTAGAACTTTCCGGTATATTAATGAGTGATCCTGGACTATATCAGATAGTAGCTTCAGAGGAAGAAAAACAAACACAATTAGAAAAATCATAATAAATGGCATTACTTAATCAAACAAACGAACAGTACTACGAAGGCCCTGATAGCGTATGGAATAGCTTTGACGAAGATTATGGCGGATATCAGTTTATTAAAATCAAAGATCTTATAAACAATTTTATGATTGCCTATGTAGGTGAGGATAAAATTATAAGTAAAATAAAAAGAACCGATGTGGCTTTTCATGCTCAGCGTGGAATCCAAGAGTTAAGCTTTGACACTTTGCCTTCTACAAAAGCATTGGAAATTGAAATACCTCCAACCTTGTATATGATACTTCCACAGGATTATGTACAGTATGTTAAAGTGAGCTGGGTAGGTCAAGACGGAATTGAAAGGATTATATATCCTACAAGAAATACGAGTGACCCATTACCTGTTTTGCAAGACAATCAGTACGAGTATTTATTTGACGAAAATGGCGATATTATATACGCTCAAGAATCTGAGACTTCTAAAAGGTTCAAAGATGACACGACAGGACGTGGTGCAGATCTTGAAAATGTAAATAATAATGACATATTAGAACGTAGCGGCTTAGGCAGAAGGTATGGATTAACGCCTGAATATGCTCAAGCTAATGGAGTATTCTACATAGATCAAATAAAAGGCATCATACACTTTAGCGGAGATATGATTGGTAGAGTAGTTACTTTAAAATACATAAGCGATGGCTTGGGTACTGAAGAAGAAATGGTAGTACATAAATTTGCAGAAGAAGCTATGTACAAACATATTGCTCACGCTATATTAGCTACAAGAGCAAATGTACAAGAATATATAGTGGCTAGATTTAAAAAAGAAGCCGCAGTAGCAAGAAGAAATGCTAAATTAAGATTATCCAGTATAAAGCTAGAAGAGATTACTCAAGTAATGAGAAATAAATCTAAGCAAATAAAACACTAAAATATGGCTGAATTTTTACGCACTTTCACAAGTGGTCGAATGAACAAAGACCTTGATGAAAGACTACTTCCAAACGGCGAGTATAGAGACGCATTAAACCTAGACCTTTCAAGTTCGGAGGGATCTGACATAGGTTCTTTGCAGCTGCTAAAAGGTAATTTAGAGTTAAAAAATTCAAGCTACAACACGTCCACACAGTCTTTGATTGAATGGAATGCGTCTACTTATATATCAGAATACACTAATGCTTTTTGCGTTGGTAGCATTGCTGACGATACCAATGATAAGATTTATTGGATAGTTGGATCAGATGACTACAATTGCATTGCTGAGTACGATCTAAAAACAAAAGTTACTGTTCCAGTTTTAGTTGAAGATAAGTCTATTAGTAATTTTTTAAATTTTAGTGAAAGTTACCTTGTAACCGGTATAAACCTATTGCAAGGGTATTTAATATGGACAGATAATCAAACTGAGCCAAAACAAATTAGTATTGAAAAGTTTAAAGCGGGTACAAACGACTTTGTAACTCAAACGGCTTTTAGCGATGGAATATTAAGCTTTGTTATGACTGAAAAGGATACAACAGTTGCTAGTATAGGCCCATTGTATGCTCCTGAATTAGGAATGTATAATACTTTAAGATCAAGGCCCGTAGACAGCTCGTTTAGCTACAATTTAGCCGGCATTCCCGGTACTCCTCCTACAGGTAACAACGTACTAAGTATTGCTCCCGACACTATAATTACTGTGTTATTAGATTCCCCAGCAGAATATCAAGCAGGAGATAGAGTTCTTGCTTATGCTACAACTCCTAATTCTGGAGGTGGGGATCTTGTTGTTTATGCTAACTTTATTGTAACCACTGAATATGAAGACTCCTCAGGGGGTTATAATTATGATTTTCAATTTAAGAGTATAGGAAGCGGCGGGGAACAGCAATCTAACTTTGTTTTAGATCTATTACAATTATGGGAAGTTGAACTTGTAGGTGAAAAAACGCTTTTTGAAAAAAAGTTTGTAACTTATGCTTACAGATATGTATACGACAACAACCAAATATCCCCATTTTCTCCTTTTTCTAAAGTAGCTTTTTTGCCTCAAAAATATGATTTTGAATCTTACACTGGGTATAATAAAGGCATGCTAAACGATCTTAAGAAAGTGGATGTGTTCTTTGGTAAAGATTTGCCATTAAATGCTTCTAAAGTAGAAGTGCTCTTTAAAGAAACCCACAACACAACTGTATATACAGTAAAATCTATAAATCGATCTGATTTAGGTGATACAAATCAGAAAACTACAATAACAGTTTCTCCAGATGAACCCAACTATTTATCTGTAAGCTATGTTACAATAGCGGGAAATAATATTGTTACTTCACTTGCTCCAGGAGCTACAGGGGTTTTTTATCATACAGAAAACTCATTAATCACTAGTATACCTACTTTTCCATTAACAACTACTATAGAAAATACTGGCTATGGATTAGAAATAACTTCTGAAATTGTAAGAGGAGCGGTTGAAACAAATCAATTGTTAAGACCTTGGGATAATGTTCCTAAAAAAGCCCTTGCCCAAGAGGTAATTGGTAACAGAATAGTTTACGGAAATTACACTCAAAACTATACGGTAGATGATACCTTTACTTTTGACACTACAAAAACAATGCTTAATGAAGAACCGTTTTCTAGTTCTTATCAAGTTCAAGAGCCATACCCTACAATAAAATCCCTTAGAACATACCAGTTTGGTATTGTTTTTAAAGATAAATACGGAAGAGAAACTCCCGTTTTTTCAAACGAAAAAGCCGTTGTTGGGTCTACTATAGAAAATAGCGACGGTAAGTTTTTTTTAACAGCCGGTATGAATGGTATTTCACCTAGAAACGCAGACGGTAGCGAAATGTTTGAATATTTTAAGTTCTTTATAAAAGATCCTACATTGCCATACTATAACGCTGTAGCTGACCAAATGTATTTATCTCCAGATGGATATAGCGCTTGGGTATCGTTTCCGTCTTCAGAGGTTAATAAGTTTGAAGTTGGGGATCACATTATACTTAAAAAGACACACGGTGAATCATCAGCTGTGCAAACTTCAGACAACAGATATAAAGTTCTTGCTATAGAAACAGAGCCCCCTGCGGATATTTCTTTTAGGTATGATATCTTACATGCTGACAACCATGGGTTTTCCGCGGCTTTTCCTTTCGATGGAACAGCTACTGAATTAGTTTACGGTAATACACCTGTAGAAGGTTCTAATGTGTTTTCAATAGCGGGAGGCAGCTCATCCCCGTTTACAAATGACAACGGCACACAAAGAGGTAATTACGTTAGGTTTATTAAAGATGGAGTTTTTTCTCAATATTACCGAATAGATGAGCTTAACCAAGTTAGTGGGTCGTGGCTGCTTACTGTTTTTCCTAAGTTTGGGTCAGATGTTAATTTCTTATATGCCACCCCTGGGGATGAGCAGTCATTACTTAATTTGCCTATAACAACAGAAATATCGGAACGTGCTAAGATTGAAACTTATGAAGAGTTTAAAGGTAGATTTTTTGCTAGACTTGAATCAAATTCAACGCTTACAAGTTCTTTTTTAGGTACTAGTTCATTTACAGAAGGAGCCGCTGCTACTTTTAATAATCAGCCAGCCAACTGGTATAATGGACGCCTCGATACTGCTGGTAGAATTGAAGGGCTGGGGACTGGCTCAAATTTTTTTAATAGTGACGCAATTCTAGGCAACGCTAATACTAATAACCAATCCTATAATGATGGCTGGTATTTTACCGGAGGCGGAATGGGACCCTCTGCAGGATTTGTAGATGACGAGGGCTACTCAAATATTAATGCGCCTTGGACTTTTGGAGGATTAAGCGATCAAAGTGAGTCAATTGGAGGACAGCCCGTTGAAGATTTAGCTATTTGGGGAGACGGTGGTCCCTCAGGTAGATTTAGCAATATTACAGGCATTAAAAGCTTTAAAGGCCAAAGCCCCATTCTTGGGTTTTACAGAGGAAGACCTACTGATTTCCAGGGAGGTGATAGTAATAAAGTTAAAACCGGCTTAAACATGAGAGCACCATCTTCTGGAAAACCTTGGGACGTTCATATAGGAAGAAGAATAGATGGGCAATTTACTGGCACAGGAGGGTTTAAAGGGATTGCAAAAAATTTAGTAGCTGGTACTAAAATTCGTTTTAGTAATCACGATACAGAGTATACTATTGTAGAAAGCGGGTTTCAAACAGGCTGGCAGACTCATTTCTGGGGACTTTTGTTTGACAAAAGACTGCGACATCCTGTAAACGCTTATGCAATGTACAATATTATAAATTATAATAATAGACCCGCTGGATCTTATGACCCTTTACCGTACACTCAGACATCGTTTGAAGTTGAGGGGCAGCAATACCTTCCTATAGACAGAACAGACCCTGAAAATCCCACAGGTAGAATTGACATTGAAATGATTGTTTTAGTTCAAGCTACAGGGGACAGAAGAGTAGATGAAGATCCTGCGATATTCGAAACAGAGCCAGACGAATCTTTAGACCTTAATCTTTACTACGAAGCGTCCGACGCAATACCGATTTCTCAATACAGTGAAACACATAGGTTGCCTTGGTTTAATTCTTTTGGTTTTGCCAATGGCGTAGAATCAAATAGAATAAGGGATGATTTCAATGCTTTTGAAATTGGTAAAGGAGCTAAAGTGTCGACTGTTTTAGACGAACCTTATGAAGAAGAAGTTCGTTCTAATGGTTTTATATTCTCACAAATATTTAACTCGACAGCGGGCGTCAATAGGCTTAATCAGTTTATACAAGCACTACCTATCACTAAAGAATTAAATCCGATATATGGAAGCATTCAAAAGCTCTACAGTAGAGATACTGATCTTATAACTTTATGCGAGGATAAGTGCTTTAGAGTATTAGCTAATAAAGATGCTTTGTATAACGCAGACGGAAATACTAATATTACAGGAAACACTAATGTTCTTGGTCAAGCCGTACCTTATGTAGGTGAGTTTGGTATTAGCACAAACCCGGAGAGTTTTGCGTTCTTTGGATTTAGAGCATATTTTGCAGATAAAAGTAGAGGATCTGTAATGAGATTGTCAAGAGACGGATTAACGGAAATATCGAACGTTGGTCTTGCTGATTTCTTTGCGGATAACTTAAAGTTAAACAATCGTATTATTGGAACTTACGACGAAGATAGCCAGCTGTACAATTTGTCATTAAATACGCTTTCAGCGGAATGGCAGGAAAAATTAGCAGAAGGCATTGTAGACAGAACTGATTGTGATGATGATTTAGATATTGGAGATCCTAAGGTAACAGAAACTACTGTTTCGTTTGCAGAAGGCACTAAAGGATGGGAATCTAGAAAGTCCTTTATACCTGAAGCTGGAGTGTCTATAAATAACAACTATTACACTTTTAAAAATGGATTACTTTGGATTCATGCTGAAAATGAAACTTACAACAATTTTTATGGTGTACAATATTTTAGTACGATGACCACTATATTTAATGACGGGCCAACCGTTGTTAAAGGGTTTAAAGCATTGGATTATGTTGGATCACGTCCTAGAAATTATGTATATTCTACAGGAAATGGAGTTGATTATTCTATAGCTCAGATAGTAGCAGGCAATTTAACGCCAATATCTCAATCTGTTCCAGCTAACAAAGAAGGATGGTATGCTCAAGCTATTGTTACTGACATGCAAGAAGGGTATATAAAAGAATTTATAACTAAAGAAAATAAGAATTTTAACTATATAAAAGGTCTTGAAACTTTTTTTAATTCAGATTGTGATACTAATGTTAGCACATCGGAATTTAGTGTTCAAGGAATTGGTAGAGCAACAACAATAACCGGAGATGTAACTGTAGAAGAATATAAAGTAAGAATATTTATAGACAATACTTGCTACGTCCCTTAATTAATAATATAATATATGTTTTTAGTAGATTTTCCAAATTTTACCGCTGAAGGAGAAGATTTTTTCCAAACAGCAGGTACAAATATTGCATCCACAAGGCCAACTGTATCTTTAAAAATGCAGCCAAAACCGGGGTATGCTCTTCTTTCAGGATTATTTGATCCAATTTTACCACTACCAACAGGCGTGGCTTCTGTAGCTTTTGTTCAAGGAGTTAGCCCGGAGTCTCCTTTGCATGTGTTTTGTAATATTACGCTTGACAATCCCTTAACTATGCCTGCTGCTCCTTTGGACTTAGGGCTATGCATAACAGGAGATGTTATTCAGAAAGTTTACTTTAACACTGTTACTGTAGAAACAGAACTTAATTCAAGAATAACAGCAAATAAAAGCTCAGGTACCGTGTCTTTAAATGGAACATATAACTCAACTCAAAGCTATGTTCAAACTTTAACCGCAGACGCTGGTTATTACTTACCCTCATTACCTCAAGCTTATGTGAGTACGTCCTCACCTGCCAACTATCAACAATCTACTACAAGCTCTTTTGATGCAAACGGCTATAGATTATCAGCTCAAATTACAGTTGATTATTTAGTTAAATCGGAAGATGTTACTACAGATAAAATAAAATATATAGCACAGGATGTTAAGCCTATACCTGCAACAAACGTGGTTCAAGTTAATTCTTACAATATTGATGTTAGTTCCTTAACTGAAAGCGGAGGAGTTAAGCAGATGGATATTAGAGGAGTTGAGGGAGCAGCTTTTTCTGTTAATGTAGTAAATTCTTTGAGCGTAAATATATTTTCTTATTCAAGCACCATAAACAGCGTAGGTCTTAACTCTTTAAATATACCATTTCCTAAAATAACTGGGTCTTCCGAAACATATACTGTTACTATAAGCGGGACCCTAAGCCCTACTTTAACTCCTGCAGTATTTACTTTAAACCAATATCAATCTATATCGGTTGGGTTTGGAATTACAAGTACAAATGGTTTTATTGGATCTACAGCGTCTCCTACTATAAACCCAAAATATTCTGCTGACCAAGAATTCAGTACATCGTATTTAAGAGCATATGACTATACTGTGTTAATTGAAAACCCTACGGGAACATTAAACAATTCAACGGATGTTATAAACTTTCCTACAAGGAACTCTTTTACTAATATAACTTATACTACTGGGAATGGTACAGAAATTTTTATAAATAGCGTAGGCTTCTTTGAGTACCAGGAAGCGGGAGCTGTTAGCACCAACAAAATAACGATGCTAATAAACTATTCCATACTTTCAACAGGAACAACTGATATAGCTAGTACCATAAACATTGATAACTTTTTAACATTTAATTAATATGCCTTCTATAACTTTAACTTTTCCAAATTCAATTAATGTTTCAGCTCAAGTAGGAGACACCGCTTATTATACTAATGATGTTAACGGTGAAACAATTGTTGAAATAGGAACAATAACCGCAATAAACATAGCAGATAACTCGATTACCTGTAATATTGCAGCTGGTACTGTACGCCCTACGGTATCTAGTTTTATACTATTTAGCAAAAACAATGAGCCTAACATAGGGGCTATGGTCGGAGCTTATGCTGTAGTAAAATTAAAAAATGAAAGCACTAGCTACGGTGAAATATTCTCAACAGGAATAGAGGTTTTTGAAAGTAGCAAATAACATGTAATAATAATATATAAAAACTTAATAGATATGATGCCAATAATGGGAGCTATCTCTGGTGTTGCGGGAATTGCCGGAGGACTAATAGGTAGTGGAAAAAGAAAAAGAGAACAGCGTGCCGCACAAAGAGAAATGGAAAAATTCAAAGGCCAGTACGAAGCACTAGACACTAGCAACCTAATGGCAAACATGGATAACACCATGGAGGACCTAACAGTTAACACTCAGCAAGCAGATTTCACAGCTAGGCAACAGCAAAATCAAATGGCTAATGTAATGGATAGTTTGTCCGGCGCTGCTGGAGGTTCCGGCATTGCAGCCTTAGCTCAATCTATGGCAAATCAAGGTTCTCAAAACGCTGAAAGAGCAGGCATATCAATAGGTCAACAAGAAAGACAAAACGAAATACTATCAAACAGAGCAGCTGATGCTAATCAAATGAGGTCAGCAGCAGGAGCTAAAGACGCTAGAGGCTTAGAGTACCAGAAAACAGGGACTTTACTTGGGATGGCTCAACAAAGACTAGGCGCAGCTAATGCAGCTAAAGACGCCGCCACAGCAAGTATAATAGGCGGAGTTGGTCAAGTAGCAGGAGCAGCAGCGGGTGTTATGGGTGGTTTAGAACAAAACCAGGATCCAGGCAGCTTTAGTGCAGCGTTATATGGTAATTAATAAAAAAACAATAAAATGGCAGTAAATGAAGCGTTAATAAAAGGAGCAGGTATAGCAAGCAGCAAGTTTGTTGATGCAGGTGCAGCCGTAGGCCAAAGTATAAAATCTTTGCAACCTATGTTTCAGCAGTTGCAAGCTAACAAACTCCGCAGAAAAAAAGAGAACGCGGCAATTGACAGGCAGGTCGGCAGCTATGTAGATGCTTTAAATTCCGATGTTGATTTACTAGGCTTAAACGCAGAAGAAGAATCTACTGTGACAAAATTTTTGTCTATGGAGAAAAACCGCTATGTAGAAATTTCAAATCAACTAGCTAGGGTTAAGCCTGGTAGTGAGGTTTATTTAGAGCTAAAAGACCAACTAAGCACTGTTCAGAGATCTTTTAGTACTTTAGCAGATCAATTAAAAGCATATAAAACTAGAAAAACAGAATACTTAGATGATTTTCAAAGCGGTAGAATATCTAACGGAGACATTAAAGCTAATAAGAAAGCCGCTGATATTTACACAAACCAAGCAGCGTTTGGGATAGGAGCAGATGGGCAAGTTATATTTAATGACAATGGAGAAAACTTACTATTTAATGATTTTAAAGATCCTCCATTAAAAGCCTATCCTTTAGCAAACAACCTACTTAAGCAAAACGAAAACTATTATAACGGAGGTGTTCAGATGAGTCAAGCTAATGAAGATCTATTACGAAACAATCTTACTGCTCAGTTTTCTAAAGACCCTTCTGCTATGATGTCAATTGTTGATGACGATCTTCTAGGTGAGCTAAGCTTAACCATGGAAGTTAACGAAGATAACCCCTCATCTTCAATACCTGAGGTGGTTGACGTTGTTGTTAATTCTATGAAAGAGGTTGCTCAGGGCTCCTATGACAGAGCACAACAAAAACTTGAAGCTAAAGCATCTAAAAAACAAAATAAAGATCTTGTAGTAACAAATTACGAAATTGTTGGAAAAGGTGAAGACCAAAGATATATAATGACAACAGCTGGAGGCTATTCTAAAATAGGTGATGTTGAAGGGTATACGAAATGGAAAAACAGAAACTCACAACCCCAAACGGAGCCTCTTGAGCTTGTTACTCCACCACTACCTAATCAAGATCCCGATGCCTACGATAATCTTTTATTTACAGAATAATAATAAAATTAAATAAACAACATGCCAGATTATAAATTTAAAGACGGAAACCCCGCAGATGAAGCCAAACTAAGGGCATTAGCTGAAAGTAATAATATTACTTTAGAAAAGCTAATAGAATTAAACGGGATTACTGTATCCGAAGAAGAAACGCCAAAAAAGCAAAAAGACGGTGTACAGGGTGCGACTGCTCCGTCGGTAAATCAAGCACCAAAAAATACGGAATCCAGCTTGGGCAATGGTTCTTCGGGTTACGGAAGTTATCTTGATGAAGAAGGTAGATCTGGTTTTAAAGAAAAACCATACAATGTTCAACTTGAAGAATATCAAAACTCTTACAACGAAATATTAAACGGCACAGG
>Ga0209533_1001224_pt1 | contig 24104 bp, 26 predicted proteins | sample COG_04_FD_184748 | JGI IMG/M metagenome (GOLD analysis project Ga0209533, IMG submission 184748) | Pelagic Microbial community sample from North Sea - COGITO 998_met_04 (SPAdes) (version 2) | ecosystem: Environmental > Aquatic > Marine > Neritic zone/Coastal water | place: Helgoland, sampling...
ACAGAGCTGCGAAAAAGTTGCCAAATACAGGGCGGGCGGATGTGTTTGTTGCGAAAGTTGTCATGACAGATGTCCTTTGTTTTGCGTTTTGTTTTCTAACCCTGAGATAGGGGATCCCCAGAAATTGAGTAGGGGGATAATGGGCAAAACCGATATGCACTGAGTGCATGGGCGCCACATTGTGTGCGCGGTTTGAGCATAAAAAAACGGCGGTACGTGGGAGACGCACCGCCGTAATAATTAGGATCGTGTCAACAGGGAGGAAAACCACGATCCCATATTTCAGCCAAAAGGCCGTTTGCTTAGGACTTCACTTTGGGACAGCCCGCTTGCGCGGTAGGGGAGGAACTGCATGTCCGTGTAGCTCTAAGCGTTGAGACTAATTTATGCTGCAGTGCAGCAATTGAGTAGTTGAGAAATTTGCATTTCAGCTATGCACTTTTTGCATAGCTGCAGACGTTAGTTTTGAGCAGAATCAGAGGGGCAAAAGGCTTTGCTGTCTTGTTCCGGCTGGGCATTTGGGCAAAAAAGCTGTTTATTTTCAACGCGAAACTCTGCGATGGCCTGTTGCCCTGTGGGCGAGGTAATCCAATCGGCAAGGCGACGGGCGGAGGCGGTGTCTGCGTGGGGGTGGATTTCGGGATTCACCAAAATAAGGCCGTAGGGGTTGCGCAATTGCGATTCACCTTGGAACAGAATCGTCAGATTTTGGGTGTTGCCAAAGGATAACCACGTGCCGCGATCCGACATAAGATAGGCGTCCGTGGCGGCGGCCATGTTCAATGCGGCCCCCATTCCAGCACCAATTTCGCGGTACCAAGTGCCGTTTGTGGCGATTTCGGCAGCCGTCCAGAGTTCGCGTTCTTTTTTATGGGTGCCGCTGTCATCGCCGCGTGAAATGAACAGGGATTGTGCTGCATGAATGGTGTTGAGGGCTTGGGTTGTGGTTTTTGAGGTGCCCACGTCCGCAGGATCGGATTTTGGGCCGATGATAACATAATCGTTGTACATCACATCGCGGCGTTCAATGCCGTAACCATTCGCAACGAACGCGTCTTCGGATGCGCGGTGGTGCACCAAAAGGGCGTCCGCATCGCCGTTTTGCGCGATTTTAATGGCTTGTCCGGTGCCCACGGCGACGACGTGAACGGTGATGCCTGTTTCAGCCGTGAATTTCGGGAGCAGAAATTCGTACAGGCCAGAGTTCTGTGTGGAGGTGGTTGAGGCCAGCGTGATGGATGTGTCCGCAGCGGCAGTCGTTGCGAACATCAGTGCGGCGAGCAAGGATAGGAATTTCATAAAAGCTGGCCCTGAAGGAATTGAACGGCGTCATCGCTTTTTGCATTTGAAAAGAAATCTTTGGCAAGGGCGTTTTCGCGCAATTGACCGTTTGTGAAGAATAAAACCCGCGTGGCCATGCGGCGGGTTTGCACCAGATCATGGTGCGCCATCAGGATTGGCGTGGTTTTGGCGACATCAGTGATGATCGCTTCCATCGCGGCAGAAGCGGCGGGGTCGAGGCCCGCGAAGGGTTCATCGAGCAGGAGCACGTTTGGATCCGTGACGAGTGCGCGGGCGAGGTTCATGCGGCGCAGCTCTCCACCCGACAAGGTTGCAGCAGGGGCGTTGGCGCGATCTGTGAGGCGGGCGCGTTCAAGGGCGGTGGCAACTTTGACAGCGCGATCTGCGCGGGCGACACCGTGGGATTGAAGGGCGAAGTCGATGTTGGCTTGCACGGTGCGGCGCAACACGACGGGGGTTTGCAGCATGTAGCCGCGTGTGGCGCGGTTTTGATCGGCTGGTTCGCCCGACCACTGAACGGTGCCATTTGTGGGTGAGATTGTGCCGTGACACAGCGCGAGGAACAAGGATTTGCCAGCACCATTCGGGCCAAGCGTGGCGGTGATGCCGTTTAGCGCGAGATCGAGCGTGATGGGGCCAAGCAAGGGTTCGCCGCCGATGATAACTTCGGCTTGGGCCAGTGCAAGATCGCTCATGCGCGGACCGTTTGGTATTTTTCGCCCATGCGCGCAATTGTGTGGGTGAGCAGGTTCACCGAAAACGCGATGACCAGCAGAACAAGACCGAGCGCGAGGGCGAGTTGCAGGTTCCCTTTGGAGGTTTCCAGCGCGATTGTTGTGGTCATCACGCGGGTGAGGCCGTTGATGTTGCCCCCCACGATGATGACGGCGCCCACCTCGGCCAAGGCGCGACCGAAGCCTGCGAGGATGGCTACGGAGACGGCGAAACGGGCATCCCAGATGATGGTTCGGATGCGCAAAAACCGTGGTGTATCGAGCGCGTTGAACAGGCTGATGTATTCGCGGTTGAGCGGTTGCACCGCTTGGTGTGTGAGCGACAGGATGATCGGGAAGATCAGAACGGTTTGCGCGACGATCATGGCAGTAGGGGTGAACAACAGGCCGAGGGTGCCGAGCGGGCCAGAGCGCGACAACAGGAGGTAAATGGCGAGGCCGACGACCACAGGGGGCAGCGCCATGAAAGCGCTGGAGATCACCAGCAGCATGCGACGACCGGGGAATTGTAGGATCGCGAGGGCAGCCCCTGCGGGGATCGCGAACAGGGCCGCGATGAGCGTGGCAGACAGGCTGACGCGCAACGACAGGGCGATAATCGTCATGAGATCTTTGTCACCAGAGAGGATCAGACCGATTGCAGTTGTGAAGATTTCCATGAGTTTGTCGCACCTTGCGGCGCATCGCCTCTTGCCCTTTTTCGCGTGATGGACAAGTTAAGGCCCAAGCGCGGTGGAGCGCAACCCACGCTTTGCGCCCTAAACGGTGAAAGCGGGATGATCTGAAGGATTAAACACATGGCTATAACCCAAACCGATGTTTTAGAGGCGCTGAAGGTGCTCAAGCTGCAAGATGGCCGTGATGTCGTTAGTGCGGATTATGTGCGCGCAGTCAGTATTGAGGGTGGCGCGGTGCGCTTTGTGTTGGAGGTTCCACCAGAGTTGGGGCCGAGCATGGAGCCTGTGCGCCAAGCAGCCGAACAGATCGTGAGCCGCATGGACGGCGTTGAAAGCGCGTCTGTTTTGTTGACGGCCCACGGCCCTGCACCAAAAGCGCCAGAACCACCGAGTTTGAAAATTGGCGGGCATCCAAAGCCAAGCGCGGATCAAGCGCCTGTTGCGGGAGTGGATCGCATTTTGGCGATTGCGTCTGGTAAGGGCGGCGTTGGGAAATCCACGGTGTCGAGCAATTTGGCGGTGGCTTTGGCCAAGCAAGGGCGCCGTGTTGGTTTGTTGGACGCGGATATTTATGGCCCAAGCCAACCGCGCATGATGGGTGTGAACAAACGACCGAGTTCGCCAGACGGGAAGACGATTATTCCATTGCAGGCGCACGGCGTGACGATGATGTCGATTGGGTTGATGCTGGAAGAGGACCAAGCGGTTGTTTGGCGTGGCCCAATGTTGATGGGTGCGTTGCAACAGATGCTGGGACAGGTTGAATGGGGCGAATTGGACGTGCTGATCGTTGATTTGCCGCCTGGCACGGGGGATGTGCAGCTGACTTTGGCGCAAAAAGCCAAAGTGACGGGCGCGATTGTGGTGTCCACCCCCCAAGACGTGGCGCTGATTGATGCGCGCAAAGCGATGAACATGTTTGAAAAGACCAAAACGCCGATTCTGGGCATGATCGAGAATATGTCGACTTATGTCTGCCCGAAATGTGGCCACGAAGCACATTTGTTTGGGCATGGTGGGGCCAAGGATGAGGCCGAACGGTTGGGATTGCCGTTTCTGGGGGCGATTCCTTTGGAGTTGGACATCCGATTGGCAGGCGATTCTGGCACGCCGATTGCGGCCACTGACAGCCCGATTGCTGAGGCTTACGCTGATATTGCACGGCGTTTGGTCGGAGGCGGTCTGGCCTAGGGTTTTCGGGCTCATTTGGGTTGACAGGTTTGCTGGGTGTTGTAGAAGGCAAATTCGAGATTTTGCAGCGCTGTCTGCCGAGGAGATATCACATGGCTAAGCCAACCACTATTAAAGTTCGCCTGAATTCCACAGCGGACACTGGTCATTTCTATGTGACCAAGAAAAACTCGCGCACGATGACTGAGAAAATGGTTGTTCGTAAGTACGACCCAGTTATCCGTAAGCACGTTGAATACAAAGAAGGTAAGATCAAGTAATCTGATCTAACTCGATTTAAGTAAAAAGGCCGCGATGTATTCGCGGCTTTTTTCGTTTTGGAGGGCTGGTGTGGAAGTCTGGTGTTTTTGGGTGCGGTTGTTGGGCCCAAAAGCGAAAGGAGCGGCTCCGAGAGAGCCACCCCAATCAAAAAGGTATAAATGCTTAAATAAAACGACACCGCGTCGTTAACCTAACGTAAACAATCTTAGGGCGATTTGCCCGTGAATAGTTCGTTAAAAAATACTCACAAAGGGCAATTGGGCCATAATTCACGCCCAGAAATGAAAAAGGCCAGCAAGAGCTGACCTTAAATTTTATAGAATCATGTGCTTTACGCCACGTTATGCGCGCTCTGTGTATTCCATTGTTTCTGTGTTCACGACGATTTTTTCGTCTTGGCCAACAAACGGTGGGATCATGACGCGAATTCCGTTGTCCAGAACGGCAGGTTTGAAACTGTTCGCAGCTGTTTGCCCTTTTACCGCTGGTTCGGTTTCGACAACCGTACAGATTACCTTTTGCGGCAAGGAAGCAGAGATTGCTTCGGCCTCGTAATATTCGATTTTGATGGTCATGCCGTCTTGCAAAAATGGGCGGCGATCGCCGAGGATATCGGCCGGAAGTTCGATTTGGTCGTAGGTTTCAAGATCCATGAAAACCAACATTCCATCTGTTTCGTATAGGAATTGCTGATCTTTTTGGTCCAAACGCACTTTTTCGACCTTATCTGCGGAGCGAAACCGTTCGTTCAATTTGGAACCGTTGCGCAGGTTCTTCATTTCGACCTGAGCAAAAGCACCGCCTTTGCCTGGTTTCACATGATCGACCTTAACGGCGATCCAGAGACCCGCATTGTGTTCCAAGATATTACCTGGTCGAATCTCGTTGCCGTTTATCTTTGGCATGAATTTTACCCTTCGCGCAGTTAATTTTTGAGCCGTTTTGTTCTATATGATTAAGCAATGCTCAATACAACCCACACTACACGTTCGTCGGGCCTCATCGGGAGGTATGCAAAAAACGCATGGCTCCTCTGCGTTTCAGGCCCTATCGAATCGCCGCAAAGTTGCCATATTGCGGTCACTGCCACAAAAACAAAAAAGTAAAGAGGACGTGATGTTCGATTACGTTGATGAGACTGCTATCAACAACGACCAAGGTAAACGCTCGCAAAAGCTGTTTGCTGCTGTTGTACTTGCCGCGCTGGATGATGCCATCGCGGATGATAAAAAATACGGAAATGGTGTAGATTCTATCGCACGGTGGGCGCGTTCACGCGACGGCCGTGAGGTACTGATGTGCGCCGGTATCGAGCCGACTGAACGGTGTGTTAAAGGTATGATGGAATTCGTAGGCCGCGGCGTACGGACATCTGTTGCGCTGAGCCGCGAAGAAAGCGAACGGCAACAGGCTGCTAAGGCAGCTTAAGCCCAGATATTTCAAAAAAACGCCCTGCATTTGCGGGGCGTTTTTTTGTGCGTTGCCGGATTACCGTCTGCGACGGCGCACGATGGGTATGGTTGTGGGCGCGTTTGTGGGAGGATGAGGCGGTTTGCCCTCAGTTTGGACCCAGAATGTTTTTGCACCCCGTGTGAACCAGAACGGCATTGCAATCAGCAAGCCAGAGGCAAAGCCGCCGATATGCGCCCAATAGGCGATGCCGCCCCCTGAGCCTGTGTTCGATAGCCCGCCAAAGATTTGCATCGCAAACCAGCCACACAACACGGCCCAAGCGGGCAGGGTGAAGGTTTTAAAGAACACAATGAAGATGATGACGATATCAACGCGCGCTTTGGGATAGAGCAAAAGATACCCGCCCAAGACCCCTGCAATTGCCCCAGATGCGCCGACTATTGGAACGGCTGAGTTCGGATCGGCGAGGATTTGGATGCCAGAGGCTGCGAACCCGCACAGCAGGTAGAACAGCAAGAACGGGACGTGGCCAAATGCGTCTTCGATATTGTCGCCAAAGATGTACAGAAACAGCATGTTGCCGATGATGTGCATCCAGCCGCCGTGCAAAAACATGCTGGTCACAAGGGTTTCGAATGCGGAACCTGACGTGATTTCGGCGGGCACGATGGCCCAAGCATCCCAAAACGCACCGAGCGCGGCGGGATCGCCGCTGAGGGCGGAGTAATAGGCGAGAAAGACCACGATGTTGGCCACCAGCAGCGCGTAGGTGACAAAGGGTGTGTTGCGCGACGGGTTGTGGTCGCGAATGGGGAACATCAGGTTTGCCCGTTCAAAGCGATGACAGCGCCAAGAAGGCCCGCGATGATCAGGCCAGAAATGATGGCGATTGCGATCTTGATTTTGGAATATGGGCGTTCACCACGCACCGCACCCGTTTGGCCGTTCACCACAAAACGATAGGTCGTGCCACGGTATTTATAGGCCGCCATCCAGATCGGCAGCAGGACGTGTTTGAAGGTGACATCAGAAATGGCGGTGTCGACGTGGTTCACACGCTGTTTGTCACCACCGATATCGAATTTTACATCCCGCAGGATCATGCGATCCATATGATGGCGGGCCTCATCAAATCCATCATCAAGCGCGATGGTGTAACCTTCGGCGCGCAACCCTGCGAGGTATTGCGGATCGTAGGGTGTGAGTGCGGAGAGATCCCACGGAGCGAGCGCGTCGGTGTAGGATTTGGGGAGCGATTTAGAGGCGAGAACCAGTACATCGTCAAAGAATCGCGCGACGCGGCCTCGGGCTGGGGACCAACGGACCTTTTGGACTTGGCGGTTTTCGACTACGGATTTGCCGTCCCGTTTTACGCGCACCTGTTCGGTGACATAGTAAATATCGCCGCGCGATCCTGAATAGGTGGATTTCGTGTCGGCGTCATAGGTCCAGTAAGGGACATAGATGCCCTGCAAAGCGCGGCCCTTGCGGGCGTATTCCTGCAATCCGTTGGGGGCAAACCAAAGCGAGCCGAGCCAATCTGTCATTTGGCGGCGCGCGTTGGGTTCGCTCAGGACGAATGGAACCAGCGCGCGGGGTTTGATCTGGCGTTCTGTCCCCGTGCCGGTGACCACGGGTGTGGCGCAAAACGGGCATTCGGCGGCGTGTGTTTTGCTGTCAAATTCCACATGCGCGCCGCAATTTTCACAGCTGATGGTGTTGATTTTTGCGGTTTCGGATTTTGGCAGCTCATCACGCAGGGCTTGTTTGAAATCCAACTCCTTGATCGCGGTGGCGTTTGTGGTGGAGCCGATGGGCTCAACCGCGCCGCAGTGATCGCACAGCAATTGGTTCGTGCCAGGGGCAAAACGCATGTCCGAGCCGCAGGTGTTGCAGGGGAATTTATGTTCAATCGGGGCGGCGTCCATTTAGATCAAAGCCATTTGTGAAAGGTCTTAGGGACCATGATGCGCAAGGCGTTGTCGCGCAAGCGAAAGTGACGCCAGATGTGGAAAAGCGCGTGGACCGCGACAATAGCTGCGAGGGTGTAGAATTGGATGATGTGAAAATCGCCAACGTATTCGTTTAGGTGCCGCCAGCCCATTGGTGGTGCGATTGGAAGGAAGCCGCCTGCTTTTAGCAGCACACTAGAGGTAAGGCCGAGCAGAAACCCTGTGAGGCCGACGGTGAACAGGCCCCAGATGATGGTTTTATGCACGATCTGATGGAACCGGCGCGCCCAAGCGGGCAGTTTTGGGCCAGGTTTGCCCGCAAGACCACGGCGCATGAGGTCGGCTGTCCACAGGATCGATATCGCCACGAAGATCACCGCAAGGTTGGAATGAACGAGGAAGGCCTCGCGCCCGAAAGGGACAACGTCTTTGGGTTGAACGAGGACGAACCAGATCAACAGGGGCAGCATGATCCAGTGGGTCCATTTAAGCAAAGTGCGTCGATGGGGCCATCTGGATCGGAGGTGCGTGAGTGCTGCCCGCATCGGGATTATGCGGCTGGCGGTGGCGGTGGCATTACGGTGAACAGTTGCGCCAGTTCCATGACATCGACAGCGCGTTTCCAGCCGTCTTGCCCTGCGGTCCATACGTGGGTTTCACGACTTAGCGATCCATCTGCGGCCATGCGACCAAGAGAGGCGCGTGAAAACGGGCCTTTGGTTTCGCCGTTCACGGCGGTGTGCCAAACTTTTTCCACGGGTGGCGGCGGCGGCGTCATCGCGGTTGGTTGGGCGGCCACGGGGCGTTGTCCCCACGGGCCTTGGTTCATTTGTTGGGCCATTGCCATGCCCATGCCCGCGCCCATACCAGCAGCCATGGAGCCACCCGCGGCGCTGTCAGGATTGCTCATGGCTTCGGCGGCGGAGTATTTCATGAACTGATCAAGATCCCCTGCCAGCCCCATGGAGGTGCGTTTATCGAGCGCTTCTTCTACCTTTGGCGGCAGAGAGATGTTTTCGATGTAAAGATTTGGAATGGAGAGGCCAAATTCAGCCAATGCGGGCGCAATTTTGCTGGCAAGAAGTTTGCCCAGATCAATGGTGTTTGCCGCCATATCAAGGACGGGAATGCCAGAGTTGGCGATTGCGGCAGAAAACTGCGTGGTGATGATATTGCGGATTTGATAGCTGATTTCATCCATCGTGAATTCGCCGTCTGTGCCGACAACTTCGGAGAGGAATTTGGCGGGATCAGATACTTTGATTTCATACGTACCATAGGCGCGAATGCGCACGGGGCCAAATTCTGGGTCGCGGCAAATGATCGGGTTTTTCGTACCCCATTTTAGATCGGTGAACCGCGTTGTGTTGACGTAGTAAATCTCTGATTTGAAGGGGCTTTCAAAGCCGTGATCCCAATATTGCAGGGTCGTCATGATCGGCATGTTGTTGGTTTCCAACATATAAAGCCCAGGCGCGAACACATCAGCAAGCTGGCCTTCGTGCACCATGACGGCCGCCTGGCCTTCGCGCACTGTCAGTTTCGCGCCGTATTTAATTTCGTGGCCTTCGCGCTCAAAACGCCAAACCATTGTGTCGCGTGTGTCGTCTGTCCAGTGGATGACGTCTACAAATTCACCTGTCAGAAAATCTAAAATACCCATGGGGTTCTCCTGTTAAATTCGGTTTGATTTCAATGCGTCGTTGGCCACAGAGCGCAGCAACGGGCGGGCGCGTTCCGGGGTCATGCCCACGCGCAGGCGCGGATCATAGAGCATTTTGAGAAGGATTTCGTCGTGCTTGGTGAGCAGGGCGAACTCCTCGTCGTCGTTAAAAATGGAGGGGCGGATGTTGGGGTCATCGTTGGCTAGGCCGAGCGCTTGGGTCATCTCTTCCTCGATGCAGGAGCGACGCATTATGGCGCTGTGTTCTGCTTTCACGAGGACAACGGCACCCGAGTAATCGGTCGGGCTGTCGGCGTTGGACAATGCGTAGGCGACGCAAAAGATGTTGCGCGGGCTGGTTTCAATTTCGCGCACGATTGACGGCAGCAGTTGCGGGACCGTGGCAGCCAAAAGTCCGGGGTCAATTTGTTGCTCGTCGCGGTTGAGGAATAACATCACAAAGTTGGCGTTTTTGATGTTGGTGACGCGAATGTTCAGCCCCGTAAGTGCGCCCAAACGTGCGGCAAATGAGCTGACGAGTTTTTTGTCTTTTGCTTTTTGAACCGCAGTGACAGAGGCGCCGAAATGCAGCCCGATGCGTACAGGTTTTTGCCAACGCCGCAGGTAGGATGATGTTTGCTCTTCGACAAAAACGCCTGCCTCGTTTGTGTATTCATCATACAGCGCGACCCGTTCAAAATTGCGCACCAAATCATCTGCGGTGAACGGCGCGTCTTTTGGACTATGTTCTTGGCGCAGTTTACCTTGGGATAAAAGGCGGGCTTGGACGGAGGCGTAGTAGGATTTAATCCGCACACTTTCGTCCGAAACAGCAGGCTTGATCATGGCTGGTCTGGGTTTTGGGGTCAGCACAGGGTTGGGCGCAACAATGGCTTCCTCGCAGCCAGCCAGAAACAAGGTGATCACCAGCAGAATTCGGCCAAGTGTCATTACAGAGTCGTTGCCCCTTTGGTGCGCCAAGCGCGCATTACGCGCCTGTGCTGGTTCCGATATTGTCGCCGGTGCCTGTTGATTTGGCTTTGGCAGCGGACAGAGTTTTCTTCAACTCGTCTTCCATGGTGATCAGTTCTTTTTCAGCGTCCGCACGTTTTGCTTTGCCTTCATCCGCGATGGCCAAACTCTCTTCGATGGTGTCGATAAGATATTGGTTGGCCTTTTTGATGCTTTCGATGTCGAACACGCCGCGCTCCATTTGCTTGCGCACTTCGCGGTTGGCTTCTTGCAGGTTGGCCGCGTTGGATTCCAGCAACTCGTTCGTCAGATCATTGGCCTGTTTCACCACTTCGGCAGCTTCACGCGAACGGTGGATCGTTACGGCTTGGGCCAATTGGGTTTCCCACAGCGGCACCGTGTTCACGAGCGTTGAGTTGATTTTTGTGACCAAAGATTTATCGTTTTCTTGGACAAGACGGATGGATGGCAAGGATTGCATTGTGACCTGACGCGTAAGTTTCAGATCGTGCACACGGCGTTCCAGATCATCACGTGCGGCGCGCAGATCGCGCAATTCCTGTGCTTTGATAATGCCTTTGTCTTTGGACGCTTTTGCGACCTCTTTTTCTTTGGCAGGGATGATTTTATCATCCAGTTCTTTCAATTTCTCGGTACCCGCAGCTATATAAAGCGCAAGTTCGTCGTAGAATGCGAGCGTTTTGCCATACAACTTATCAAGGGATTTGATGTCTTTGAGCAGCACATGTTCGTGCTCCAGCAGCTCGTCCGTGATGCGGTCGATCTGGCCTTGCACGTCTTCGTAACGGGCCATGAATTTCGCAACGGGTGCGGCGCGGCCAAGGATTTTTTCCCACCACGATAACTTGCGGTTCGGGTTCAGCTCGTCGATGGAAAATCCACGGATCGAGGTGACCATGTTGCGTAGGCTTTCACCCGCTGGACCAACGTCTTTGTTGCGTACACCAGACAGCATCTCTTGGCTGATCAGTTGCATTTCTTCTTGCGCCTTGGAACCAAACTCGATGATGGACTGTGTGTTTTCCATATCAATCTCGTCCATGCGGGACTTAATCGACATTTGCAGATCTGGCGTCACTTCGGACACCACGATCAACTCGTTCTTTGGCTCTGGCAGGACCACGGCATTGATTGCTTCGACTTCTTTCAGGGCGCCTGCGGCTTTGGTACGGATATCGGACATGGGTGTCTCCTGTTAACTGGCCTTGAGGCCCTCTTGTTTCAGTCGATCGCGAAGAACCTCGATTTCAACATCAAGATCGGTTCGGTTGTCCAGCATCATGGTTTCACGCTGGTTATTAAAGCTGGTTTCCAAATCCGTAAGCAAGGATTCGTATTTCGTTTTGGCGTCTGTATCACGGCTTTTGCTGTAAAGATCGGCAAATTTGATCGTCGCATCGCGTGCGCCCTTTAAATAGACGCCCAGAAATTTGCGTGCGCCCGACAAATCGCGTGGATCGTCCTCAACCGCACGAAACATTTCACGCACGGATGTCGCGAGGGATTCGACGCGGGCTTCCATCTTACGATCACCAATACGGCGCGATGCGGTGATGGTTTCCGCCAGCAATCCTTCGGCTTTGTCCACGGCTTTGGCGACCCGTTCGGTTTCAAATTCGGACATGCCCTCCATGCCTTTTTTGCGCAGCGGGTCGATACCAAAACTGAACACATGGGCCGCCATTGCGAGGATGGCGAACACGATGGCAGCAGCGATACCGTCGCCTGTGGCAAAGGCCCCAGCCATGAAAACGCCGATACCCGTCAGGGCGGTGGCGAACATCTTGCGTGGGATCGCAGGGGGACGCGCGACTTTGCGGTCTTGGTACGCGGCCTCGGCAATCAGGCCGTCGCGCAGCAGCCAAGCGGCCAACAGAAGGATCGCCAGCGCGCCAAATTCGGTGAGCATTCCAGTGGCGTCGCCACGGCGCATTTCGCCGATGCCTGAAAACAAAAGAGGCAGCGGCGCGATAAACAGGAATTTTGAGCGGAAGCTGGAGTTTACGACACGGCGACCGCGAAACTTGCTTGCGGGGAATGTGGGCGCAGGGGTTGCGTTTTTCGGGCTACCTTCAGGGCTGTGTTGCCCACCAAATTTCTGCGCCATCAGGACAGGCTTCCAAAGCTGCCGAATGACACCGTGAAAATGGTGGCGACCAGTATAATATAGGATATCCACTGCAAAGTTGGTGCATACACGCTGTTCCCCCGAGATAACGGCATTAGGCCCGTTCGGGGTTTAATATATGACGCCGTGGTGGCGGATACTAGGGTTTAGACGCGGATTTTATACCGCGTCCTTTGTTTCGACGCTCTACGTCGGCAGATTTCTGCCTTTCGCGCTGGGTTTAGTGCCCGTCTGGACCGCGTTCTTTGGCCAGTTTGCGTTGATAGCCAGTTTGCACAAGTTCAACCAAAACCAGCACAACGACCGAGAAATAGAAGGTCATCTTGGACATTGGCAACAATGCGTAGCCGAAGACTTTGATCTGAAGGCTATCGTCGTGCATGGCGTGCGCCGCCGCTGGGCCTGCCTCGCCGAGCAGAACAACACCGACAATCAGCAGGATAAAGAGGCCAAGAACTTCGTACATGCGGTTCTTTTGCAGGAATGCCGTGACCCCATCTGCCAGCACCAGCATGGCAAGGCCAGAGGTGAGGATCGCGATGGCAAGGACAGGGAAGACATCAGTGATCGCAAGTGCGGACAGGATGCTGTCAAAGCTGAACACAAGGTTCATGATCACGATCAGCATCACAACTTGGCGCGCGGATTTGCCTGATTTACCATCTGCATCGTGGCCCAAATCGTGAATTGTGAGCATGTGGGTGATCTCTTTGAAGGCGGTGTACATGATGAAAACGCCACCAAAGATAAACACGACAGTCGAAAAGTTGACGCCGCCTGTGATGATGCCTGGCATATCAAAGATGTAGAACGGATCTTTGAGCGCGTCGATCAGCTGGATCATCGTGAACAATAGGACGACCCGCAGAACCACGGCGATAATGATGCCCCAAAAACGGACACGTTTCTGGTATTCCTTGGGTGCGCGTTGGCTCTCGATTGAGATGTACAGCAGGTTATCAAAGCCAAGAACGGCCTGAAGAAAGATCAAAACGCCAAGGTTGGCGAGGTTTTCAATCGTTAATAAGTCAGCCATCGCGCGTGTTCCCCTTTTTCGGATGCCATTTGCCCCGCATTTAGCCCAAGACCTTTGGGAAGGGCAAGCACCTGACGCTAACGCCTTAGAATCGCGCATATCTTTCTATTTTGCGGGAATCATTCCATCCGATAGGCTGAACTTACGTAGGGTCAAAGGTTTTGGCGCCTATGGGCTGCAATTAAGTTCAGGCGATCCGTTTTTGGCTCTGCAAGGAAGCTGGCGCGAAGTGCGTTGGTGAATGCGAAGGGAATACGGTTATGGCCAAAGGTATGGTCAAGTGGTTCAACGCCGACAAGGGGTACGGTTTCATTGAGCCAGAAGGGGGTGGAAACGATATTTTCGTCCACATCTCTCAAGTGCAAGCGTCTGGGTTACAGTCGCTCGAAAACAATCAACCGATTGAATTTGAAATGGTCGATGGCGTGGATGGACGCCAGATGGCTGGGAACATCACGCTGACGCAATAGTCATTTGCGGTTGGGGCGTTTGGCCGGTGGTCTGCCGTGCGGTTTGCCTTGTGACTGCCCTTGCGGGGGTGCGTTACGCGGTTTTCTCGTGACTTTGCGAGAGGATTTCTTGACGGCGTGTGATTCTGGTGGCGCGATCCCAAGCTGGTCACGCAACACTTTGCTGCGCACCTCTTCTACTTCGCCAGATGCGAGTGTGTTCAGCTGGAATGGGCCGTAGGAAATGCGGATCAAGCGGTTCACGGTCAGGCCGATAACCTCAACTGCGCGGCGGATTTCGCGGTTTTTTCCTTCGCGTAGGGCAATTGTCAGCCACGCGTTGGCGCCTTGCAGTTTGTCGATGCTGATTTGCATGGGCTGAAAATTCTCGCCCTCAACTGTGACGCCTTTGCGTAAGGGTTCGATGCTGGCCTCGGTCGGCGTGCCTTTGACGCGGACGCGGTATTTGCGCACCCAACCTGTGGATGGCAATTCAAGTTTGCGTTTCAGCTCCCCGTCGTTGGTGAGCAAAAGCAGGCCTTCGGAATTGATATCAAGACGACCCACAGACATGACGCGGGGCAGGGTCTCTGGCAGCTCGTCAAAAACCGTCGTGCGGCCTTTTTCATCGCGTTCCGTTGTCACCAAACCCAAAGGTTTATTGTAAAGCCACAGTTTTGCAGGCTGTTTTTCGGCAATCGGTTTGCCGTCCACGGTGATCGTGTCGGTGTCGGACACTTTGATGGCTGGCGTGTCGAGCGGCTGGCCGTTCAACGTGATGCGCCCTGCATCAATCATACGTTCCACTTCACGGCGCGACGCTACGCCTGCGCGGGACAGGAATTTGGCGATACGTTCGCCTTCGTCTGGGAGTTTGTTGGTCATGGGCGTCCTATAGGGGGGTTTCATGTGCTTGTCCAAGGGAAGCGGGCGCGCTATGGCCGTTGATATGGAATTTACGTCTTATATGGATCAGGCATTGGATGAGGCACGGGCTGCGGGCGCGCGGGGCGAGGTGCCAGTGGGGGCGGTGATTGTGCGCGGTGGTGTGGTTTTGGCGGCCGCGGGGAACCGCACGCGCGAATTGAATGATCCGACGGCCCACGCAGAAGTTTTGGCAATTCGGGCTGCGTGTGCGGCCGAGGGTGTTGAACGCCTGAACGGTGCGGATTTATACGTGACGTTGGAGCCATGCCCGATGTGCGCGGCGGCGATTTCGAACGCACGGATTGCGCGGTTGTATTACGGTGCGGGCGATCCAAAATCGGGCGGTGTGGCCCAAGGTCCAAGAGTGTTTGAGCATGCGCAGTGCCACCATGTGCCAGAGGTTTACGACGGGATTAAAGAAACAGAGGCCGCCGCGCTGTTGGTTTCGTTTTTTGCGAGCAAGCGTTGAATGGCGCGTGCTGGGGTTTTACCCCAGACCCCAAGATATTTCTGCTCAAAAGAAACGGATGTGTGGGTTGTCTTGCACGGGGCGTGGCGGTACATGCTTGGGCTGAAAATATGTGTTTAACCGCGAGAGTGAACAGCCATGTCGATTGATAAAGAAACAGCGCGCCGTGTGGCGCATTTGGCCCGCATTGAAGTGGCCGAGGATCAGTTGGAGCATTTGGCGGGCGAGCTGAATGGTATTCTGGGGTTCATGGAACAGTTGAACGAAGTGGATGTTGAGGGTGTGGAGCCAATGACATCTGTGACACCGATGCGTTTGCCACGCCGCGCCGATGTTGTGACGGATGGAGATAAACAGGGTGCGATTTTGAAAAACGCGCCAGATGCACGCGAAGGGTTTTTCGCAGTGCCAAAGGTTGTGGAGTAAGAACATGAGCACTTTGAACAGCCTGACCATTGCGGATGCGCGCGACAAGTTGCGCAGCAAAGAGATTTCGTCTGTAGAGCTGACGGAGGTTTGTAATGCTGCCGTTGCGGGGTCGGATGCCCTGAATGCGTTTTCGGTGAAGACACCTGAATTGGCGCTGGATCAAGCTAGGGTCGCAGATGCGCGGATCGCGGCAGGGGGTGCCCCTGATTTATGCGGCATTCCGCTCGGGATCAAAGATTTGTTCTGCACCAAAGGTGTGGCGTCGCAGGCGGCCTCGAACATATTGGGCGGTTTCAAGCCAGAGTATGACAGCACCGTCACGTCCAAGTTGTGGGATGCGGGCGCGGTGATGCTGGGCAAATTGAACATGGATGAGTTTGCGATGGGATCGTCCAACGAAACCTCAGCCTATGGACCAGTTGTGAGCCCTTGGCGGCGCAAAGGATCGGACGCGGAATTGACGCCGGGTGGATCATCTGGTGGGTCTGCATCGGCGGTTTCTGCTGATTTGTGTTTGGCAGCGACCGGTACAGATACCGGTGGTTCCATTCGCCAGCCTGCCGCGTTTACCGGTATTGTTGGAGTAAAACCAACCTATGGCCGTGTGTCGCGTTGGGGGATTATCGCGTTTGCGTCGTCGCTCGATCAAGCGGGCCCGATGACCAAGACAGTTCGCGACAGTGCCATTTTCATGAACGCGATTTCTGGGCATGATGCCAAAGACAGCACGTCGGCGAATATCGCTGTGCCTGATTTTGAAGCGGCCCTTACAGGCGATATTCGCGGCAAAAAGATTGGCATCCCGAAGGAATACCGTTTGGATGGTATGCCAGACGAGATTGAAAAACTGTGGTCCCAAGGGGCAGATATGCTGCGCGATGCGGGGGCTGAAATTGTTGATGTGACGTTGCCGCACACAAAATACGCGCTGCCAGCGTATTACGTATTGGCACCAGCGGAAGCGTCTTCAAATCTGGCGCGCTATGACGGTGTGAAATACGGTCACCGCGCCAAATTGCAAGCAGGCGAGGGCATTCACGAGATGTACGCGCGCACCCGCGCCGAAGGGTTTGGCAAAGAAGTGCAGCGCCGCATTATGATCGGGGCGTATGTTTTGTCGGCTGGATTTTACGATGCCTATTATCGCCGCGCTCAACGGGTTCGCACATTGATCAAGAAAGATTTCGAGGACGTTTATGCAACTGGCGTGGATGCTATCCTGACCCCTGCAACACCGTCTGCGGCGTTTGGTTTGGGCGAAATGGCGGATGTTGATCCAGTGAAAATGTATCTGAACGATGTGTTTACCGTGACAGTGAACCTTGCGGGGTTGCCGGGTGTGTCTGTTCCTGCGGGGCTGGATTCGCAAGGATTGCCGCTGGGATTGCAGTTGATTGGCAAGCCGTGGGAAGAAGCAGATATGCTGAACACCGCTTATGCGCTGGAACAATCGGCAGGTTTTGTTTCCAAGGCGGATAAATGGTGGTAAACACCTAAAAAGTGATCAAGAGGTATAAAATGCGGGCGATTTTAACGACGATAGCGATGTGTGGTGTTCTGGCAGCCTGTGCGGCGCCACAGCGGCCAAATGATCAGGACCAGTATTTCGACAATATCACGCCTGATCCTGCGGCGTTGGAGGCTGAGAACAGCCGCTTGCGCACGGCAGAAACGGGAACGGGCGAGCAAACAGTGCAATTGCCCAGTGAAACCACGGGCAGGCGTAAACCTGCCGTGACAGAAAACGCGGCGATTTCGAACACCCAAGATTTTAAGGCTGTAACGGCGCGAGAAACCATCGCGTCTGACGCGGCGAAACTTGCCGAGTTGAAGCAATCTTACAAAGTGATTGAGCCTGAAGCTTTGCCAACGCGGGGTCGCACTGGTGTGAATTTGGCGGCCTATGCGCTGTCACAAAAACATTCAGTGGGTACAAAAGCCTTCGGTCGATTTAATACGGGTTCTGGTGGCTGCTCGCGCTACCGCAATGACCCAGATGCAGCGCAGCGTGCGTTTTTGGATGCGGGTGGCCCTGCGAAGGATCGCAAGCGTCTGGATGGTGACGGCGACGGGTTTGCCTGTAGCTGGAACCCCGACAAATATCGCAGCCTGTTGCAGAATGTGGGCACGACCCCAGCAGCACCAACGGTAACAGAACTCCCATCCACCGATAGCTGATGTTGAAATCGCCGAATTGTGGCGTTCGCAAACACGGGTTGGCGCCAGATATGGTGGTGCTGCATTACACGGCTATGGAAACGGCGCAGGCAGCGATTGAACGGCTGTGTGATCCTGAGGCCGAGGTTTCAGCCCATTACGTGATTGCAGAAGATGGCACCGTCACGCAGTTGGTGGCGGATACGGATCGTGCGTGGCACGCGGGCGCTGGGCAATGGGGTTGGGTTTCTGATGTGAATTCACATTCCATCGGGTTTGAGCTGGCCAACCTTGGGCCAGACAGTGAAATGCCACAATTCCCTGAGGCACAAATGGCCGCATTGGAACGGGAACTGGCGCGAGTTTGCACGACGTTTGATATCTCGCCTGAGCGGGTGATCGGGCATTCCGATATGGCGCCCGGGCGCAAAATTGACCCTGGCCCGCATTTTGACTGGGCGCGTTTGGCGCAAAAAGGTCTGTCGGTTTGGGTGAACAGTGCAGCCCCAGCATCAGATGAAGCGGATCAAAGCACGTTTCGTACCGCTGCATTTTATTTCGGATATCGGCCAACAGATAACAGCGATGAAAGCTGGGAAATAGTGCTCGATGCCTTTCGATTGCGGTTTCGACCCCGTGTTTCTGGGCCACTTGATGCGACAGATGTGGGTATCATGGTGCGTTTGGCTGAAAAATGGCCGTGTCAGGCCGTTGACCCCGGTACACCACACGGCGTAGAGGCTTAGCTGCGTGGATGGCTGGACGGCTGCACGCCGCAAGGCGTGAGGAAAGTCCGGACTCCAAAGAACAACGGCGGCGGGTAACGCCCGCCCGGGGCAACCCGAGGGAAAGCGCCACAGAGAACAGACTGCCTGCGTTCGCGCAGGTAACGGTGAAACGGTGGAGTAAGAGCCCACCGCGGTGGTGGTAACATCACTGGCATGGCAAGCCCCGCTGGGAGCAAGACCAAATAGGGATCGCGTGGGCGCAAGTCCGAGGATGTTCTTTCCTCAGCAGGTCCGGGTTGGTTGCAAGAGCCTGTTGGCAACGACAGGCCCAGATGAATGGTCGTCTATGGGGGTTCGCCCCTTGGACAAAATCCGGCTTACAGGCCATCCGCGCATTTAACTTTCTAGAGTATGGGCTTCGGTGGGACAGATGTGTCGCGAATCAATATCTAGGGTCTAAGTGATGTTTGAATCGAAAGATTCGAGGTAATTTTTCCACCAAAAAGTCAATGTTCTTAGTATGTTCTCATGTGTTTCTCAAACGGTTGGGATTTTATGGGAAAAATATGGGAAATTATCACACCACTACATGTTGTGGTTGAGGGTCTAAGAGTAACAATTTGAGCCATTTTTCGCCTAATTTTTACGAAAATTGCGCAGGCCAGAAGATCAATGTGGCGCTCTTGTTCAATAAATCACATAAAAAACACTTTCTTTCCATAATTTCCCATGTAATACCTGTTCTCACGATGAAGTTGGGATCATAAGGGACAACAAGATCCCGCGAATGACCAAGTCAGGTTTCATACAGGCGCCCAGCAGCATCAAAATAGAGATCCGACGTGGGTTGCGAGCAGACACCCCCCCAAGGTGGCACCACAGTTGGACATCCCTTTACGGGACGAGGGCGGAGGATCAAGCAGTGGCAGCAGCTTGATCCTCCGTTTCCATTTTAAGACCCCCAAAATTGGTTTTGGGGTGACGAGGACAAAAAGGAGCACCCTTCGTGGCGCGACGTTTTAGAGGCGAAAGTATCCACAAAGTGGACGCTAAGGGCAGGGTGTCTATCCCGGCCCCGTTTCGACGTGTGTTGGAAGAAGGTGATTCCGATTGGACCGAGGGTCTAAACCCGAACATGGTCTTGGTGTACGGTGGCAAATCACGCGACTACATCGAAGGCTACACGATGAAATCCATGGATGATGTGGACGAGCAAATCGCCAATCTGCCCCGTGGGTCGCGCAGGCGCCGTGCGCTTGAACACATGTTCTCTGGCCAATCGTTGCAGCTGAGCGTTGATGAAACGGGCCGTTTGGTTCTGTCTCCGAAATTGCGTGAAAAAATCGGCATTAAATCCGAAGCCATTTTTGTGGCCACGGGCGATACGTTCCAAATCTGGGAGCCAAGCGCGTATGACGACTATGTCGCTGCGATCGAGGATTGGATGGAAGAGGAAGTGGACGATTTTGATCCGCTGACTTTGTTGGATGAGCCCGTCGCGGACACAGTCGAAGGGTAAGGTGCGCATGGAACACGTTGCGCAAACTGCTTCCCCGCATATTCCCGTATTGTTGACCCCAATCTTAGACGCAGTTGCACCGATGTCTGGCCGTTGGGTCGATGGCACGTTTGGGGCAGGTGGTTACACGCGCGCATTTCTTGACGCGGGCGCGGCGCAGGTTTTCGCGATTGATCGCGATCCTGAGGTGTTTGAACGGGCCAAAGATTGGTCTGGCGAATACGGTGATCGTTTGGCGCTGGTTGAGGGCACCTTTGGGCAGATGGACACGCTGATCGAGGGATTAGTTGACGGCGTTGTGCTCGATATCGGTGTTTCGTCGATGCAGATTGATCAGGCGGAGCGTGGGTTTTCGTTTCAAAAAGACGGCCCGCTAGACATGCGGATGAGCCAAACAGGGCAAACGGCGGCAGATGTTGTGAACACCGCGTCTGAGGCCGAACTGGCGGATATTCTGTTTCAATATGGCGAAGAACGCGCGTCACGGCGCATTGCCAAAGCGATGGTCGATGCCCGTAAGATTGCCCCCGTTTTAACGACCGCGCAGTTGGTTGAAATCATCGAGGCGACCTTGCCAAAATCAAAGCCAGGTCACGCGCACCCTGCCACACGATCCTTTCAGGCGCTGCGCATTGCAGTGAATGATGAGTTGGGGCAATTGGTGCGGGGTTTGTTCGCGGCCGAATCCATTCTGGCGGCGGGCGGTGTGTTGGCCGTAGTGACGTTTCATTCGCTAGAAGATCGCATTGTGAAGCGGTTTTTGGCTGCGCGATCTGGATCAAAACCCAAAGGTAATCGCTGGGCCCCAGAAGAAGTCCGCGATGCGCCACAGTTTGAATTGATGGGCCGAAAATCGATTTCTGCGCGCGATGATGAATTAGAAGCAAACCCACGTGCGCGATCCGCAAAGCTGCGCCTTGCACGGCGCACCGACGCACCCGTTGGGGATGTTGAGTTTGCTGGATTGGGCCTGCCAAAGTTAAGTTTAAAGAGTGTAAGTCTATGAAAACATTCCTGTATATGATGTGTTGCGCTATTGTGATCAGCGGTGCCTATTGGGCCTACAAAGAAAACTACCGCACGCAAGCCAGCCTGCGCCGTGTCAGTGATTTGCAGCAACAAATCGCCGCTGAACGGGAATCTATTTCAGTTTTAAAGGCCGAGTGGGCGTATTTGAACCGCCCTGATCGCCTGCGTGAATTGGTCGATTTGAATTATGACGCACTGGGCCTATTGCCGTTGATGCCCGATCATTTTGCCGAGGTGGAATTGGTTGCCTATCCACAAGTGCAAATAGAGGCGAACGAGTTGGTGGACCCCGTTTCAACGAGCAATTCGGGTAGCGATGCGCGGCGTAGTCCAGACAAGGAATTCCCATAATGAGAACGCCTCTTCGTCCGTTAGCGCGTGTTTTGGATGCCCGTGAAAAGGGTGAAAACCCTGATGTAATCGAGGCCGAAGAACGCGCCATTCGCAATGTCAAAGTACAGATGCGGATGCGGCGACGTGCCGAAAGCCGTTTGCTGGTTTTAGGGATATTTTTCTTTGCTTCCTTCATGGTTGTTGGCGCACGCATGGCCAGTTTGGCGGCGTCTGTGCCGACTGAACCCGTGTCCACGGCATCCATTCCGCAAATCGCAAATCAGCGTGCCGATATCATTGATCGCAACGGCGAGATTTTGGCGACCAATCTGGCGACGACCGCGTTGTACGCGCAGCCTCCTCTGATGGTGGACCCTAAAGCTGCTGCCGAAGGGCTAGCACAGATATTCCCTGATCTTGATTTGGCTAAACTGAGCGAAGATTTTTCGGGCAAGCGTAAGTTCCTGTGGATCAAAAAGAAAATTAGTCCTGAACAGCAACAACTGGTGCATGATCTGGGTGAACCTGGTCTGTTGTTTGGCCCACGCGAGATGCGGCTTTATCCAAATGGTAAGCTGGCGGCGCATATTTTGGGTGGCGCGAGTTTTGGCAAAGAAGGCGTGAACGCCGCCGAAGTGATCGGCATTGCGGGCGTGGAACGGTATTTCGACGAGACCCTGCGCGATCCTGCGCGCGACGGCGAACCGTTGCAATTGTCCATCGACATGACTGCGCAATCAGCCATGCGCGATGTGCTTGCTGGCGGTGTGAAGTTGATGAGCGCCAAAGGTGCGGGTGCGATCCTGATGGATATTCACACCGGTGAAATCTTGTCGATGGCATCACTGCCTGATTTTGACCCCAACAATCGCCCACGGGTTTTGACCGAAGGGGATCAATCCGACAGCCCACTGTTTAACCGCGCCAGCCAAGGCGTTTACGAGCTGGGCTCGACGTTTAAGATCTTTCAAGCGGGTATCAACCTGGAAAAAGGGTTGGTGAACGAAAATACGATGATCGACACCAAAGGCCCGTTGAAGTGGGGCAAGTTTAAGATTCGCGACTTTCACGATTACGGCAAACAACTGTCTGTGACCGATGTGATTGTGAAGTCATCTAACATCGGCACAGCGCGCATGGCGTTGGCAGCGGGTGCAGGTGCGCAGCAGGAAATGCTCGAAAAACTCGGATTTTTTGATGCGGTTCCGTTGGAATTGAATGAGGCGCGGCAAACGCGACCTCTGTTGCCAAAACGCTGGTCCGACATTTCGACAATGACCATTTCGTATGGCCACGGCATTGCCGCGACGCCGCTGCATTTGGCCACGGCCTATGCGACGATGGGCAATGGCGGGTACAAAGTGAAGCCGACGATCATCAAGCAAAAAGGCGTGCAGCCTGATCGCGAGCAGGTCATTTCTGAACGCACCTCGCAGAAATTGGTGAAGATGTTGCGTGCGGTTGTGACGCGAGGCACCGCGAGCTTTGGCGAGGTTAAGGGCTATGAAGTTGCGGGTAAAACCGGCTCGGCGGATAAGCCGAAACCGGGTGGCGGATATTACGACAAAAAGGTCATTTCCACCTTTGCCAGCGTGTTTCCTGCCAGCAATCCAAAATACGTTCTGGTGGTTACACTGGACGAGCCATCTATCGTTGCGCACGGCGAAGAGCGCCGCACCGCGGGTTGGACGGCAGTGCCTGTTTCAGCAGAAATTGTTTCGCGTTTAATGCCGATCCTTGGGTTGCGCCCGAATGTTGCGTCCGCTGGGAATCTTCAATACACGGCAGCTGGAAACTGATCACAACGACGAGGGCATAGGATGACCAAAAGGACGCTTAAGACGCTTGGTTTAACCGCGACGCACGGCGTGATTTCGGACCCTGTTATCACCGGCGTTTGTGTCGATAGCCGTGTGTGCAAAGCGGGTAATTTGTTCGCAGCAATGCCCGGATCAGCGGTTCATGGTGGTGCGTTCATTCAATACGCGCTGCGCATGAGGGCGGCGGCGATTTTGACTGATGCCGTTGGATTTGAAATTGCCCAAAATGATGTGGGCGTGATTGACATTCCGGTTGTGGTTTCAAGCGATCCGCGCCGTGATTTGGCGCTGGCTTGTGCGCGCTGTTACGCGGGGCAACCCGCCAGCATGGTTGCGGTGACGGGGACAAATGGCAAAACATCCGTAGCAAATTTCACGCGCCAGATTTGGGAATTGATGGGGCAAGCGGCCGTGAACTTTGGCACCACAGGTGTTGAAGGCGCGTATGCTGCTGCGATGAGCCACACAACGCCAGAACCTGTGACCCTGCATAAGTTGCTGAAAACGCTAAAAGACGAGGGCATTACGCATGCCGCGATGGAAGCATCTTCGCATGGATTAGAGCAGCGCCGTTTGGATGGTGTTTATCTAACAGCGGGCGCGTTCACGAATTTCACCCAAGATCATTTGGATTACCACGAAACCTTCGATGCGTATTTCAATGCCAAGGCGGGCCTGTTTACGCGGGTTTTGCCCCCCGAGGGATCAGCGGTGATCAACATTGATGATCCAAAAGGCGGGATTCTGGCGGATATTGCACTGTCGCGCGGCCAAGATGTTATTACGCTTGGAACAGGGCAGGGTGATCTGCAAATTCTGGGAAGTCGGTTTGATGCCACGGGCCAAGACGTACGGTTTTCGTGGCGTGATGAGGTGTTTACCGCGCGGCTAAAT
>Ga0209533_1001226_pt1 | contig 24083 bp, 22 predicted proteins | sample COG_04_FD_184748 | JGI IMG/M metagenome (GOLD analysis project Ga0209533, IMG submission 184748) | Pelagic Microbial community sample from North Sea - COGITO 998_met_04 (SPAdes) (version 2) | ecosystem: Environmental > Aquatic > Marine > Neritic zone/Coastal water | place: Helgoland, sampling...
ATTACTCTTGGATATCGGTGACGCTCAAACATAATTTCAGTATTAGATGAAATCAAATCTAAACATTTATTAGTTACTCCAAGTTAATGCGACAGAACCTTGTTTTTAGATATACCCCAATATACGAATCACAAAGTAGTTTATTGGTATCTGTTGTAAAATGTCAGCCTAATGTTTACCACTTAAGAGATAAAGTTAAGTATAAATTTTAAAACCAAAAACGATTTTTCGAAGCAAAATCCCGCATGGTTTGTAGGACGTGTTAGCGTTATTCGTCCCTAAGTGATATAAAATTTGCGATTCTAAAAGATCCGTTTTCTTCTATGATTTTTACTACTCTTAAAAGCGTTTGCGAATAATCATTTTCACCGCATCCTCCTAAAATTGTTAATTTATACCAATCTCCTTCATTTAGATGTCCTAGATACTCTACGTTTTCCAATTTAAATGAAGCCCAGCCGCAATTTCCATTTTGGAATGCGTGACCGAAAGAAGAGTACTTTAAATCAAAAATTGACTTCCATTTTGATTTAAATTCATCTTCTTCTATACTTCCAGGGTAACCCCAATAATAGTCCATAGCATCCATTATATATGAATAGCAGGAAGGGGTATAAATGTCTTGGCCTCCATTAAAAATGTTTTTATTAAACCATTGTACTGTTGTACTATAATCTTTCTCTATCCATTTAAGATTGCTTTCGATTAAAACCCAATTATTCGCAAACGCTTTTAATTGCGCTAAAGTGTCCTCTTTTAATTGTTTGTTAAATCTGACACTATACTCAGAATCTATTTTCTCTTTTTTATTCTTGAAACATTCAATGAAATTAAAATAAGTTGAAATTGAGTTGTTAATGGCTTTAACTATTACTTTGGCATCGTTGTTTAATACTTTTTTAATTTTACCTTTTTTGTTAAACATTTGGTCAAAGTTTTTTCTTCTTTCTATTTCTGAACCATTTACATAAAGGGTTCGAAAATACTTTCCCTCGTCAATTGAAAGTGATATTTTTTCATTTTCGATATTTATTTTTAAATGATAGGTTACCTCATCATTTGAAGAATATCCGACTCCCCAGGGACCCTTTTCGGACAGGTTAACATCAATGATTTTCTCACCTATTATGACAGGTCTTTGATAATTCACATCTGAGGTTCTACAATTTTGATATTCACCGCTATTAGATATTTTTTGCACATATTGATTTAGTGGGTTCCATCTATCACCTTTTGGATAATCATAAGGGTTTTTAGTTAAATTTTTCTGCTCTTCATTGAGGCGACCATTAAAAAACAAAGCGTTGGCAATTATAAGGTCCGATTCGCTTAGGCCCTGAACTTCATAAGTTATTACCTTATTGTAATTCTGAGTTAAATTAAAGTGTCTTGTTTCTTGTGAATGAATATTATTCATAACAATGAGGATTCCAAAAACAAGTAAGTTTTTCATAATAGTTAGTTTATTAGTTCAACAAAATACGAAATAATAGTTTATTTCAAGTACTATCTAAACATCTGGTTCTATCGCATCTACCAAATTTAAACTGATAAAATCCAAATGTTACAAAATAAATTCAATTGAAAATCACCACTTTAGTTATTTATCTAATTCCATTTTTCATAAAGAAAAGCAAAAAAACAGACAGATGCGACAGAGCCTAAAAGAATTTTTCATAGGTTAAATATAATAAAAAGTATAATATCGACAGTTAAGGGTATGCTTGCCAAAGGGAACACAATTATATATCTAGGTTTATAGGTTACCCCCAGCTAGTGGTGTAAACTTTTGGCTCGCTACTTTCAAGTACTTTAGACTCAGTTAACCTATACTTAGGTAGCACAAATGCATTCATCTTTATTATTAAGTCTAATGCTTTTGCAGGGTCGTCTTTTCCGACCTCATCAAGCCACTCTTGGAGTTTATCTTTGTTCTTGTCGAGTAAATCAGTATAAACCTCTCTAAGTTCGTTAATCTCTTTACTAGAACCTCTTTTACTCTTCTTACCAGCCTTACTTCCTGTTTCTTTATCAAATGCCATTACGTTAGTTTTATGTTAGATTCATATACTATACTTTCTAATATTATACTTTGTACACGTTTTTTAGAAATTGTGTAAAACATTTTAGCAAATTTATTGACCAACCCATTTGAGTATAGAGATGCGCAATGAAGCCCATTTCTTTGTAAGTTTCAATGAGTCATGTCACAATGGAATAAAGAAAGTTGTAGTTATTTGGGTATTGCCTTTCAAATTTCATGAAAATAGCTGTTTTTAAAGACTGGTTGCACATCCGTTGCACACTAAAAAACCCAAACCGCTGATAAACAATGATTTGGGTTTTATTTTGTGACTCCAGCAGGATTCAAACCTGCAACCCTCAGAGCCGAAATCTGATATTCTATTCAGTTGAACTATGGAGTCTTTTTTTGTTTCGGATTGAAAATATTACAAGAATAGCGAAAAGAGAACAAAACAAAAGAAGAAAACCGAACAAAATATAAAGGGTTTTTTGTTTTGACAGTTCTTGGTTTTTATTTTCGGAATTGATTGTAGAAGTATCTGAATTAAACCATCCTGATTCGATAATTGAATTGACTCTTTCTTTAATATTAAAGTTGTTTTTAGTTTCATTTAATTGTAAGCCATCAACAAGTTTTTCTTCGTTAGTAAAAAGTTCAATCAGACTAGATTCTTTTATTGAAAACAAGCCTTTGATTATCTTATTATCTTTCTCTAGATTTTTGGTAACAGTTAGGTATGAATTTGGTTCAATTATGGTTTTTTTAGGAAAAATAAATTTTTTTAAACCATCTCTTATTAGTACCCATTCTGATATGTCTATTGTAGAATTTCCTGAATTAAAAATTTCTATATAATCAGAACTAATTGAGTCTTTCCAAGAAATTTCGTTCAGTAATAAAACTCCATTCGCTTCACTTAATTCTTTTTTACTGAAAACTGGTGATAATTCTGTGTCTTTAGTAATCGTAAGTTCATTTTTATATATTGTATCCTTTTCCCATCCATCAAATTGGTATCCAAATTGTGGAATAGCATTAATATGCATTTTGATATTTGATGGTAAGGTATATTTTTTTCCAGACTCAATTTGAACGCCATCAATTACAATTTTATTATTACCCCTTAAATCAACAGATAATGAGTAATAGGGTGATAGATTAAACTTATCTTTCATTTGAAGAAAAATAAAGGAGGGTCTCCTTTGTGCAAAGTCCTTAATTTTATCTTTTTGTGTTGACCATATATTATAACTTCTTTTCCATTTTTTAAAGTGGCTTTCCATTTCTTGATTAAGAGATGTTTCTATTTTATCAATATGATTTAATACGTTTTCTGAACTAAAAGTTGTGTTTAATAACCAAGTCATTTTCTTTATGTATAAAACTTTAATAGAGTCATTCTCTAGTAATTTTCTGATAATTAAAGTAGACCAAGAAGGGTGTGGCCAGGCTTCTGAACTATATGTCGTAAAGTTTTTAAGTGTGTTTTCTTCTACATCATTTCCTGGTCTTAATCCAAAACCAAAATCTGTGTCAAATAAAATCCATCTCCATTTAGATCCATTTGCTCTACTCCTCCAATATCTAATATTTCCCCCCGCATCAATATTATTAAAATAAACCTGTGATATGTTATAATCTAAATAATTATCAATATCCATAAGTTTAGATAAAGAGTCTACCATTGAGCTTTCCTTAAAATCGTTTGTTTTAAGAAATTTAAGCATGTTATTATAGTTAAGTCTACCATACTGTTGAACTTCTCCTTTATGCCTAACAATAGCCACACTATCTTTGTCTATTTTAAAGTGTTGTTTTATATAAAACTCATTTATCTTTTCTCTCAAATGATAAATACCCCAATATTTACCATTTAGGTATACAATACAACTTCGGTAAGCTTGTGTCTCAATATTCAAGTCTTTCACTAAACTTGTCATCATTATATCTCTAAAATGAGCATTGCAAAAGTCTGAACCTGAGTTTCTTATAACTATTGACTTGTATTTTTTAAATTTTCTATCTGGGAAAATACTAGCCCTTATTCGTTTATCTCCGTACTTTTTCTTAGCGTGTACAGAAAAAGATTTTTGTGGGAGTATTGCGCTATATTGACCAAATATTTTTAGTCCAATTCTTTGATTAAACTCTACATTATTATTTGTGTCAATAAGCTCAACATAAGCTAATTTTTCAATGTTTTTATGGAAGTTTGCTCCTTTGTAGGGTGACTTTGAATCAGCTCCAGGACCTTTTACATACATTCCTTTAACAGAGTCATATAGATCAGAAGGGTCAATAGTAATACACATAATAGGTAGTGATACTTTTCTAGGATGAAAAATAAAATTACGTGTAAACCCTTTAGTTGATTTGCTATTCCTTACTCTAATAGTAGTGCTTTGACTAATAGTAATTGGACCGGAATATGAGGTTTTTGGGTAAGATCCATCCAAAGAATATCGTATATCATTTCCTTGGGTATTAGATAAAGATAACTGGAATGATTCTGAGAAAAAGCCTGAAGAAGATGAAAATAATACGGTATCAACAGATTGTAAATTAAATGCCCAACCGCTATATAACAACAGTATAATTATGATGTAATTCTTCATTGTTTAAATATTAGAAACGTTCTGTTATTATTCGTTTAGCTTTAGCCTAGATGGCTTGTTAGATACCTCCCAAGCAGTATAAAAAACCAATTTGGTAATTGTTTCTACTTTATCAAACATAATTTTTTCTACTACATCAGTATGTTTATGATAATCTTCATGAACTCCACTAAAATAAAAAATAACTGGTATTCCTTTTTCAACAAAATTATAATGATCCGATCTGTAATAAAATCTATTAGGATCATTCTCATCATTAAAGGTGTAATCAAGATTTAATTTAGTGTATGTATTATTAGACGCTTCACTAATATCATTTAGCTCTTGACTAATTTTATCTGCTCCAATTAAGTATACATAATTACCTTTAGTATGGTTTTCATCTAGCCTTCCTATCATATCAATATTTAAATCTACAACAGTATTAGCTAATGGGTAAATTGGGTTTTCTGCATAATATTTCGAACCTAACAAACCTTTCTCTTCACCAGATACAGGCATAATTAAAATACTCCTCTTTGGTCCGTTACCATCACTCTTAGCTTTTTGAAAAGCTTCAGCTAATTCAAGTAATGCAACTGTTCCGGTACCATCATCATCAGCTCCGTTATAAACTAAACCATCTTTAATTCCTAAATGATCATAATGAGCAGTAATAATAATAATTTCACTCTTTAATTTATCATCACTTCCTTCTATGAAACCTAAAACATTAGAAGATTCAATTTTTTTGGTAGTTGATATGTAATCAAAAACAATAGAATTATAAAAAGGGTTATTTAAAACTTCTTCTTCAATTGGCTCTCCAACCTCCATAAAAACAGTAGTATAAAATCTATCTGAGATAAAGAAAAATGGTATTTCATCACTTTTCCCTTTAGTTGATTTAGATTCTAAACTTAATGATGGTGAATTAAGCATGTGGTGATACTTTTCATTGTTTAAATTGAATTTGTCAGATGTAAAAAATACAGCTAATGCACCACTTTCTTTTGCTGCAGCAAGTTTCTTTCTCCAATTCCAAGATTTAAACTCTTTAGGAGATTCTGCTTTAATGAATACAACCTTTCCACTTAGTTTGTTACTAAAATCGTTCTTATCTCCTTCTTTAATTCCGTAACCAGCATCAAAAACATTAGTATGTGAGATTTCCATTGATTTAAAATTAGCATAACGATTAAAGAAATAAAAATCTTCTCCAGAGAAAAAAGTTTCATTTCTAAATTTAAAAGTTGCTTGTGGTGCTGACGTTTCTATTAGAGGATAGTTTTGAAAATAACTTCCTTTATTTCCTGGTGCAACACCATCTTTAATAAATTCATTTTTTAGATATTCTGCGGTCATTCTTTGACCTTTTTTTCCTGTTTCTCTTCCTTCATACTCATCAGAGGCAATAACTTTAAGGTGTGTTTCTAACTCAGCAGCAGTAATAGTATTAGCATAGGTTATTGCAAGTTTATCTTTTTTTAATTTATAAGCGCTTTTAGATAAATTACATGAAATTGCTACTATAATAGTAATTGTAAAAGCTGTGTATTTCATAATTAAATTTTATTAATTCTTCTTTCGTGTCTACCTCCTTCAAAATCTGTTTTTATAAAAGCTTCTACTATTTCTAGTGCTAAGTTTTCTGATATAAATCGAGCAGGAATACTTAATACATTTGCATTATTATGTTGCCTTGCTAGTTCACAAATCTGTTTAGTCCAGCATAAAGCTCCTCTTACTTTAGGATATTTATTTACAGTCATGTTTATTCCATTTCCACTACCACAGATGGCAATTCCAAAATTACTTTCTTCATTTTGAACTGATTCTGCAACTTTATGACCAAAATCTGGATAATCAACACTTTCTTCAGAAAAAGGTCCTTTATCTTCAAAAGCAATGTTTTTTTCTCTTAAAACCTCTTTAATTTTTTCTTTTAATTGGTAACCTGCATGGTCGGATCCTAATGTAAAATTCATAGTAAGTAACTGTATATTATTAATATAATAAGGTAATTAACACTAAAACTAGCGTTATTAACATTGGTAAAATGTTCTTTTATAAACCTTTAATTTTAAACACTTTATAAATAATAGTTATGAACGTGTTTTTGGTTTATAACTAAATAAAGTATTCACATCTTCTTAAATTATTACTTGGTAAAATCAAATATGATTTTGATTACACTAATTATCTAAATAACAAAATAAACCTGTTGTGTAATTATCACGACTTTTTCAAGGATTAAAGATAGCTAAAATTCTAAAATTTAATTAACAATAACTAAAATATACGTTATTAATAACTGTTAGAAAATAATTATATTTATATAAATATTTATCTTTAATAAATCAGTTGTTCAATGTTTTAGATAAAGAAAAGCGCTATTAACATTTAAAGTAAATAATTGTTTAAAAGTAGTAGAAAGTGATTAATCAAAATTAAAGAGTATTAATTTGTACACAGAACTAACAGACCATATAATAATAACATATATCTTAAAAAGTATTTATTATTAATGAATAGAGAGATTAGGCTTATATATAAAATTTAACTTTTAGAATTTTTAAAAGTATCTTTGAGAAGCGAAAAATGAAAATAAAATTAAAAAATATCTTGGGAGTTTTGCTAGCGATTTTTTCGTTTTCAATTTCCTTTACCCAAAAAAATAATCCAAACGGATACAATGTTTTTTATTACGAAAATGATTCTGTTTCTGCAGAAGGTTTTTTACAAGAAGGAAAACCAAATGGATATTGGAAAAATTACGAACGCACAGGTAAGTTAAAATCAGAAGGAAATAGAAAAGATTTTTTACTTGATAGTATTTGGAAATTTTATAAAAATGGATTTATCAAAGAACAGGTAAACTACCAAGAAAACAGGAAAAACGGATCTTTTATAGAATTTGTAGATTTAGGTATTTTGTATTCCAAATCTACTTTTGTAAATGATACTCTACAAGGAAAAAGAACAATTTATTATTCAACAGGAGAATTAAAATTTTTATATAATTATTTGGAAGGAAATTACCATGGTGAAGCTTTTGAATACGCTAAAGATTCAACTGTGATTTCGATATTTGAATACAACAAAGGAAAGTTAGTAATACGAGAAAAAATAAATAGATATAATGCTCAAAATAAGAAAACTGGTTTATGGAAAGAGTTTAGCACTTCGGGAATTGTGCGTGAAGAAGGAATTTATAAAAATGGTAAAAGAGACGGTATTTTTAAAGAGTATAAATACAATGGTGAACTAAAAGAGTTGAAAAAGTACGACATGGATGAGCTCCAGGTTGATGCAGAAGAATTAAAATTTGTAGAGCTTTATAAAATTTATTATCCAACTGGAGAATTACATTTTACTGTAGCAAAAGATGATTACAACCGAAGACAAGGAGCAACTCAAGAATTTGATAAACAAGGAAATATTATACAAACAGAGATTTTTAAAAATGACACTCTTTTCGCTAAAGGATTTATAGATGGTGAAGGTTTAAAACAAGGAAAATGGAAATATTTTTACAAAGGAGAAAAAATAATAGGCGAAGGAAAATATAATAATGATTTAAAAACTGGCACTTGGAATTATTTATACTCGAGTTTAAAAAAGGAACAACAAGGGAAATTTAGTAAAGGGGAAAGAACAGGAAAATGGGTTTGGTACTATGAATCTGGAGATATTAGAAGAGAAGAATTTTATTTAAGAGGAAAAGAAAATGGTGAATTTACTGAGTATAATGAAGAAGGTAATATATTAACTAAAGGTGAATATGTAAACGGATTAAAAGAAGGAGATTGGTTTTATCAAGTAGGTGATCATACTGAAAAAGGTAAATATATTGAAGGAGAAAAAGAAGGAGATTGGACTTATTATTATGATAATAAACAATTATATTTTAAAGGATCTTATAAAAATGGAAAGGAAATAAAGAAACATATTTATTACCATAAGAACGGAAATAAGAAATGGGTTGGCGATTACAAATTAGGAAAGAAAACGGGTAAATGGAGTAGATACGATGAATTTGGAACTGAATTAATTAATTATACTTTTAGAAATGGTGTCTTAATTAAAACCGATGGTGTAAAAATTAAACCAGCATTTAATATAGAAATAGAATTTTAAGATGAAAATAAAAACTAAAATTATTATTCTGGTTTCTGTAATTATTTTAATTGGATTATTAATAACACAGTTTTTAATAGTTAAAAACTCCTTAAATATTGAGAAAGAAAATATTGAGATTATAGCAGAAACAATAAAATTAGAACAATCTAATTTTAATAGTGAAGTTACTCTTGCACTTACTAAAGTTAGGGATAAACTAATTTCTCTTAATAAAGGAAATGCAAATATTTATTTAGATCCAGTTAAACAAATTCAAGATAATTATTTTGTTGTGAGTTTTTATGATACGATTCCTAAAACACTTTTAGGTAACTTAATTAAAGAAGAATTTAATAGTTTTTATATAGATAAAACCTATAAAATAGGTGTTTATGATTGCTTTACTGACTCAATAATTTTTGATAAATTTACAAATATTGATGCTAAATTCCCTTTAAAATGGGATCATGATGGTTATTATTTTGGAGTATTTTTCTCTGATTTTAAGAAAACTGAACCGATAAAAAACTCCTCTTTACCTTACATGTTGTTGCTTGCATCAATGGTTATTATTGTTGCTTCTTTATTTACTTTTTATCTTGCAAATGGAATACTAAAACAGAAGAAAATTTCTAAAATCACCTACGATTTTATTAATAATATGACACACGAGCTTAAAACTCCTATTTCAACCATTTCACTTTCTACTGATGTATTAATTAAAAGTCAAGAAAATAATAAAGATGAAAGATTAAAAAGATATTTATCGATTATTAAAACAGAGAACAAACGACTAGAAAATCAAGTAGAGCGTGTTCTTGAGATTGCAAAATTAGATAAAAACAAGATTGACTTAAATTTTGAACCACTTGATATTCACGATATAATTTCTACTTGTACCGATACATTTAGTGTTCCAATACAAGAGAGAGAGGGTGAAATTTCTACAGAATTAAAAGCTAACAATCCTTTAATAAACGGAGACGTTATCCATATTACAAACATTATTTATAATTTATTTGATAACGCTAACAAATATTCTCCTAATAAACCAATAATAAATATTAGCACTTCAAATAATAATAATGGAATAATAATTAAAGTAAGTGATAATGGTATTGGGATAAAAAAAGAAGACAGTAAAGATATTTTTAATAAATTTTATCGTGTTTCAACAGGAGATGTTCACAATGTAAAAGGATTTGGATTGGGACTTTACTACGTTAAACAAATGATGTTAAAACATGGAGGAAATATAGAAATAGAGAGCATTTATAAAAAAGGAAGTACCTTTATTTTAACTTTCCCGATAATAAATTAAGATTATGGAAAAAAGTAAAATACTATTAGTAGAAGATGATTTCAATTTAGGAATCGTAATACAAGATTTTTTATCACTTGAGGGTTATTCAGTTCACCTTTGTAGAGATGGAAAAGAAGGGTTACAAAAATTTAATAAAAACGAATATGATGTATGTTTATTAGATGTAATGTTACCCGAGAAAGATGGTTATGAAATAGCTGAAGATATTAGAAAAGTGAATAAAGAAATTCCTATTATATTTCTGACTGCAAAATCTAATCCAGAGGATAAAGTAAAAGGATTTAAAGCAGGAGGTGATGATTATATTACAAAACCATTTAATAGAGAAGAGTTTTTACTAAGAATAAAAGCAATATTAAGAAGAGCAAATAATGATTTTGAAGATGATGAAAATGAAGGGTTAATCAAATTAAACTCATTTGAATTAGACTTCAGAAACCTTAAACTTAGTCATCCTAAAGAAGATAAAAAACTAACAAAAAGAGAAACGGCTATTCTTAAATTATTATGTGAAAACAGAAACAAAGTAATTGAAAGAAGCTTGGTTCTTAACTTAATATGGGGAGATGATAATTACTTTAACGGAAGAAGTTTAGATGTATTTATCACCAAACTAAGAAAATATTTAGCTCATGATGAAACTATTTCTATAAATAACATTCATGGGGTAGGGTTTAAGTTAGAATTAAATGAAAAATAAAATATATTTGTAAAAAAATTTAAAAGATTATGTCAATATCAGATGCATTTTTAGGAGGAGAACAAAAAAGAAATGAGTCTCACTTAGAAAACTTAGTAGAAGTAGCACTTTCAAACGGAAAGATAGTAGATGAAGAAAGAGCGCTATTAGAAAAATTTGCCAACAGATTAAGTATCTCAAAAGAAGATTTAAATGAGATCATCTTGAATATTGGGAAACACCCAATAAACCCTCCAACAGGAAAAGAAGATCGTTATAAAAGATTTTTTAGACTAATTCAAATGATGTTAGCTGACGGAATAATTGGTGAAAAGCAAGATCGATTAATCCACAAGTTCGCTATTGGTTTAGGTTACTCAGAAGAAAGAACAGAAGAAATTTATGACCAAACGATTCAGTTTGTAAAAGACAAAGTAGATTTTGAAGATGCGTTTGAAAAATTAATTCATTAAAAAAGAATTATCATTTTATTTAAAAAGGGAAACTAATCTGATTAGTTTCCCTTTTTTTATCTTATTAATGTAACATGACCTGACTTAGTATGGGCTTTCCCACTATCATCAACAGTAAATATTTGATAAATATAAACATCTTGCAACTGAATAACCGTGATTAGGATTATTTAAAAAACTTGAGTCACCATCACCAAAATACCATTTAAAAGAATTCCCCCCTGTAGAAGTATTTGTAAACGCAATCATTTCATTTTCACAAACTATAGTATCTGAACTTGTGTATTAGGAAGACACTTTTAAATTAAAATTTCACCTTCTTACTCAATATTTCACCATTTCTGTTTACAGAAACCTTGACAATTGATTCTGGCTCAAATTTGCTTAAGCATTCCATATAATCGGTCATATCTTTCACTTCAAATTCTCCCATTTTCACGACAATATCTCCCTTTTCAATTCCAGCAATAGATGCTGGTTTATCTTCTTTTACTCCATCAATTCGCATTCCCATTCCATCAAAAAGGTAATCAGGAATTACTCCTAATGTTACTTTGAAAGACCTTGCTTTATTAGATTTCTCTTTGGTTTTGGTAAAAGGAATAGAATCGTAATTGTTCAAATTCTCTACAATAGACTCAATATAATCTGCAACTAGTACAATTCCATTAAAATTTATAAATTCTGTGTCATCTGTTGGTTTATGGTAATCTTTGTGTTGCCCTGTGAAAAAATGAAGTACAGGAACATCTTCCAAATAAAACGAAGTATGATCAGAAGGTCCAACTCCCGAAGAATCGAATTTAGATTTAAAACCAAAAGTATTACACGAATTTAAAGCGGGCTTGAAAAGTGGCGAAGTACCAATACCATAAATAGCTAATCTTCTATTAGAGTCTAACCTTCCAACCATATCCATATTTACCATGTATGCCATTTCCGCAGCAGGAATAGGAGAGTTTTTTATAAAAAAGTTAGATCCCCAAAGCCCTTTTTCTTCTCCAGTAAAAGCTATGAATAACACATTTGTCTTTAAATTTTGTCCTTTAAATTTTTTAGCTAATCCAAGCATGGCAGCAACCCCACTTGCGTTATCATCAGCCCCGTTATGAATTTGTCCTGCACTATCTGCAAGAGAACCCTCTTCGCCATGCCCCAAGTGATCGTAATGCGCACCAATAACAACTGTTTTCTCGGCTCCATTATCTATAAAACCAACTACGTTTCTTCCTTCTATTCTTTCTCCTTCTCCGATTGTATCATGGGGATGGGCTTTCATTTTCCTTGAAAAAACCTGAAAATAAGTGTCGTCATCTCCTTTTGGAGTCAACCCATTTTCTTTCATTCTTTCAGCAATATATTTAGCAGCTTTTATTTCTCCAGGAGTTCCAACCTCTCTTCCTTCTAATTCATCATCAGCTAAAAATGTAACATCAGCTCTGTAATCTTCTATCAATGAAACAGGTTCTTTGTTAGGATTTATTAATGAACAAGACGCTAAAAGACTAACTAGCGAAATTATGATAATGTTTTTCATATGGAAAAAGAGTTTAATTATATTACGTACAAAGATAATACAACCTTTAGGAGTCATTTTATGATATTCGATATATTTTGATTCAAATAGAAGAGTTACTTTTGTTTGAAATTTAATTAAAACCATGAAAAAATTAATCGCATTATTAGTGTTACCCGCTTTAATTAGTTGTGGAGGAGAAAAAGAAGGAGATTCATATTCTGGAGCGAGTGAAAAATGGGAAGAAACTCCAACCGAAACTCATTTAGCAAACATCAGACAATTAACTTTTGGTGGAGATAACGCAGAAGCATATTGGAGTTTTGATAATAAAAGCCTTGTATTCCAAACAAAATACGATAAGTGGGGTGCTGAATGTGATCAAATTTATACTATGTCTATTGATCAAGATTTAAGTGATGGAACAATTCCGCAAAGAATTAGTAATGGACTTGGAAGAACAACATGTAGTTATTTTATGCCAGGTGATTCTACTATTATTTATGCATCTACTTATTTGGGAGATTCTGCTTGTCCAGTAGAACCGCCAAGAGGAGATAAATATGTATGGCCAATTTATAATACGTTCGATATTTTTGTAGCAGACTTAAAAGGAAATCAATTGAAGCAATTAACTTTCCGTGAAGGATATGATGCAGAAGCAACAGTTTCACCAAAAGGAGATTTAATCGTTTTTACCTCTGACCGCTCAGGTGATTTGGAATTGTATACTATGAAAATTGACGGAAGTGACATCAAACAAGTTACCACTGAATTAGGTTATGATGGAGGAGCTTTCTTTTCGCCAGATGGAACTAAATTAATTTTTAGAGCATCACGCCCAAGAACAGAGCTTGAGAAAAAAGAATACAAAGATTTATTAGCAAAAGGATTGGTTCAGCCAACTGCAATGGAATTATTTGTGTGTAATGTGGACGGAACCGACATGAAACAAATTACCAATTTGGGAGGAGCAAACTGGGCACCATTTTTTCACCCATCTGGGGAGAAAGTAATCTTTAGTTCAAACCATAAAACAGCTTCTTTTCCTTTTAATTTATTCATGATAAACTTGGATGGATCGGGATTGGAACAAATTACTTACGACAAAGCGTTTGATTCATTTCCAATGTTCTCACCTGACGGAAAAAGAATCGTTTTCTCATCCAACAGAGATAATGGAGGAACTAGAGAAACAAACATGTTTGTAGCTGACTGGGTTGAGTAATTAACACTCCATAGTTCAATAGTAAAAAGAGGTTTTTTAACAAAACCTCTTTTTTTATTTCCAAAATATAGTACATTTGTGCGCAAGCTAGACCACCAAAAAATAGTTTTAGCCTTGTATTAAAATGAAAAACAGCAAGTTAAGCCCATATAAGGTTAAAAAAATAACCAAGTACTTTTGTGCAGATGTAGATGCAACAAAAGCTAGCTTATTGCTGGGATTCAACCGTAAAACCATCAATAGATACTATTCTATTTTCAGAAAATGTATTTATACTCACCAAAGAGAAAAATTAGAAGAAACCGCTAATAGCTACTCATTATCAATAGATTACGTTAACTCATTATATAGTTTTATTACATCTGGAAAGATGCAAGGGGAGGAAGACAAACTAATAGTTGTTGTGGAGAACGGAGACAACCTGCACATTTACCAGCCTTATAATTTTGCCGAGCATTTTTCAGAATCAGTAAAGAAAGGACTTTCTAATATTGAAGAATCGGTTCCTGATGTACTAAAGAATTATTACAAAGGAATAAAAGAGCACAAGTACATTAAGTACATCTCTTTTAGTAACGAAGAAGGAAGCAGAACCAATAGGTTTTTGACTTACGTAAAAAACAGATTAAGCAAGTTTAATGGAGTTTCTAAATACTACACTTATCACTTGAAAGAGTGTGAATGGAGGTGGCAGAAAACTCAAGATGAAATGGAAGATGAGTTGTGGAAACTATTCAAAAACCATGACGGAAATACCCTATTGTTTAAACTTGAAAAGGAGCCGGCAGTAGTCAACTAATATTGAGAAAGAAAAATGAATAAAGCACAACAATCACTAATCGATTCAATTGGAGGAACACCTATGGTGAAACTTCAAGAATTGAGTGATATATACAACACCAATGTGTATGCTAAGTTGGAAAGCTCTAATCCTGGTTTGTCCGTTAAAGACAGAACGGTATTGAACATGATTGAGCATGCCGAAAGAGAAGGAAAACTTGAAAAAGGAGTTTCTACTTTGGTAGAAGCAACTTCTGGAAACACAGGATTTAGTTTGGCTATGATTTGCGCTATAAAAGGCTACAAATGTGTAGTGTGTGTAAAAGACAAAGCGTCTACCGAAAAGATAAATGCTATTAAAGCTCTTGGAGCAAAAGTGGTTTTATGCCCAAGTGTTGTAAAAGCAGACAATCCAAGGTCTTATTATAGAACTGCTGAAACATTGAGTAAGTTAATTCCTGATGCGTATTACATCAATCAGAATTACAACCTCAACAATTTAGGAGCACATTACGCTACTACTGGCCCAGAAATTTGGGAACAAACCGAAGGAAACATTACTCACTTTATTTCATCAGCAAGTACAGGAGGAACGATATCGGGAATCTCAAAATTCTTGAAAGAGAAAAATGAAGACATTGATGTAACTGCCGTAGATAGTGAAGGATCTGTATTGAAACATTTTCACGAAACAGGGGAATACGACACGAGCTTAAAAAGAAAAACCATGCTCGAAGGAGTAGGGAAAGACATAATTCCGCCAAATGTATTGATGGATAATATTGATAGATTTATTCAAATTAGCGACAAGGAAAGTATTAAAAACATTCTGCACTTAGCTAAAAAAGAAGGAATTATGGCAGGAGGTTCTTGTGGAGCAACCATTGAAGGATTAAAAGCTATTGCCCCCGGACTTAATAAAAATCATACGGTAGTGCTGTTGTTTTCGGATCACGGAAGCAAGTACTTATCTAAGTTTTATGATTTTGATTGGCAAAAAGAAAACGGATACTCAAACGAGAAAGAAGACGAATTAACGACAGTGATAAACGAATTTTATTTTAACAACAATAACAAGTAAGAAAGATGACAGATTTATTTAACAAAATCGCAAAAGGGGGGGAATTAGGAAGATACCGAGCTAAAACGGAAGGATACTTTATGTTCCCAAAATTGGAAGGTGAATTGGCTCCAAGAATGAACTTCAATGGAAAAGAAGTGTTGAACTGGAGTTTGAATAACTACCTAGGATTAGGAAACCACCCAGAGATTAGAAAGGCAGATGCACAAGCAACTGCAGACTGGGGATTGGCTTACCCAATGGGAAGTAGAATGATGAGTGGAAATACCAAATACCACGAACAACTTGAAGATGAATTGGCTGAATTTGTACAAAAAGATGCGGGATTGGTAGTAAACTTTGGTTACCAAGCAATCGCTTCTTGTGTAGATGCATTGGTAGACAGGCATGATGTAATTGTGTACGACCAAGAATCGCACGCATGTATTATTGATGGGGTGAGAATGCACCAAGGAAAAAGATACATGTTTAAGCACAATGACATGGAAAGCTTAGAGAAGAACTTGAAGAGAGCCGAGAAGCTAGCTAAAGAGACCGGAGGAGGGATTTTAGTGATTTCTGAAGGTGTATTCGGGATGAGAGGAGATCAAGGGAAACTGAAGGAGATAATGGCTTTTAAAGAGCAATACAAATTCAGAATATTGGTTGATGATGCTCATGGATTTGGAGTATTAGGAGAAACAGGATTTGGAACAGGAGAAGAACAAGGAATTCAAGACGATATTGATGTGTATTTTGCAACTTTTGCAAAGTCTATGGCAGGAATCGGAGGATTTATTGCAGGAAACAAAGATATTATCGATTTCTTGAAATATAACCTACGTTCTCAGGTTTATGCTAAATCTTTGCCAATGCCATTTGTAATTGGAGCATTAAAAAGATTAGACATGATGAGAGGCGACATGTCTTTCAAAAATAAATTGTGGGAGAATGTAAACTTGCTACAAAACGGATTAAAAGACAGAGGGTTTGAGATTGGAACTACCAACTCATGCGTAACTCCAGTCTACATGAAAGGTTCTTTGGAGGAAGCAACTCACTTGGCATTTGACTTGAGAGAAAATCACAGAATATTTTGTTCAATAGTGGTGTACCCAGTAATACCAAAAGGAATGATTATTTTCAGGTTAATCCCTACAGCTTCTCACAGTGAGGCAGATGTAGTAGAAACTTTAGATGCTTTTGAAGTAGTAGCTAAAAAATTAGCCGACAAAGAATACGACTTACCAGAAATGGCTACGTTTGTATTGCAAGACAATCACATGTAAACCTTAAGGGTTAATTAATATTTAAAACGCTCTCCGAAAGGAGGGCGTTTTTTGTATACCAACTATTCTGTCCCTCTCAAAAAACTCAATGTAAGCTCATACACTGGTTTCTGAATCATTTTGGATTTAAGCCAAGCGTAATAACTGATAAAGAACAAATCCTCTTCTTCCGAGGGTTTCCAATCGAAAGTCGATTCTACTTGAGATTCAAATTCTTTTGTTTTTACAAACTCAGGATTTTTATGGTAGGCTTCAATCAGTTTCAAGAAAGGAAAAGCAAGCGAGTTGGCTCCTTTAAAATAAACAGCTCGCTTTCTAAGTAGGCTGGCAATTAGCGAATCCACATAATCGCTATCGCCCAGCTCAATGGCTATTAGTATTTCTATAAACTTCTTGTTAATAAGCCATTCAAATCCCATGCTATCTAGGTAAGCCGAGTCTTGTTGCCACAATTTGGCAATAGTTTGTTTGGCTTCGGTATGTTCTTCTTGCTGAAGATGAATAACCGACCGTGCCAAAATAGCTTGCAGAATTCCCGATTCAGAATCGTGTTTCAGTCCGTTTTTTATGACTATTTCATCCAATAATATTGAAGCCTCTTTCCAGTTTCCCGAGAAGTTTTGAGTTAACGCCAACAAAGTAGTGTACCGTATTTTGTAAATCTCGTAATACTTGTGGTTGTACCTCTGCATTTGAGTTTGCATGCTGTTGAGGTAATGCATACTCTTGGTAAAGTCCTTTTTTCTGAAATAAATATGAGCTACCAAATACAAGAGATTAATATGAAAAGGCAACTGCTTTTCGGTATCTAGTTTGCTTCCTTGTAACTGGTTGAGGTGCTTTTCAAAAAACAAATCAGTTCCGTAATAATTACGCGTATGCGACCCATAAATATCCACAATCTCCGCAATTTGGCTTAACGATTGAAACGTATAACCCTCCGAATTGGTAATACCAAAAACGGTAAAGCTTTGGCTAATCAAAGTATCCAAATCCAATTGTTTTTGCTCTTGGTTCTGAAAAGCTTTTCGCACCAAAGCATATACCATAGTTAAGTTGGCATAGTTGTCATAGGCTTTTTTATTTTGTTCGTAGGCCTCAAACAATTCCTCTTGTACAGGTGATAACTCGTGATACGAATACTGAATGTAGGTGTGGTAAATTTCGTTTAGCAAATGATATTCCGAAACCTCTTTGGCTTTCAGTTCTGCTTTGCGCAACTGTTTGTAGCCAGTTTTAAACTCATTAAGCTTAAACAGCCTTTGGCTCAGCACCAGTATTTTCGTTATCTCTACCGCTATAGTTTGCTCTGTTTCTATAAGGCAACCAGCAGCAAAATCGGCCAAGCGATCGGTCAATCTTTTCTTTAGTACACTGTAGGCATTGGCAGTCATTCCCAATTTTATTTCTTCTGGCTTTCCCTTTACCAAAGCACTAAACAAATGAATGTTTTTGGTATCACTTCTTTTGTTTCTTTTATTCAAATGAGCCACAAAAGCTATCCTTTCGGAAGAGGATAACAAAAAAATATACACTTCTGCATCAGTCATAAGTAGTAATAATATTTAGTATAAACTATTATTTAATAAGGAGTTATAATAATTACAAGGCTCAAATACAGTAATAAAGAACCAATCATTGTATTTCGTACCCAATTACAATGTGTAATATTTGCAGGGTAATTAAAAACCAAACACTATGGAAATTCAAAAATTTGAAGAAACTAGAAAACAGGAAGAAACGGTAACAACACCTAAGCCTAACATACAAGGAATACGACCAACAGCTGCATTTATTGGAGCCTCCTGGGCAGCACTGGGAATAGGATTAATATCGTATTGCATAGGACTGTGGAATGCAAGCATGGAACTGAACGAAAAAGGCTATTATTTTGCCATAATTCTGTTTGGATTGTTCTCGGCAATCTCGGCACAAAAAAGTGTGCGCGACAGAGCCGAAAACATAGAAGTAACCGACATTTATTACGGAATAAGTTGGGTTATGACGCTTACCTCAATCACGCTATTGATAATAGGACTCCGCAATGCTGATTTAGGCTTAAGCGAAAAAGGATTTTACGGAATGTCGTTTGCCTTAGCCCTTTTTTCTTCTATTGCTGTTCAGAAGAACACCAGAGATATAAAGGTGATTGATAAGCAGAGTTAATAAGCACATTAATATATAAAAGAAAAACGCTCAGCTTTGCTGGGCGTTTTTTTAGTTTTAATCAAGCTTTGTGATTTAATTTAAATAAGCTTTATCAAAGTTAGTCAAAGGGTTCCGCCTTAAGTTTGTTTGTAATTTCAAATAACACATCATCTTCCAACATAAACTCCAAAATTGGCCTGCATTTATTTTTGCAAGCAGGATAAAAACCAAGGGGTTCTCTTTCTTTATTTTTACTTGGGTTTCCCCACCAAAACTCTGCAATGGCAATGGGAGTTAATTGGTGCGAAAACGCGTATTGTAGCAATTTGGGAGCAGCACATTCCCCAGCTGCAGCAGGAGGGTTTCCATGAGCCGAGTCTGTAAATATTTGGAGTACCTTTTTCTTGTTTCCCTCAGCAGTTGTAAACTCGTAATTTTCAAATAACCTCTGTTGCAAAGCAAATGATTTTTGTTTTCTTGCTTCGGTTAGTTTGTTTATTTCTGTTGGTTTGACAGCCATTTTTATGGCCTTGCCCATTTCGGCAAGCTCGGTCATTCCTTTATTAATAAAAAAGTCATCTGTAGCTTCATCAAATACTGAGGGCACAAATCGTTCACAGGTTTTATTCCTAGGAAATGTTCCTGACATGGTTCCCAAATACCCAAAAGATTTATCAGGTTTTTGTACCACTAAAACGCCAAACATTTTTCCTCTTTGGGTAGTAAAATCATACTCCCAATTAAGAGCTTCTGAGGCAATAAACTCTTGAAACTCCTTAGCTGCAATCCGAGCGATTTCTGGAATCACCAACCCAAACGGATTGTTCAATTCATCAGGAATTGCTTTCTCCGAAATATGGGTAGTGAAGTTGAAAATGAGTTGGTTTTGCATTACCCTAAGAGGTATAAATTCTAGTTTTGTTATGGTTGAATAATAAACTTCTTAGTTTGATTCCCAATTTTGAGGAAATACATATTGGGAGATAACTCCGAAACATCAATTTGTTTCTTAGTGCAAACCTTACCAGAACGAATAGTTTTTCCTAAAACGGAAATGATTTTATAATCCAAACAATCATTCGTTTCAATTTCAATTGTAAGAATTTTAACCGCAGGATTGGGATAAACCAACAACTTGATATTTTGGTCTTCAACCTCATTAATTGAAGTAAAGGAGTTGTCTTTTTTAAATACCCATGCTTTATTGGTAGCTTGATTTCCATTAGGGTCAAACCCACCAAAATAGATTGCATTTTCTCCAGCAAAAGGAGATTGAACATAACACCTGTTTGAAACCAAAGCAGGATCACTATTTCCAATTGGTCCATTTATCTCTTCAATACTATATTGAATGTTGGAATTTCGTTTTGCGAATAAGGCACCTTTGTAATATCCATTCCAAGTTTGATGCCCACCACCGGTTATTTGAGCTTCAAAGCCAATTAGGTGACTAGTATCATTAGTAACAGGATCAATATATTCATAAAATTCATTGTAAGCACCTAGTAAATAACTAACAGAGGAACCAGGTAAATAACTTTGAACTAAAACTGAAATTTTAGCTTCATAAATTCTGGTAAAACCACCCAAGCTATTTGGTTCTAGTCTATAAATAACTCCTTTTGATTGTCCGTTTGGACACCACATTAAAAGCAAAGCTTGATTCGTATCATTAGGGTTATTTATAGTGGTTAACCCACGAATTCCGCCAACAGCAGAATTAATGGTAGTGCTGAGGTCGCTAAAATCATGAGCAACAGAATAAGAAGGAGTTCCTCCATCAGTTCTTAGGTATAACTTATTGCCCGAGGAAAAATACAAGGCATTATTTGCTAAAGTAATTCCAAGCGGACGAATACTTACAGGGCCAAACTCGGCCGTGGATATCCAGTCAATTTTACTTGCAGAAGCTGGATTGTATTTTCCAGCAAAAACACCTTTTGTTCCAACTGTGGCATAAATTCTTTCTAATCCAGTAACCGAATCTGTATAGACTTCAACATCTCTAATAGAGTAATTCTCTCCTGCAGGAAAATTTCCTTGCACTATTTGACTTTCTGCCCAACTGCCAGTTGCATCATTTCTCGTAAAAGTTTTGACTTTAACGGTGCTTGTAATGTAGTTTGGAGAATAGCCAGCAGCAATTAAAACAGTATCAGGACTTGTCAAAGGATTGCCCAAAGCGTCTTTAGTAAAAACAACTTGCTTAAGTAATTCTGGTCTTAAATAACTTGAGCCAAGAAAATGATCTTCTAGCCATTTACCATTTGAGTTGTCTAACCGAATAATTTGGCTCCAACCTTTGCTAGAGCTTGTTCCTCCATACCAAATATTGTTTCCGTCTTGCCAATATCCAACCGAGGCATAGAGCTTTTTTTTATGAGACACTAATTGTAAAACTTCCGAACCCCCAAGAAAACTACTGTTTGAATCAACAAACCCAGCAGCAAAAGATTTGCTCCAAGCTTGTGCAATTAAAGAGTTTTCTATCCCAATAAAAGACAGAATAAAAATGGTTAGTTTTATTAAATAAGATTTAATTATCATTTTATCTAGTATAATTTGTTTTCAAATGCAATTTACAAATTATTTTCTTAATTTATTTTTAAGTAAAAAACAGAGGCAATTTTAGGAATCACCAACCCAAACGGATTGTTCAATTCCTTGGGAATTGCTATCCCCGAAATATCAGTGGTGAAATTGAAAATGAGTGGGTTTTGCATTACACAATAAAGTTAGTTTTATCAATCAATTTTAAACAAAAAAAATAGTCGCATTACTGCAACTATTTGGTAAATCGTTTAATAAACCTTTAGTGAATTCTATAATTTCACAATTTTCTTCACTACTTTTTTATTTGTTTTTATTCCTTTTATCTCTAAGAAATAAAACCCTTTTGGTAATGAACTCACATCAAAAACAGGAGTGTTTACAGCTGTGAATAGTTGCTTTCCGTTTACACTAAAAAGTTTAGCTGTGTAATCGAAAGAACCTTTTATTTTAATATTAATAATATCGTTAGTTGGGTTAGGATAGATGTTTGCAGCAATAGGTTCAATAGTCTCTAATGAGGCTGTTGATCCACCACCACCAGTTCCTCCTCCTCCAGAAGTTGTGTTTGTGTCACCAGTGTTTGATGTAATTAATTCCCAACTTACAAGAGCTCCTCTAGCAATAGTATCGCATACTGAGCAAACTGCTCCAGTAGAGGAGTTTTTTACTGTTTGGCAAATTTTAAGAGAATCTAATACTGTTGGAGTAAAAGTTAAAATTTGAAAATTCCCAAGTGTTGAATCTTGAGCAAGAATATTCCCATTAAAATCGGAAAGAACCCAGAAGTAGGTGTTTGCAGAACCCGGAGTTACAAAATACCTGGCTGGAGTGTACATGTTTACCAAAGCAGTTTGCGAAGAGGATATAGCGCTATTAACATTGCTACACTGAGCAAAAGAGAACGTTATTGATGAGACTAAAAATAAAGCGATAAGTAGAGTTTTTTTCATGATAAATAAGTTTTAATGAATAATTATAAATTACTAAACCCAATAGTAAATACGAGTAGAAAGTGTAAAAGTAGAATGATTTTTTTGATTAACACAGTTATTCTAGATTTCCTATTGAGGAGATTAAGTACAACCAAAGTAATAATTTTTTAAATGTTATCGCAACACAAAGTAAATTTACCGCTAACTTCACCTTATGCCAAGAATAGATTCTTTTTTATGGTCCGTGCGACTTTTCAAAACCCGAAGCAAAGCCTCAGAGGCGTGTAAAAAAAACCGTATTTTAATTAATGGGTCAGAAGCAAAGCCTGCAAAAGAGGTAAGAAAGGGCGATAATATTCTGATAAAAAAGGGAGGGGTTAAATTTGAATACAAAGTGCTTGAAGTTCTTTCTAAGAGAGTAGGGGCTAAGTTGGTTCCAGATTACTTGATTGAAACAACCTCTATAGAAGAAAAGGAAAAGCTAAAGTTGCAGCAATTGGCTCAAAAAACCTACCGAGACAAAGGAGCAGGGAGGCCCACAAAAAAAGACAGAAGAGATTTAGAAGACTTTTTTTAATTGCCAAAAAATGGTATATTTAACTAACTAAAAACACCATTATAATGAGCGATAATTTTGACACAACTTGGGTTAAACCTTAGGATTCTTTTTATTTTTTCTGCCCATTACACCTAATCCTGCTAGGATAGTCCCTATAAAAACTATTTGAAAGTAATCTTGAAATGAACCTTTTATTATTGACATAATAATTCCAAAAATTAAAGCTAGGGAACCAACTATTATTGAGAAGGTGTGAATAGTATTCATGTTTTTCATAAGCATAAATATACGAGAAGAATTTAGTACTTTCGTTTTTTCAAAAAAACAACCATGATTTCAGTTGACAATTTAGCCGTAGAATTTAGTGGAAGCACTCTATTCAGTAATGTTTCGTTTGTAATAAACCCAACCGATAAAATTGCCTTAATGGGTAAAAACGGAGCCGGGAAATCAACCATGATGAAAATTGTGGCAGGAGTTCAAAAACCAACAAGTGGAGCGATTAGAGCCAACAAAGAAGCTGTAATTGCTTATTTGCCTCAGCACTTATTAACCGAAGATGATTGCACAGTTTTTGAAGAAGCTGCAAAAGCATTTAAAGAAGTTTTTCAGATTAAAAACGAAATGGAAAGGCTAAACAATGAGCTTACTACTCGAACTGATTACGAGAGTGCTGAGTTCATGAAAATCATAGAAGATGTATCGGAGCTAGGTGAGAAATTCTATGCTTTGGAAGATGTAAACTATGATTCGGAGGTGGAAAAAGCACTGAAGGGATTAGGATTTAAATCGGAAGATTT
>Ga0209533_1001229_pt1 | contig 24032 bp, 21 predicted proteins | sample COG_04_FD_184748 | JGI IMG/M metagenome (GOLD analysis project Ga0209533, IMG submission 184748) | Pelagic Microbial community sample from North Sea - COGITO 998_met_04 (SPAdes) (version 2) | ecosystem: Environmental > Aquatic > Marine > Neritic zone/Coastal water | place: Helgoland, sampling...
TACTATACGTTTCATATGAGGTCATATCTACTCGTTCGTTTTTTGCAATAGAATAGGGGTGATTATTGGATATATTACTCGTAAGTATTTCATCTTTGGCAATATCCCTTTTAATTCCATATTTTGGTTCAACTATGTTTGTATAATTATCTTCATAAACTTGATTATTCATTGTCTACTATCAATATAATTGGTTATGATGGTATTTAATTATATACTTTTTTTGTTATAATACTAATATTATATTACACCGACCGAACATAAAAATTGATTTCAAATAATACAGAAATATTACCGAACAAATGGATACCTCAAAAATGAATAAATTCGAATTATTGGAAAAGTGTAAAGAATTAGGCATTACAAAGTGTAGTTCAAAAAATAAATCACAATTAATAACGCTAATTAATGGTAAAAACAAAGTAATTGAAGAATCAACAGTTGTTTTATCAAATGTCGAAACACCCCCGCAAAGTACGCCAATTATTGAGGTTGATGCAAAAACATTAAATGTAATTGACCTATTTTGCGGTTGTGGTGGTATGTCTAAAGGTTTAACTGACGCAGGATTAAATGTAATTGCTGGAATAGACATTTGGGATAAAGCGGTTGAAAGTTATAATAAAAATAATCATCACAACGCATATTGCGCAGACTTAACACAGTTGTCTCCTGAAACATTTAATGAATTATACAATAAAGAAAATAAAATAGTAGATATTTTAGTTGGGGGGCCACCGTGTCAAAGTTTTAGTATTGCTGGAAAAAGAGATATAAATGATCCAAGAAATGCTCTATTTATGGAATATGTAAAATATCTTGATTATTTTAAACCCAAAGCATTTATTATGGAAAATGTAATAGGCATGTTGTCAAAAAAAACAGAAAATGGGGAAAAGGTTATTGATATTATAATGGAACAACTGAATAAAAATTATAATTGTATTATTAATAAATTATACGCGAGTGATTTTGGAGTTCCACAAAATAGAAGACGAACTATTATTATAGGTATTCGAAAAGATTTAAACATATTACCAACAGAACCTGAATTAATTATCAAATCAAAGGATGATAGAGTGCCCGTAAAAACAATATTGTTAGATAAAAAAGATGTAGATAAATCGCATTATTTGAGTGAACGCGCAATACAAGGAATACTTAACAAAAAAGAGAGGTCCAAAGAAAGAGGGGCCGGATTTGGAGCACAATTCTTAAACATGAATAAACCATCATATACTATTCCGGCACGTTATTGGAAAGACGGATATGATGCGCTTGTTAAATACAACGAGACTGATATTAGAAGATTAACTGTATTAGAATTAAAGAGAATACAAAGTTTTCCAGATGATTTTATATTAATGGGGTCAAAGAAAGATATGATTATGCAAATCGGAAATGCGGTTGCATGTCAGTTTGCATATTATCTTGGGAAGTATATAATTAATACACTTCCGTAATTAATTCATTCCAAAATTTGTTTGAAGCACGAAATACATGGCGTCCTCTACCCCCTACTTTTGAATATCCATCATGATATATAACTCCTTTTTTTAATTCGTTAATCCAAATGTCAAATGTAATCGGTTTACCAAAACAAATTTTAGTAAACCGATTGTTCTCCTTCGTACATTTGAAGAAACCTTTTTGATTAAATTTATCTTCAATTGCGGTTGATAATGAGGTTACGTCCCACTGCATAATAATATGCGGTGTTCTATTTAATTGAAGCAGTTCTTTATTTACACGAGTGTCTTGTTCATAATCATATAATACGTTTACATTATTGTATTCATCCACTGCCATTTTTTGTCCGCATTTGTTAAATTTATCAACCGACCACCCACCTATAGTTGAGTGGTCGGTTTCCTTTTTTGACGCATATTTACCCCAATATTGTGTTTTTAAAATTTTGTTTCGTTTGGGCAGGTTGGCACCATCCAGATACATATTATTGGGGGCTTTATCAATAAATGTAGTTACTTTGTTACCGGTTTTCATTTCATACCCATTAATGTCAGGTTCATTTTTTGCGTTATGTGTTATACCCATTTGGGTTTCTAACCAATGTCCTTCTTTTCCACAATGTTTTACATTTTGTCCGACTAAACATATTTCAACACCCTTAACATGGTTATTAAATAATGTTATTATCTCTTGTTTACCGTTATCAATATCACTCGGGTTTTGTAAAAGTTCACCCATACAGCATGTAATACTCATGTTTACACCCTTGTTAATTTAAAACGAAATAAAATATTTAAGTCGTTTCAATTTTCTATATCCGTCTTACATATTCTATACTTTGACGTTGATATAGGTTTTCCATTTTTAAATCCAATCAATATTGGTGATGAATCAAACGTGTATCCTTGTTTACGTAATATGCCACGTATAATATTTATATATGGTCGCACGCACGTTGCAGTTGGGTTATAAGGAGATACGCAACTTACATCAAAATACTTTTTAATTTCATCTCGCATATCTAATAATTTTAGTTTCTTCTCATTATCCTTTTCCAACTCATTCAATAAAATGGAATGTTTTTCATCTAATTCTAAAATGCAAATAATTCTACTACATATATATTCTCTTTCTACAACGTTCATCCATTATACTATAGTGTGATTATTATTTTGTGGATTTTGATGTTATGTAATCAATATATTTGTTATGAATTATACATTCCTTATTAAATTTTCGTCCAAATAAACATTTACTGCCCAATAAATATAATAACTCATCCTCTGCAATAACACTATAATTTTTCAATTCATCATTTGATGGATATTTATAATCCATTCCTTCCCAATTTACGAATGTTGTAGCATCGTTTGCTACATTTGGCGTTGTAATTATTTCATCTTGTAAATTATTATAGAAAATATTTGTAATATAACAATGTTCGTCGGGAACAGTAGAAGAATAAGTGAACCATGTAATGTAATCATTATTATTAAGCATTAATTCTGTGTGTTTTCGATTAAGAATACACCATTGTCCTGCTTTTTGAATATATTTTTTATCAATATATTTTAAGGTAGTTTTACATCTTGGAAAACATCGGGATTGCGGTGCAATATTAAAGTATGAATGACCCTCATTTAGATTATCATAAACATGTTCAAATGATTTCAGAGGTATGCACGAATTCGAAACAAAAATAAAATGTTTATTCTCCTTATCTGCAATTGCTTCTTGTAATAACAAATTTTGCGCTTTTACTATGGTGATATCAGCATATTTTGTTTCAATGCAATTATTCAATTTATATTTTTCAAAATATTTTAATGGTTTATTAAATTTATAATGTATATAAATCGTATATTTATTCGCATCAACATTTTTGAAGAAAATATTCCACAACTCCTCGTGATTTATAATATCATAAATTAAAAAACAAAATGCTATTTTTTTCATATGTCTTATATTCAATTATAACCTTTACACCCTTTTCAAAGATATCGAACCGGTTAACCCAACCGCACTACAGTGAGGACATTTACAATATCCTTTATCGCCTCGCCATTTTTCTTCGCAATGGGTGTGCATGAATATATTGCATTGAAGACATTGCGCCGCAGGTCCTGGTAAGAATTCGTCCCAGCATATTAGACACCTATCTATTTCATATGTTTGAATACTACTAGAATGATTATTTCCCATTATTATCCTTCTTGTATAGAAGCATAATAGTTTTATGTAATTTACGAAAAGAACAAATAGTCTTCCAAGGAAGCCCCGCCCTTATTCTTTTTCTTATCAACCGGACCGGAAACTAATGGGCATTTTGAATAATAATGAGTATACGACCCCGCTTCTACAGTATATGTTTGATTTGTAAGCTTGGACGAACATTTTACTATAGCCAATTCATCGGCGCAATTCGCCACAACAGCATTTTCGCCAAACAACCACCAGTCGTTGTATGTTTTATCGCGCATTTCAATGGACGATATTCCGATTTTGTTTGCCTGCATAGTGATTAAATAATCACCAATTTGTTTGATAAAATCAACATAACTTTCCACCTTGGCTTTTTCATCTGCAATACCATAACTCATTTGATGTTGCATTAATGTTCCCATGTGAGTAATGTATCGTTGATTACATGATTGCAATATTACAAATCCCATGCTAATTGCCCTATGAGCAATACAATCCAATTCATATTTCTGAATTTCAGCTACGATTTTGTTTCCCGCATCTACTGACCCGCCGTTTGTATCTAAATACACATATATTCCTTTCTTGGATTGTTTCTGATTTAATTCGTATACAAATTGAGTTGCTAGATTTTCATTGATTTCTCCCTTCAATAACAATACATTGTTTGTTTCAAGGGTAATTATCTTCTGAGTATCATTAAATACACCCATACAATTGTTGGATTGTCCAAGAAGGAGAAATGCACCAATAAGTAATGATAGATACATTTTGATTACATCGAGAAAAGATTTCGATGTGATAAACACAGTAATCATTGAATATAATGACGGTGTATAAACAATCCCATTCCAATAACGACGTCGGCAAATAGTGGTATACTCGCTCTAGAACTTTTCATAAATGCATACACAGCCGCGCTCATATACAAAGAACCATGTAAAATGCGATATTTCGACCACCAAGTCACCCCTCCTGCCTCGTCAGCATCAAGGCGTTGATTCGTGAAATACAAATAAAATAATCCAAGAGAAATCGCCAATAGAATCAGTCCAAAATAGGACAACCATTGTTTATCTAAATACATTGGTAGCAATGCGATACCAATTCTCATTGGAATACACCCGAGTAAAAAAAACAATTTGCTTTGGTTTTCAATCAACATGATATACTGTATAGACAGTAAAAAAGGGTATTATCCCATTTTTATTCTGTTTTTTGTTTTTTTTGTTTTTTCATGTGGATTCAGCCACTATGGGTTGAAATCGAATATCCGGGAACATATCTAAGGAGAGGTCAAATTTGAAGCGCAATTTTACGAAGCAGCGAAGACAAACGTAGGTGTCTACAAGGGAATTGTGCAAATCTTGTGGAGACATACCAAACAAATGTTCATACAGCTCAATCAACTTCGGACTCTTGAAATAGGTCTTCCCTGTCTTGGTCAAACCTTCGATTTTACACACATTTCGCCCCATTTGCATTGTGCAATAAATTTCCTTATTCACACTCTTTTCATATTCAGCATTGAATATCATATTTGTATCAAATGTAAGGATTTGTTCTCGATTGCGTTCCATTTCAACGCGAATCATCTCGCGGTCAAACTGAATGTTGTGTGCTACAATCATGTTGCACAGCATATATTCCTTCTGGAATTCAAGTAAGGCATTCAAGATTGTCGTTCCACTATCACATTTCTCGCGCGTGATGCCGGTTAATTCGGTAATGAGTGGTGATATCTCGACGGTAGATGGGACATTGATATGGAAGTCAACGGATTTGACTACACGCCAATATTGCGTATCGAATATCACAAAACTAATCTGTAATATGTGCGGAAGTTCGGTCAAAGGGATTCCTGTGCGGTCTCTGGGCAAGAGCCCCGTGGTTTCGACGTCGAATATCATAACTCGACGTCGGTTTGGTTTTTCAATAAATGTGGTCATATTTCACTTTTGGTATACCTCTATGTAGTGGTCCAATAAGGCATTCAATTTTGTAAGGCACTATTCTAGACGGTATTTTGTATAAATGTTGCGTAGGGCTTCATCGTCGTCGCGTCTACATGCGTCAATTGATTCATTGTAATACGCAAAGGGGATTTCGACTTGTTTATCTTGGACAGCTAGACGTTTGAATTTCTTTTTATAGGTTTCGAAATCGCAACTTTCATAATGTTGAACGAGCACGTTGGATAATTTAGGCGTGGGAGAATTCGGAATATTGGTTTTCATGCGATGGGGTCCGTTTGCGGTAACGTCTGGTGCTACTCGACCGCCACTTTTCCCATTTCCGTAGCTGACGCATTTGTCTGGTTGTGTAGAACAATCGACAAAGGTAGATGCATCGAAACAATTGTCTGATTCTGATGGAATCTTGGAATATTTCGCCTCGTGGTTTTGCATCCAAAATGTGCGGACGTTCTCTGGTAAAGATTCGATTGGACTTAAGTCGCCTTGAAGAAGTTCATCTGCATCAATATGTATTAACCATTTTATTTGAGGAGTGTCCAAGATAGCTATCTGTAGTGCTTCATTCACCCACGAATTTTGACGTGTTTGAATGTCTTCATATTCGTTTACACCAGATGATTTGCCGGATTGGACAGTTACGTCCGGTTGTGATTTTAGGAAAGATTCAAGTTCAGGAGTTTCTTCTAAACGAATATAAAAATGACGAATTCCAAGAGCGCGGTGTTTATCTAACCATGTTTCGATGTTTTTCGGGTCTTTTACCATGGATACGATTCCAATATTCGTTTTTTTTTGGAAGAAAGAGTTGATGGAAAAGGGCTCTGTCGACACTTCGGTCATTTTCCAGGATAAGTATTTAGTAATTAATATGTAAAAGGCGAAATAAATAACGGCGATGGCGATAAAAGTCGCTAGATTAATCCAAGATAGATATTGTGTGCTTTTAGAGAGTTTCATTTAACATATTTAGATAAATAATTTGTCTGGATATTATATAGTTTTAATAAAAATGAGCGTTAATAGTGATAATAGTGATGGTGCGTTTACAGACGTGCCCAGCGTCGCGGCGTCCGCTGCCTCATCTGAATCTGCCTCATCTGATCCTGCCTCATCTCGTTCTGGCTCCTTTAGAAGTGACGACGGGTCTGATCGAGACAGTACTATATCAGGCATCACAGCTTCCTCAAATAGAACAGGTTCCTCAAATGGAACAGATCCCTCAAATAGAACAGGTTCCACAAATATGAGCTCTCTGAGGGGAAACGCCGAGGCAGAACAATACGGTGTACCCATAGACAGTGTTGACGAGTTTAAGACAATGAACAGAGAGGTTTTTTTAGCAGCCCAGATGATTAGGTTAGCTAGTGGGGATGGTGAATCTGCTATCAAGGCGGTATTTGGAAAAACCGCAAAATATTATTATGGATTACAAGTTAATGGTTCTGACTCCAAACGTATGTATAATAAGCGTTCTAAAACGGTAAACACAAAGCGCGGAAATAATGCGGCTGCTAAAAAAGAATTGGGACCACCTGACACAGGAGTGGATGATGCTGCGATTGCGGAATTAAGAGCTAGAATACCGGAGCAGATAACAATGTTTTCCACTGACCCCGCGGTGTATGCTCGCGGAGAAACAGACGGGTTATTTACCACATTAGAAATATCAAATGAAGATGACTACCTAAAAGGTGGAGCACGCGTGCTGATTATGGCGAAATGTAAGACCGAAACTGACGGAACAGTATCTGCGTTCGGTAAATTATTATTTATCAAATCGGCTGAGCTTGGAAAGGAAACCTCGTTTGTAATAAAGTTGGACATAAAAAGTAATAAAGTTATGTTAGGTCATGGGGGAGACGAAGGAACGGTGTTAAACGAACTGTTAAAAAGTCTGTTTGGAACTACATCAAATTTTGAATTTGTTACTGCTGATAAGGCTGCTGTTGCTGCTGAGGCACAGGCGGTTGCTCAGAATGCTGTTGATGGTGCTACTATGTCTGATGAAGACAGGGCTGCAGCAATTCGTGCAGCAGAAAGAGCTATGGGCGGTAAATCCACTCGTAGAAAGCGCAAGAATTCACGTAAAAAGGGTTCTACCAAGAAACCAGTATCTCATAAAAAGAGAAAAAGTGGTGCATCAAAAAAAAGGCGTTCGCATCCGAAGAAGAAGTAAATAGTTTACACGATTTCAATAAAATAATTCGTTTATGTTATTGAACATTTAGCAACCATATAAAGTATCTTCATAATATAGTTATGAATAAAACGGTGAATATAATAGGTCGAATTGACCCCGCAAAAAAAGATACAATCGGAACAAAAGAATTTACAGAACAAATAAAGGAACAAATGGATAAATACGCAGGTATCAAGGTAGATGATAAAAAATCTATATGTAATCTTCAATACGTGTTAGGTGATAAGGGAACAATGAAAACGGATTGCAAAGGAATTACGCCCCCGAATGATCTCCTTAAAAAAACCATGATACAGATAAATGGTTTGGACGAGAACAATATTGGTGACAAATTGCATGAAATGTTGACGGGTTTAGATAAGAACATGAAATTACAGGGACAATATTTTATTGTGGCGCATCTACCCTATGATGATTCCAAAAATATAAAGGACGGACGCATGATATTGGCAAAATTTGGTAATACGGGGGACAAACCTGAGTCGTTTACTATTTACAAAAAGGTGAATAGTCAGAATCATATTATAACACTTGGTGAACCGGATGAATTTACGTTGGATATAGATGATGAATATATCCAGAAAAACACCACGTGGGCTGATAGCGCTGAGACAGGTCGCGATGATATATTGAAAACTTTCCCTGAAGAACCAGAAATTAAAGGCGAGAATCCAATGCGTGAGAATAAGGCTGCCGCAGAGAGGGAACGGAAGGCAACTAAGGAGAGGAAGGCAGCTGCTGCAGCAGATAAGGAGAGGAAGGCGGCAGAGAAGGAGAGGAAGATTGCAGCAGATAGGGAAAGGAAGGCTGCTGTTGCTGCAGAGAATGCGAGACAGATGGAGGCAGAGAAGGTGAGACTGAAGGAAGCTGTTGCTGCAGAGAATGCGAGACAGATGGAGGCAGAGAAGGTGAGACTGAAGGAAGCTGCTGCTCAGAAGGAAGCTGCTGCAGCAGAGAGGGAGAGAAAGGCTGCAGAAGAGAGGGAGAGAAAGGCTGCAGAAGAGAAGGAGAGGGAGGCTGCAGAAGAGAAGGAGAGGGAGGCTGCAGCAGAGAAGGAGAGGGAGGCTGCTGCAGAGAAGAAGAGGAAGGCTGCAGCAGAGAAGAAGAGGAAGGCTGCAAAGGAAGCTGTTGCTCCTGCCGCTGGTGTTGCTCCTGCCGCTGGTGTTGCTCCTGCCGCTGGTGTTGCTGCTGCTGCAAGGGCTTCTGACGGGAGGAATCGAAAAACCGTCATTGGGACCAACCGGCAAATCAAAGGCCCTACCCTCGGTATACAAAGTGCACAAGAAGATGCGGGTCGTGAGTTGAGAACCTTATATAATAATAAGTCCATAGGCAATAACGTGAAAGAAAAAGAAGAATTCATCAAACAAATAAATGACCAAATAGTCAAATATAATAAAAATAGTTCTGGCCGTACATTAGAGAAACTCGACGTTAAGAAATATTCCCAGGAAGATATAGCCTCTATTCAGGCCCTTGTTCCTAATATAATCAATGCAATGGACAACCGTAGAATAAGGAGACGTGGTGGTGGAGGAAAGCCAACCCGACGAAGGAGGCATAAAATGAATCCTACACAAAAAAAAACCCACAAAAAACCAAAAACGAAAAAGAAGTCAAATAAGGGTGTAATAAAGAGGCGAAAAACGCGCAGTAAGAAGTAATAAACATTGATTTCCATAAAATAATAATTATTATATGGAATATTTAGTCTAATTGGCGATTTCACGTATCGTCTAGGTTTTCGGTATGAATCTCTTCCACGCTCATAACGTTACATACGACATTAATAACGTCGTCCATAATCCCCTCCACAATTTTTTCCGATTCAACCTCCTCTTGGGTTTTATTCGGGATATATTTGGCGAAAATCGGTTTGTCGGGTAAATGTTCAAACAGAGCATTATACATTTCTTGAATCGTTTTATTATAGATACTCTTAAACTGACTATTTTTGTCGAAGGAATCCAATGCCCCGAGTGTTTTCACATAATCTGATAACCAGCACAATGAACGCAGTTCATTTATTAGCGAACTGTATATAAAATCAATATTTCTCTCCAATGGATAAATGTTGGTGATTATTGGTATAGCATCTTTGTGGATGAAATAGGCGCATGTGCCCCATTGTCGTTTCATATTATACAGATTGTCGCCGATTTGATTATATTTCCGTTGAGCGTCTACAAAGCGTGGGTGAGTGTATAATTGAATATATTTAGATTTGCAGCTATCTGCGCCCTTTAATATATAATCAACATCTTTTAGAAACAATGGACTAAAAATAGCAGTATCATCTTCTAATACTAAGTTCCAATCGGTAGTGCTCTTGTCTGCTATTTCTTGAAGAAGTAATTGATGAGATAAATTACAACCGAGTTTACCGGGTTTTTTCTGAATGGATTTTACATATTCAGGTGTATTGTATGATTTATTAATGGAGAATTCAGAAAAATGTTTAAAATTTGAAACAGAATCAATGGCTACAAACAAATTTGTGCGAATCGATTGATTGATATGATTAAAATTATTCACACGGTTCTCATCGGGAGTGTAAACAATCATCCATGATGTAAAGCTCATTATAAGATTATTGATAAAGTAAGATAATAAAATAATTTAGCTAGATAAACGGGAATAATTTATCTAAATAATGTAAATGACTGAGATTACTTCTAATATAACATTTGATAATAACGATGGACAAATTACAAAATGTGTTTTACAGATTGGCGAAAAGACTTTTACAGTGACGTTAGTGAAGGGTGGGTATGAAGTAAAAGAAGAGGGGAATGTAACTTTATCACCCTCTTCGGGTTCTGATTCGTCTTCGTCTTCGGGTTCTGATTCGTCTTCGTCTTCGGGTTCTTTGAATCCTGGTTCTAATTCTTCTACTTCTGGTGCTGCTTCTACTACTGCGAATGCTGATGCTTCTGCTCTTCCGCAATCGGGTCAAGAAAAAGAATATAACACCCAGGAAGAATTAATAAAAACACTAGGACCATACGGTTACAAGCCACAATAATAATCGTCTTATGCAGTAGCATTCAAACAAGGAGGTTTCTCGACAAATTGTCGAAGAAATGACTCGGCTTCATATAACCAGTTGCGCATTTTCCCCTGTAAAACAGAAACTTCCACATCATCATTGACGTTTAATTTGAGAACCTTTGTTTCGGTGTGTTGAATCCATTTACAATGATATTCGTGGCATTTTTGTAAATAATCCAGAGCAATATTAGATTCTCCATCTCGAGAACGTTTTGCTACACGTTGGAAACACACTTCAGGTTCAGCTTCAACATAAATCATACCATTTAATGATAAATCCCCTTCATATTCAGAAAAGTATCGTTCATAAATATCATACATAACATCATCAATAAGTCCGTCGGCGTGAAGCATTTTCGCGAAAATATGTTTGTCTGCGTCAAGAGACCGTTCGCAAATAACACCAATGCAATCGGGATTTTCCTTCAAAACTCTTTTTAATTCATGTAATCGTGTTGTATAAGCCATAATTTGGAATGAAAATGCATATTTATCTGGATTTGCGTAGAATTTGGAAAGAATAGTCTCACCATTTTGGTCACAAATTTGGTCCCAAATGTGGACCGGTTCTCTCAAGAAAATCCATCCCGATTGTTTGCCTAAATGTGATTCAAGGTTTTCGAGAAAGGTAGATTTACCGGCGCCGATATTACCTTCAAGGGAGATGATGATAGGACGAACCATTATAGTATAATATAATATAGTATCTAAGCTATTATATCATATAAATAATTCCCCCATTATAAAATCAATTTTTTATTTGCGACGAGAGCTGGATTTTCGCTTGCGAGTAGAGGACTTCTTTGCTTTGCGTCCACGTTTTCCTGAAACGGCGCGTTTCACCTTCTTTGCTGTTTTTTTAGCTAAACTAGAACCTTTACGAGCAACCTTCACAACCATACCGGTTCCTTTGCTAGCGACGTCAGAAACAACCCCCGTTCCCTTCTTGTATACTTTTGCAGCGTCCTTGAGTGCGTCCTTAAATTGGTAATTCTTGTTTGTTTTGCGGTTCATATGAAACGTCTTCTTAACGGTATCGGTCCAAGCGGTCATTCTATAATGATTGATGAGAAAAAAATACAATATACGAATAATAAACGCATTTATTGAAAGAATCCCGAAATAGTTTGCATCCCGGTTCTCTTATGTTCGATTTTAGTGAGGAATTTATCAAACAAAAGCGTTTTAATTTTAGCGGAACAATATTTCTCCTTTTTTTTCATATATAGTTCCATGTCTGGATTTTCATGTTCAATGCGAACAACATCTTTGCGGTAAGTTTTGATAGCCGCGGTTTTGCGTTGATGTTCCCAAATGGGTTCTAAAGCGAGTCCAAATAATTGTTGAAGAGGTTTCATAAGTTGGTTTGTAATATAATGTGAATAATCAATGGGAATATTGTGTTCTAAAATGTGTTCGGGAGTTTCGATTTTATCACCCATCAAAGCCTTTTTGGTATTATTTACAATAAATACAAATTTCATCCGGTCACCGGGTTTTGGTCGATTACCGGGGTCACGTTTACCGATGCGTTCGGCTAGAACCCAGTGACCGATTTGCATAGGATTTTTATAATCGCTTCTGAGAGCTTTGGTAATGGCCAATTTTTCCATAGGCACGGTTCCTTCGATGAGATTATCCAGTGATTGATTCAAGAATTCGATAGCTTTTTGAACGTTGTTTTCTTTCATTAAGATATTAAGAATGCCGCCGTAAGTGTCTTTCAAGTAATCACAGGAGTCGCGTCGTTTCAATGAAAGTCCCATATACTTCAACTCCCCCTTATGTGGGTCTTCTTCGTATAACATACCAACATAGCGTTTTTTAGAAAGAAGAATGAAGGGCATAAGAGTTTTTTCATATTCGAGGCACTGTGGTGCTTTCAAGAATTGCGAACAAAGTGCTCCGACGTCCTGACCAATTTCAATGGTCATTTCAAGTGCACGTTGACCTCTAATTTTGGCTCCCGTTACCGGGTCTTCCAGGTTCATGGTAAAGAATACACTATCGGTGTCGCCATAAATATATTCGGCGTTACATTTTACAAGACCATGGCATTTTGTATCGTAAAGACGTCCTTTGTAAACTTCTTCAATCATCCGTTTTGCATACGTAATCATCATACGACCGGTAGCGGTGGTAGATGCAGCAACATCTTGTTCATAGAATGTTGATGTGCGAGCACCACATTGACCATATAAAGAGTTCGCAGTGACTTTATAGCCGAGTTGTCGCTTATCCAAAATGTTTTGCATAAAGGGGTCGGATTCGGTTTTGATTTTTTTGCGGGTAGCCTTTCGAGCAGATAGTAGTTCTTCCAAAATCGCGGGCATAATCGATTTTTGATTTTCGGGTAATTGAGCCCATCTACAAATTTTCTTGCCGGATACAACTTTGGTAATGCTAGCTGAGGGAGTTTTGCGCATATAGCGATAAGTATCAAATTCGATATCAATATATTGATATTCGGGTAAATTATCAAATACAAAATTCCCCTTGGAATCGCGCTCCCCGGTTTCTTTGACTAATGTTCCCTGTAGGTCATATTCTTTAGTCCAAACTTTGCTATCATGTGAGTAGTTTTGACTAATCATAGAGGATGGATACAGTGATGCATAATCAACACACGCAACAGGGTTGTCCATATACATGGAACATTTTGGCGGTAATACAATGGCGCCTTCATATCCATCGCCAGACGAGGTTTTCTCCAAATCGGGCATAAGTGTGTCTTTTTCCCTGCATTTCTTCGCAACATAACTAGTTAATTTGATGCCTTGTCCCCTGAATACGAGGAATGAAATGGGGACACTACAAATACGCGACATCTCGACGTATCCGGTAATTACATCGATTTTAGCCATAAGATGGTGAACAAGGTTACAATCTTGAATACAATATTTCGCAACTACCGCCCGGTCAGCAGAGGAGCCTTTGGAAAGTCGGAAAATGTCCTGAACGGAAACGTCGTCTTTCGCCATGCCCCATTTGACGCTTTTAGTAGTATCGTCGGACATTTCCGTGCCGCCGATAACAATCACGTTGTAGTTCTTGGTGCTCTCCTTCCCGTTTACAGTTTCGCAAACTTCTCGTCCATGTTCAATATCAAGAACCCTGAATTTCTTCCCATCTTTGTAATAATCAGATGTAAATCCGCTGAGTTCGATATGTATAAAATCGCCGATATGTAAACCAGCCAGATTTTTGCTGAAAAGTTCAGTGACGTTACCGTGTTTTGAATGAACAGCATGTGCTATTTTCTTCACACTATCGCTGATATATTGACCTGCGACATCGTCAAGTTTATAGGAAGTGAGATTAAAATCGCGTCGGAAGTAGGTATACATATCAATTTGTAGTCGACCGGTAGTTTTGTAGAAACGTAGGTCGTATTCTCCGGTAGCGAGAACGATTTTGGTGTTTTCAATAGATAGTTCACCGTCAGTATCTGTTGCACAAATTTCGTCGCATTTTCGTGAAAGTTTTAAGAAGTCGTGTTCACAGTGGTTTTCTTGAGCCCGACGAAACATAAATTCATAATCAAATCCGAAAATGTTATAGCCGATAATAATATCAGGATTTTCGGATTGGATAAGGTCGCGCCATTTGAGAAGAAGTTCCGATTCTGTTTGCGTAGTTTCAATGACTGTGCCTTCGACCGGGTCACATGTTCCCAAAACTAGACAATGATTTAAATACGGTTCGGGTTCACCATAACGAAGGAAAGTCGAGCCAATAAAGGTGACTTTATCACCTTCTAAGCGAGGGAACATTTTGGTGAATATTTCGTTGGTGTATTGGATTTTCGCATCACGTTCGTATTTAGAACTTAACAAAATATCAACCAATGTTTGTTTTTCTTCAGATTTCCCCAATTTTTTCACATGATTACGCATTTTGGTCCATATAGGTGCAGATTCGACTTCTGTAGGAGCATCGCCATCGCCGGTAGATTCGTCATTACCGGCCATTTGTTCCTTTATTTGGTCAAACATGGCTTCCAGATTCAGTAAATAAGAATTGTCTTCGTCACAGTTAATTTCCTTAACGCCTTTAATGGGAGTGTTTTGCAGTATATCAATAAGTGAATTGACGGTAGTTTTGGAAGGGTTATTTTTAGGATATACAACATCAATATTTTCAAATTTGTCGAAAGAGAATGCGGTTAATATGCAGCGTTTTAGTAAAGATTTTGAGCGAGTATGGTCGAGTTTCTGTGAAGACATTTCCATGCGCATAAACATATCGACAATATTAATCGCTAATCGCTTGTATGTTTTGATGGGTAATGGAAAATCACCATGACTACTACTCGCTTCAATATCAAAGCTGCAAATCTTGTATGGTACAATAGTTTCCTTGTTAGGGAGAGGTTTGATATGAGATATATTGCAAATAAATTCGAAATTGCAGGTGGTGGTTTTGATTTCAGGAGTTTGCGCGCGTATAGTATCAATAAATATCCAGCCGGAAGGACTAATGTTGTTGATATGAAAGTATCGAAGTAGAGGAGGGATTGTGCTTTCGTATAATTCAAGCGTTAACTCTTTGAACACCATAGGCGTTAATCGTCGATAATCATTGCTCTCCTTACGTTCTTCTTCGGTGAGATAGGTATACCATAATCCGCGAACTTTGTTCATCACAGTTGTGTTTTTGAATGTGATTTTCGCAAACTGGTGTTTTTTGCCGCCACTGAAGCCGTATAATTTATGGTGGTCAACCATTTCAATGCCTACGATAGCCGAGCTATGAAATCGACCGATTTTTCCGCGAATATGACGTAATAGGTCAATCGTATCTTCCCGCTTCCAATCATCGCCAATGCGAATATAGAAGAATGGTTGATAATTGTCGAGATAAACGCAACAAGTTTCGCCTTTTTCGTTGATACCAAACATCTGAATTACAAAGTTGGTTGGTTCAAATGTTTTAGACGTTTTGGGTTTATAGCTATCTGTGCCGGAATCATCGGATTCTGGCTCAGGACTTTGATTGTATATATGAAAATCAATCAACCGAAATGATTTACCCGATATAGCTTTTTTTACTTTGACGGTCTTTTTCAAATCCATGATATAATAATGTTAGTTGGGTTTAATAGGTTTCTTCAAGAGATTGTAGGTGTTCAATAATTACACATTTCATTCAATTTTGTATGTATTATATATACTATGATACCTGAAGTGTTAGCCACGATTCTCTTAACGATTGCATTTATACCCGGTGTAATATGTAAAATCCCCAAGAACGCTTCCAAGTTATTGGTTACATGTGTTCATGGTCTTCTTTTTACGATAGCATATATGTTGATGAGAACATATCTATTTGATGGAGTGATTGAGTCAATGGTTTCTGAAGAAGAAGACCCCAAGCCAAAAAAAAAGGGAGAAATGAGTGAAGAAGAAACAAAGATTTCCACAGTATTGAGTAAATTATCGGTTGAACAAACGAAAGAATTATCACAATTGTCGTCAGACGAATTAACCGAACTAGCAAAATTGGTGGCTGTTATGGAAGATAAACAAGTAGATACATTTTTGGATATGTCTATTGATAAAATAAAGGAAATGATAAAGGAGGCGGGTGAAAAAATAGAGGATGTGATGTAAACGTTATATGATAAATGATATGACGTTTTTTACAATATAGATTTATCTAATATACATACGATACAGGGCATTTAGATGTAAACCATGAAAACATATCTTTGGCGGTTCTATTACCAGAATAATATTCCAACTTGTTATTGCATACTTTAAATACAGTTGGGTATCCGCCATCGAGAGCCAATTCTTGGTCTCCGTTTGGGAAACGATTCGCGTTGAAATTTTCGAGTAAATAGTCGACAGTGATACCTTTTTCTTGGTTTTTGGGAGTATCGCCTAATTCTACAAATTCAAATGCGGAATTTTTCAAGTCGCGACCTCTCCCAAGTTTGATCATTTTTTTTAATTTTTTCCACTCACCGTTTAACGATTTGCAATGACCACACCAGTCGGCGTAAATTTTACCAACAACAACCTTTTGTTTTGCTAATCGCGAAGAACGGCGTGTTCCTTTTTTCGACTTGTTTTTCCCTCCGTATTTTCGAGTTCCCATTATATTATAAGATTAGAAATAAGTAAATAATAGATTATTGTATCTATCTAAATATATAGACAATAAGATGAAAAATATAATTCCCAAGGTAAAAGATACTGTTTATCATTATGGTCTTGTTGTATTATTATTAATGGTGTTTTTAGCAGGTATATATTTCATATTCTGGATGGGAAAAAGTAACGAATGGATAGAAATGGAAGACGAATTGACTGAACTTCGTGATAAAGTAGTTACAATGTCGGATATAGCCCCTGCCCATGCCCCTGCATCAAGTAGTTCAGCATATTTAGAAGTGAATGATTTGAAAGAGGAAGAATCTGAGGACATGTGTCCAACCTTGTTGATAAAGCGTGGTAAACAACTCATGTTGTTTAATAAAAACCTTCCGGAAATACCCAAAGAAAATCCGATATTTTTCGATAATTTAGAACAATACATAGCTTATGTGAAACGGCAAAAGGAGGTATATAATCAAGATTGTCCAGTATTATTTTTACAGGAAGAGACAAATGCCCAAGGAGAAGAAGTATATCGAATGAGACCGCCAACAAATAATGATATTACGATTGACCCCTTATTGTTAGGTTCGGTCGGAGATTATTTCCAAAACGCGACCAAGGTTACTCCTAGTTTCATGCCTCCCGCGGGACCCAAGGCGTTTGCACAAACACCCCGTGATGTAGCTCTTTATGGAAACACGATGACGCCCAATAATGGTTCTCAACAAGAGATGGTTCCGTACACCGATGCGAATCGCAAGCCGCCTTATAATCAAGGCACCTATGGTTTTGACCCAAGTAGCCAATATACAGGTAAATACACAATATTAGATAAAATACACGATTCAACCAAAACACAGAATCCCGACGGAATTAGCGATAACGCGATGGATTCAAATTGGGGCGGTGTTGTATTTACGGTGGACAAAATAAAGGATGGAAAGTATAGTGATAATGTGGTTGAACCGCCTACGGTACCAAGTAATCTCCAAGAATAATTTTATACAAGATACTCAAGAATGTTCTTAACAATATTTTTACCAAGTTTTCTCGACTTGCCGCGAGTTTCGCACACAATATCGTTCATACAATTTTCATCGTTTCTCGCATTTTCGATAAGATTCGAAATCGTATGAAATTTATTCATAATTGCAATAGCAGATACTGTGCTAATACCTGGTATTTGACATAACAATATTTGACCTATATTTTCAGGTGTAATATTGTCTTTTTTAGTGCGTTTTACTACGCTACAATATGCAGGTGGTGGAGTATCGGGAAATTCGGTATTATGTGACCAAAGATGATTACCTCTCGCAAGTTCACGTTGTATTTTATCTGAACAATTGAGAATCCATTCGGCAGTATCAGCCATTGAATTAGTGCGAACTAAGTTGAATCCTTTGAAGAATTGGAGTGAAGTCATCGCAGAATATACAATTTTCTTTTCGGCGGGCGTTCGCAGTTGAGAGTAAAGACCTTCGATAATGTATACAATATGATGTCTTTCCATACCCGATGCATGAATAAGACGATGGGATTGTTCTTCATATCGACCGTCTTTAATACTGGATATGAGGTCAGAAAGTGTTTTTCTTTCAATCAACAAAATATCTTTTCCGTCATCGTTTTGTAAAAGAATATCTCCTAAATCCATAACGCGTTTTTCGGTGGAAAATGAAGATTCAAACAATAGGAATTTCTCGTACAACGAGGTTTCACGTTCATCGAAAATAAGTTTCATAATGTATTGTAATACAATACATTATTACCTAGTTATATCGTTTTTGTAAATAATTTATGCACCGATGTTTCCCATGCTCCAGTAAGGAACAGGTGTAAGAGTGCTACCAATGGGACGAGAGAAGTTTACATTGGGGTTTCTAGTGTGACGAAGACCGAATACACCGTTAAATGTGTAAAGGGTGTTGCGAGAACCAGCATTGTTCATAGCAGGCATAAACCAGGAGTTACGACCAACCTGGTAGGCTAACCCAGCCTTCTTATCACCGCCGCCTTGTTTGTAATTTGTTTCTGAATTTGATCCCAAACTTTTGCCGCTTGCGCGAGTCATCTGTCTCATTGTTAGACCAGCCATTTTTATATACTATAAAAAGACAATAAAAATTGAAAGTAACATATAATCTAAAATGGTTTAGATATATCCTTGTCTATTCTTATAATTCGTTGGATTCATTTTATTTGTTAAATAAAATGAAATCGACAGTTAAAACATCAGGTGAGCGCAACACATTGAATTTAGATGATGATATCCATGTTGAGAAAAATCAACACGGACAAGACGTATATGTATTTGACCCGTATAATCCCCTAAATACACCGATTACCAAAAACGATATTAACGAAATATTAAAAAAGTATGGTATAGATACAACGATTCACAACTACGAGTTATACAAACGCGCATTTATTCATCGTTCTTACTTACGTCGTCCCGATTTAGAAAACGAACAAAATGGTGTGGTGATTGTTCCTAAACCCGATGGTTGTTTACCATTAAATACAAAATCGAACGAACGGTTAGAATTTATAGGAGATGGTGTATTGGAGTGTATTACTAAATATATTCTCTATCGTAGATTTCCCAAAGAAAATGAGGGGTTTATGACGGAAAAGAAGATTGCTCTGGTAAAAAACGAGGCAATTGGTAAATTGGCTTACGAGATGGGGTTACATAAATGGATTGTAATGTCCAAACATGCTGAGCAGAAGCAAACGCGAACGAATTTGAAAAAACTGGGTTGTTTATTTGAGGCATTTTTAGGAGCCTTGTTTCTGGATTTTAATAAAATATCTGTTAAAGACGACGATAAATGGTTTGATAATTTATTTATAACAGGTCCGGGATTTCAAATGGCGCAAATCTTCATAGAAAGTGTGTTTGAAAAGCATGTCGATTGGATTAATCTGATTCGAAATGATGATAATTATAAAAATATCTTGCAGGTTCGTATCCAAAAGGAGTTCAAAGTTACACCTGATTATATGGAATTTATGGAACATGATGTGGAGAACGGCTACCGTATGGCGGTTTATTTATGTCTAGGACAACCGATACATTCTGTTTCGGCAAATACAGCATTGAAGATTGAGGAGTTCGCTACATTTGCTGATATACATCAGTATATGTCTGAAAATAGACGCGTGTTTATTCGTTTGGGAAAAGGAGTTCATAAAATCAAAAAGAAGGCAGAACAGGTAGCGTGTGAAGAGGCGTTGAGAGTGTTACAACCATATTAACCGATAGAATATTAAGAATGTTTATATGATGATTCAAATTATTTAATTTGAATCATTTTTGTATGTTTACTAGTAAAAATTGTGACCTTATAATATATTAGTATTCTAGATATGCCCAAAATTATATCAGCTTTAGCTATAAAACCATCACCAAGTATATCTCAACGCGAGGGTATTAATATTAAAATGTATGGGTCGGGCACGCTATACAACACACGGGGTGAAGACTCGCAACTACCTGGTGTAGAAGAGGAAAAAGAATTTGATATAGATAACCCGGGTAGATTAACAATAATAACGGATGTGAGAAAAGCACGTGATGTAAATTGTGAGCAAATAATTCGTAATCTAATTTCTCGACGAATTATTCCAGTGGGAATTAAAAAGTTACCGTCTCAATCGGTTATTTTGGAAGAATCTGAATTGGACAGTGCTATACAATCGGCTGAGTCAGTTCAAGATATTCAGTTTGAAAGACCAACGAAAGATATTGAAAAAGATAAAAAGAAGGAAAAACTGATTACCAGTAAACCAGGCAAAAGAAAGGATAAAAAAACTGTAACAAAACCAAGCGATGAATCCAAGGGAGATGAAGAAGTCGATGAATTGGGTGACGATGAAGAAGTTGATGAATTAGATGAAGATGAAGAAGAAGAAATTAAGGACAAATCAGTCGACGAATTAGGTGACGATGAAGACCTGGATATTTTTCAATTTGCAAAACGAATGCCTTCAGAAGTGGTCGCGCATCGTTTGAAAACATCCACATTTTACATGAATAACCGTAAAAAGTTTTTATCGCAATTAATGCCTCTGTTTTCAAAATATAAACGTGAATTATCAAACGAAGAAAAAAAGGCGTCATGCGATGATGCGAATTCTAAAAAGGGTGAAGCGCGCGAATTTAAATTAATGACTCATCAAAAGGTGGTAAGTGATTATTTGAATTTATATACACCTTATCGAGGATTGCTATTGTATCATGGTTTAGGTTCTGGAAAAACATGTACGTCGATAGCAATTGCAGAAGGAATGAAATCGCAAAAGCAGGTGATAGTGATGACTTTAGCGTCATTGAAAGCGAATTTTTATGACCAAATGAAGGTTTGTGGCGACCCAATATATAAACTAGACCAATTTTGGGAATTTATATCAACCGATGGTCAACCCAATTATATTCAAATATTATCAAAAATATTGAAATTACCGGAAGAACATGTTAGCAAAAACAAGGGTGCTTGGATGGTTAATGTAAAAAAGGAATCGAATTTTAATGATTTGTCCGATGTTGATAAGAAAAGTTTGAATCAACAGATTGATATGATGATACGTTCCAAGTATAAACATTATAACTATAATGGTCTCAATCTTGGAATCATGAATGAAATGACCGATAATTTAAAGAAGAATCCGTTTGATGATTGTGTAGTAGTGATTGATGAAGTTCATAATTTTGTAAGTCGAATTGTAAATAAATTGAATGATAAGACTTCCATTTCATACAAATTATATGAATATTTGATGAGTGCTACGAATGCGCGTATTGTATTATTATCTGGAACACCAATTATTAATTATCCCAACGAAATAGGTATTTTATTCAATATTTTGCGTGGATATATTAAAACTTGGACATTTCCGTTTACAGTAGGTGAAAAAGGTAGGTCATATACAAGAGAGTCGATATTATCGTGGTTCAAGGATGCTGGTAAACATCGTTATGATTATGTTGAATTAAGTGGACAACAATTAATTGTTACACGAAACCCGTTTGGTTTTGTAAATAAATACGACGAAAGTAAATCTTCATCAAGACAGACGTTGAAAAAAGGAGGAAAAGTCAACAAGGCTAAGAGAGGAACCAAGAATAAGAGAAGTGTATCCACGTCGTCAAAAATAGACAATATTATTACCAAAAATAAAAATGGATTGGTAAGTATTAATAAACCAATATCTGGTTCACAATTGGATGAATCAAGTTCAGACCGCATAGAACGTATAGATGCAGAGATGGCTGTTCAACATGGGGGGGGAGTTTTCGAAGATTATACTGGCGTAGAATTAGATGATACCGGTAATACGAGTGACCTAGCATTTAAGAAGGAGGTGATAGATATTCTTGGAAAACATCATTTGCGTGTAGAGAATGTAGCAAAGGTAAAATTAACAAATAATAAGGCATTGCCTGATATATCAAAAGAGTTTTTAGAAATGTTTGTTGAGTTGGGCGCAAAGGACATGAAAAATGAAAGATTATTTCAAAGACGTATTCTTGGACTTACCTCTTATTTTAGAGGTGCAGATGAAAAATTATATCCTTCGTTTGTACCATCCGAGTATGATAAGACGTTTCATATTGAACATGTTCCTATGAGCGCATATCAATTTGGTATATATGAAAAGATTCGCGCAGAGGAGAGTAAACGTGAAAAACAAAATAAGAAAAAACAAGCAAAACAAGATATGGCGAAAGAAGCGGCTAATCTATTTAAGATACCTTCTACATACCGAATTGCGTCTAGGATGTCTTGTAATTTTGCATTTCCCGACCCACCAGGTAGACCGCAAAAAGGTGAGGGTGAGAAAGGGGGGATCGACGAAATGGGCGAAGAAGATTTCGAAGAAGATAATATTGGTGTTAAACGGGGTAGAAAAGCTACAAAAATGAAAGGTGGTGAGAATTCAGATAGTGAAAGCGACGATGATAAAGAGGTGGAAGAAGAGGAAGAGGAAGTTGTGGAAGAGGAAGTTGTGGAAGAGGAAGAGTCTACACCCAAGGTTGATTTGAAAGATGCTACAGATATTGTTCTCGAAGATGTTGAAGTTCTGGATGATTCAAGTCCAAAGGTGGAAGCCTCTGAAGAGAAGGAAGAGGAAGAGGAAGAGGAAATAGAAGAAATTAAACCGGTAGAACAGGAGAAAAAGATTGATTATCCAAGACGAATGATGATGGCGTTGAACGAGTTGAAAGGGCGTGCAGATGAAATATTTAGTGTAAATGGGCTGAAAATGTATAGTCCCAAGTTTTTGAAAATACTCGAAAATATACAAAATAAGGATAATACGGGACTTCACTTATTATACAGTCAATTCCGTACAATGGAAGGTATTGGTATTTTTAAACTTATCTTGGAAACAAATGGGTATGCTGAATTAAAAATACAACGAAACAATGGGGAATGGGAACTGTTTGAAGAGCCCGAAGACAAGGGAAAGCCCAAGTTTGCACTCCATACGGGAACGGAAACCGATGAAGAGAAGAAAATCATTCTAAATATCTATAATTCAAAATGGGAAGAAGTCCCATCGGGAATTGTATCGGCACTTCGAAAGCAAGACCATGAAAATAATTTCATGGGAGAAGTTGTTCGCATTCTGATGATTACAGCATCGGGTGCAGAAGGAATTAATCTTAAAAACACACGTTTCGTCCATATTGTAGAACCGTATTGGAATATGGTCCGTTTAGAACAGGTTATTGGACGTGCACGTCGTATATGTAGTCATCAAGATTTACCCCCGGACATGAGAACAGTGAAAGTGTTTTTGTATATTTCAGTATTATCCGAAGAACATAGTAAGGACGATAAGCACATCGAATTAAGACATCGCGACCAAAGTAAATTAACTTCAAAAAGTGCTATAGAATCCGCTAATTCTACGTTGTTGGAACGATATGTACGACAATTACAATCAAAACCTGCTGTAAATACAACCGACCAACAATTATTTGAAAATGCTTTAATTAAGGACCATGTAAATTCGCAA